>ENA-OQJS01000030-OQJS01000030.1-human-gut-metagenome-genome-assembly--contig:-NODE-30-length-28021-cov-1.328028_pt1 | contig 28021 bp, 30 predicted proteins | sample MGYA00242598_ERZ504764 | MGnify/ENA primary metagenome ERZ504764 (study PRJEB26092, sample SAMD00036368) | human gut metagenome | host: Homo sapiens | study: EMG produced TPA metagenomics assembly of...
TTGAACGATTTATTTGCGTGTTTGGGATTAGCCCAGACCCGCAAGTTATTGACAAACTTTTCAAAGAACTCATTTTATTTACTGCCAGAGCAGCTTAGGCTTGGCGAATTTTTAACGAACTATTGTTGAACATAACAAACAATCAATTAAATTTATTAACCAGCAAAATCGAAGAAACTCTATTTATAGGCTATCCTCCCTTCTAAGTATTATTTATACAAAGTAGAGAAATGCTTGCAAGTTCAAGATGTACCACAAGATTAAGACTTGATGTAATTTTTTCAAGTTGAGAGCCGAGCTATCCGCGTAATAGCTCGGCTTGTTTTTTTAAAATGAGGGAAAGGTTATTTAGGTAGATGATATTTGTCCTTTATATGCTCGGCCACGTGTTCGACTTCTGGAAACAACGTTGATTTGTCTATGCCGAGAGCTTCAAGCTGCTTCCTGATTTTCTGTTTCTGCGCTTTATTGATGATGTACACTTTGTATCTGAAGTTAAGCTGTGCAGGCTTGCTTTTATTGCCATTGATACCATAAAGGAAAAATGCCCCGGACTGCCGGATTATGCGAGGATTGTCAAACATAGGTTTCACGCAAAAGACTCTTTCAATATCCTTTGAGTCAATCACATTTTGGAAATGAGGTTTCTCGTACTTAATTTCATGCAGAAGATAGGCTATGTCTGGTTCATCATTAAAATCTTCACATTCCAAATCCCGAAGGATTCGATACTGAAATCTATTGGGCGTTTTGCAATATTGGATACAACACTCACCGCATCGCTGTCAAAATATTTAATATCTGACGTTTTAACTTCAAACCGGAATAGTTTACCGTCAACATCTTCATTTTCACATGCAAAATACAGAGCTACCAAAGGATTTGTAGTGATATCCAAGAGTCGCGTCGGCAAAGAATAATGCTGCATCTTGACCAATTTTTCAAAGGTGGATGTATATCCTTTGAAATCAGCCGGACATTGGGCAATAATATCTTTGAATATTTTATCCTCATTCTTTATTAAAAGCTCTTCTCGATATATGGAAGGTACTAATCCAAAACTCTTATCTGACTGTCCTCGATAAAAGATATGGTAATCCATATCGTCCTCTAATTCGTCTTCAAGTTTCTCGAATAGAGTCCGGATGCTACCAATACTTGATGAATCACTCTCCGGTGTATAATTATATGCCTCGTATGAAATCTCCCACGGACGTTTTCCAAGAGTCTTGACTATTTTTTCTGACAACCCATTATATGATGCAAAGCTATCATAAGTGTAGCCCAGTTTCTTGCTTCTTAAATACGATGAAGTGTTGGAATCCAAAGGAACATATTTTTCTGGATTAGCGTAGAACAGAACAATGCTGAGCTTTCCCTTTCCGACACTTTTAATGTTCAATGCCGTTTGGAAAAGTCGTTCATCTACTTTCCCTTCTTTTACCTGTCCGAACAATTCCCATAATACATTTATATCATTGTTGCCCCTGATTGTCTTCCATGGGAATAGATGCACTTTCATGGGATGTGTTGTCGGGATGCCTGATACATCTGTCGGTTCTGGGCATCTAAAATGTAGCTTATGCCTTAAATCCTGTAAGATTTCTACTCTTTTTTCATTGGAGTGAAACTTGTTGAGATACGCCAAGAATGTGAACGGATCTATTTCTTGCAGTGTGATATTTTTACCTTTTTCTGTACCATCGCGAAAACCGGTAATACCTATATCTTTTAGCGTTAGATATAAGTTCTGGCTGGCTATTCTGTTTTCCCAATAGCCAGTCGGATAATTCTTTATAGAATGGTATCCATGTGAATTTTTCGTCCATTGTATCTTAATTATTAGTTTTTAATTTGGATAAACATTTAGATTATTATTTTTATTTGTTATACAAAAATAAACGAAATGTAGAATAATCAGTCTGCTGCAAATTTAAAAATATTGTAAGCACCTGAAGCTCCCTATAAATAGTTATTCTATATGAATGCTCTCACAAAACGGGGCCGTCTATCTAACCAATGTTCCAATATCCTCCACCATAATTAGTACGGTGTGGTCCACTTCAAAGATTATCAAACCATTGGTGACAGTCGGCGATACTTCGGCTTCTGGTTATCACTCACACTATGCTCCACCTTGTGCCTGCTATAGTTGTTTAAATATTTAGTATAGTAATTCTTTCAACATACAGAATATTGTTTTAGAAAAAATATCTTTCTCTATATCGCCAGGAAGTGTAATCATAAAATAGTAATATTCACCAGGGAACCATACATATTGAAAACATTGTTTTTTAATGTTCATCGTTTCAGGTACTATATATGGATTTTTTAATAATTCAATTCCACTATATATAGATATACAGCCCTCTGAATTAATTTTAGTATTATATCCTATTTTTTGATGCAACTCTAACATTTTATCATCTTTTGAAAAAAAATTTTCAATATAGTGTTTGGATATATCCTCTTTTTGTGAAGATAATCTAAATCCCATGTTTAGAATTTTTTTTTCTGAATATCTTCACTACAGATAAATTATTTTTTTTAGAATATAACAAATATTCAAAACCTGTAAAATAACAACTCATAATATATTATTTTGAATATGAATTTCGTTCTATCTTTCCATTATGTTTACGCAAATCTACATCTTCAGTGAGATATAGTTTTTTCCTATTCTTGCTTGCATCTTTTAGTAATTTATCATCTATAGTAAATGATGCAACATATTCGGTTTTCTCATTTGTTAAGCCAATGCTTCCCAAATTTTTGATTTGCCATTTCTTGAGGCGATAATGTAGATACATAGACTCCTGGTGGATTGTTATAAGCTCCTTTGGCTCGTTTACTTGGATCATGTACAGTGATTTTACCTGTACCTTTAATCTTATTGTAACCTTTTTTGTCAGTGTAATGATAAACAGTTATAAGACTAAATCCGAAAATATCAACGTAATAATTAGTGTCCTTGGCATACCCGTATAGGTTAAGTATTCCGCCAGCCAGTCCAATCGGATCTTGCGAGACATACATTCCCATCTTCGGTGAGTAGTACCTGAACCTGTTGTACGCCAGCCCTGTCTCCCGGTCATAATACTGCCCCTGGAACAGGAACGGTACCATCCCCTTGTTGCCCGTCTCTTCGATGACGTTCCCGTCCATGTCGAGCATGCGGCTCCACACCTCGTTGCCCTCGGTGTCGTATGCCTCCGTCGGCGTTCCGAGCTGGTCGGCCAGTATCGAGTAGGACCTGCCTTCCTTTATCATTGCCACCGGCACGAAGGAGTCCTCGTCGAAGAGCCATACCGTCATGTCGCGGCGTTCCGTGTCCGTGTCCCACCTGTCCTCCACGACGGAGTATTCCCTATGCTGCTTCCACTGGTGCAGCGGCACGTTGCCGTTCCACACCCACCGCGTCATGGTCGTGCCGAAGCTCTTGGAGAGCCTGCGCCCGAGTGCGTCGTATGTGAACTCCACCTCCCTCTTGTCGGGCCGCACCACCTTTGCCAGAGAGCCGTCGGCGTTCCACCGGTATCTCCAGCGGTCCTTCTTGCCGTCAAGCCACCTTCCCGTGCCGAGGTAGCGTTCCGTCAGGTTGCCGTCCGCGTCGTACTCGCAGTGCCATTCGCCGTCCTGCTCCAGCCGTCCGCCACCAAGGTAGCGGCGCAGCCTCATGTCCGGGTCGGGATACAGGTTTCCCGTCTGGTCGCTCTTCCTCCACCGCTCCCTGCCGTCGGGATATTCCGCCCTTTCGAGCTGCCCCGTCGGGGTGTAGGAGTAGCGGGTCTCGCCACGCCTGCTGTCCTCCACGGACAACAGCCTGTCGGCGACGCCCCAGCGGTAACGGCGCATATGCCGTGTGCGCGAGTCCTTGCGTGTGCGGGCATCCACCAGACGGCCTATGTCATCATAGGCGAACGAGCGGACAATGCCTCCCGGAAGGATGCGCTCCACCTCGAAGCCAGCCGTGTCGTGGCGGTGTGCCGATTCCCACGAGCCCGCGCCGTCGGCGTCGCTGCCGCCGATGGCCGTGAACCCCTCAAGCTCCCCGTAGGCGTTGCGGGTGTAGCGCAGCGAGGCCCCCGCCGTGCTGTCGAGCGTGAGTATCCTGCCGGTATGGTCGTAGGTGCGGAGTATGGTGTTGCCGTCGGCCGTCTCCTGTGTCGGAAGTCCCAGGGAGTTGTACGCGAACTCCACCGTGCTTTCACCCCTCGATGCCTGCACCAGCCTGCCGGACAGCCCGTAGGCGTAGGTCTGGTCGGGGTCGCCGGCCGTGGGGTATGAGACGCGCGTGACGCGCGAGCAGGCGTCATAGCCGTATTCCCTTTCCGTTCCCGACGGCAGCGTCTCCCTGACGACGCGTCCGCCCCTGTCACGCAGGTAATGACGGACGGCCCCGTCGAAGCCTTTCTCGGCGGTGACGTTGCCCACAGCGTCAAGGGCGAACTCGTAGCTCTGGAGCCTCTCGTTTGTCACACGGCGCAGGCGTTCCTCCCGGTCATAGCGGAAGTTCACCACGCCCCGGTGGTCGCGGCGCCTTGTCAGCTTCCACATGCCGGAGTAGCCGTACTCCACGTGCTGGACGTTGTCACGGTATTCGGTGAGGTTGTCTATCCCGTCGTAGGACAGGCGTATGTCGTTGCCGTCGAAGTCGAGCACGCGCACCACGCGGCCCACGGGGTCGTATTCCCTTTTCTGCACCGCACCCTTGGGGTTGGTGACGCTCACGCACCTGCCCAGCAGGTCGTAGCCGTACAGCGAGGTGTTCCCCCGGCTGTCGGAGGCTTCCGTGAGGTTATGGAAACGGTCATAGGCGAGCCTCGTCACCACGCCGTAGGGGTCTTTCACCGATGCCACCGCACCGTTGCGGTAGGTCATCCTCGTGACGGCACCTTCGGGGTTGGTGCGGCTCACCAGATTGCCCGAGCGGTCATAGCCGAACTCCCACGTGCCGCCGTCCGGCGTGGTCACGGATACGGGACGGTTGCGCAGGTTCCCCTTGGCGGGGTACACGGCGGACACGCTGCCGCCGCACGGGTCGGAGCTGTCGGTGCAGTTCCCCCAGCGGTCATATCTGTACAGGGTGCTGTTACCGAGCGGGTCCGTCTGTGCGAGGAGCCGGCGGCTGTCGTCGTAACGCCACAGGTGTTCCCCGCCGTTGGCATCGACCTTCTTCCACACAAGGCCGCCGCGGTGGTGGTACACCGTCAGCTCCCCGTGGCTGTCGAGCACCTCGGTCACTCCTTCCCGGAACGTGAGCCTGTGGTCGTATATGCCGCCGTCGCCCCACGTGTGCACGCAGCGCGAACCCACGCCCGTACCGTCGTACTCGAAGTACCACGCAAGGCCGTTGCGCCATGTCTCCTTCACGATGAGCCTTCCGGCATACTCGTATGTCATCACGTCGCCCGCCGCGTTGCGCTGGAGGGTCATGTTGCCGTCGGCGTCGTACTCGTAGGAGGCGAGGGTAATCTCTTTCTCCGGATCTTCCGGATGCGGGCCGCATATCTCAAGGATGCGTCCGCTTCTCGTGTCGTGCTCCACCCTCAGGCGGCGGCCCGCGCTGTCGGTGATGGAGCGCAACAGGCCCTCTTTCGTGTAGTCGAAGCGGATGCCCAGGCCGTTGCAGTCGGTCACGCTCTCAAGCAGGCGCACGGAATCGTACTCCTTGCGCGTGAAGCGGTAGTAGAGGTCCTCGGCCATGTCCCACACGCAGTAGCCGCCGTCCTGTTCCAGACGGACCTCCTTGCGCTCGGAGAGGATGAACGAGGGTTCCTCCGCTGTAGGCAGGGGGAAGGCCACCGGGATGCCGTCACTCATGCGGAGCGTCAGCGTGCCCTCTTCCGTGTCCGCGACGACGCCCATGTCGTAGGCGTGGTGCCACCCGTTGCCCAGAGGACCCCGGTAGTCGCTGCGGCTGTACACGTGCGCTCCCATGACAGGGGCACCGGGCCGTCGAGCCAGAAGTCCTCCTCGTCGGTGAAGAACGTGCCGCTGGCCACGTCCACCGGGTGGCCCGTGACCGTACAGATGGCCTTGTGGAGCATGTTCTTCAGGGATTCGCTCTTTATCGTCCTGTTGACCTTGCTGTGCAGCCTGTCCGCCAGCTTCCTGGTCTTTTTCTTGTAGAAACGCCCGAACGCCCCCGTGCATTTGCGGGCGAGTGCCGCCATGGGGTTGAGGGGGACGGGAACCGGGCTGGTGAGTATCTGTCTGGCGGGAGGTATCGGGTTGATGACACCCGTGGGCAGGAACATGCCCGGAACCTTGTGCACGCTCGGTATGCCCACGTCGTTGCAGTCAAGGTGCAGGTGCGCGCCGCCGCCCGAGAAGGGCATCCCGTCGGCAAGTACCGTCAGGCTGCCCATGAAGGCGTGGCCGTTGTTCTTGGGTATCGCCGCTGAAGGGGCCGCCCAGCCTGCGCCCATGGGGATGTGCGGGATGCTCCGCGTGGGGGTGGATGCGACCGCGCGGGGGATGAAGCCGCCTATCTTGACGGTGGCCCCCAGCATCCCGACGGCCATCGTCAGCACGGTGTGGCCCACCTCGGCGAGCTTCGCGCTGTCGGCGTCGCCCGTCTGTTCCGCTGTCGGTGGCGGGGGGATGAACGAGGAGACCGCCGCCGCGATGAAGTCCTGCGGACGGAGGAGAACCCCGACATAAGGGTGAGGCATGGGCACGACGGGGGACGGGGGTATCGTCACGAGGTGGATGTCCACGCCGATGACCGGGTCGAGCTGCTTGGAGATAGGCAGGCAGGCCATGCCCTTCATGCCCATGGCACCCAGTACGGGGAGCATCGCGGCTTCGCTCAGGCCGTCGGCAAGGCCGCCGATGGCGGCTGCCGCCCTGACGCCCGTGTCGAGGGCATTGACGGACGGTGACACCCCGGCCTCGGAGTTCGCCTTGACGCCTTCCGAGATACCCTTGACCTGCGCACCTACGCCGGTCTTTAGGTTTGCACTTACGCTGTCGAAATAGCCTGTGTCCGCCATAACTGTCAGTTTTTATCGTTATTTAACTCGAAAATACAAATAGGCAGATGCAACAATGGCAATCACAATAATTACACCGAGCCAAAATCGGAATCCGGTTGGACCCAATAAGTCAAGAAAGAAATTTCCTCCCCAGCTTCCGGGTCTGGCGTATGTCCATTTCCAGTCGAATATCAGTCCGACAAGCCAAACCAATAGCAGAAAGATTACTACTAAGTACCCCACTTTAGGGTTCGCATAGGCATATTCGGTTGCATTAGTGAACAGCCTTTCAAGATTTCGCAATATGTTGGTCAGCCATTCCATTGTATTTTCCTAAATTTCTTTTATACTCATACAAATAATTCTCCCAGTTATCTCCTAACACTTTGGTCAGAACTTCATTTATTTCATCGTCACTGACCAGCTTGGAGCGTGCCGAACTGTTTAACAGGCTTAATAACAGGAGAGGATAAGAGGAGTTCTTTATCAGGTCTATGGAAAGTTTGTCTGAAAGTCTGAAACCTTCCACATAACATTCCGCAGCTAACGATTTCTCATAATTATTTTCCCGGCACCAACCACACAGCCTCAATGCTTCACTTTGCATTAGGTAATCGTTGCATCTGGAGTATGCTTCAGCACCGCGATAGTACGTCTCTGCCGCTTCTTTCCAAAGCGACTCCCGTACATAGATGGAGGCTTTCCCCAATAAGGTGTTTCCGAGCAATCGGCAAGCTAAAGAGGGATCTAATTTTTTCTTCCCCGATTTCAGCGGCTTCTACGGCTTTGTCGGCAAAGTACATGGCCGTCTTGTAGTCCTTACGGGAAATCTGGTCTGTATATAGAATTGTATATACGGTTACAAATTGACTGATCCAGTTAATGTCTTTCTTCACATTTTCGAGAGCGATATCGAGGCATTTCTTCGCAAATTCCTCTGTTTGCGCTGCATTCCCTTTTTTCACACTGTTCATCAGTTTGATTAATGCCAGCCTGAAATTCGAGGCTGCCGGGTCGCTTTTATCTTCATTCGCCGCTTGTTCCGCGAGTTGCTCCATTGCACCGTCTAAATCTATTGGCGGATAAATAGACACCGCATCATTGGAGTGTTTGGCCATTAGTTTGCCAAACTGTTCATAGTCTTTTATGTCGGATATCCCCCATACCATTTGCTTGTGGAATGGCAGAGCAAGAGCCTTTTCAAACCATTCACGACATCCGTCATAGTCGTATGTGTTCTTTAGGTTAAAGACAAAACTGCATTTCATATCAGTCCCTTTTACAAGGGATTCTGTCAGCTTGTTGAAGTTGGCAACTGCGACAGAGGCATCGTTTTCCGCTTCTTCCGACTTATAATCAGCTATCCAATCAACACGTTCAAAGACAATATCTTCGGGTTTCTTTGAGTTATTCCAGTATTCTACTTGTTGTGCAATATACCCTACAACATCTTTTGAGAAATCGGTTCTGGAACTGAACGGAAGTTCTATGAGGAACACCATATCTTCCTCTTCGCTATCAAGGGCAAGCATATAGTCATAGAAAGCATCAAGCATACTTTCGTCTCCCGGATTGATGACGATACGGATCAACTTGACCGGTTTCCTGACTGCATCTTCCCATTGGTAGAGCATCTTGTCTGCTATTTGTTGTATGGCGTTGCTCATATGCTGTTAATTCAATTTGACAATAGTTCCGGCTACGGCTGTGGTTCCGGAAGAATCTATCGTAGCCTTTGTTGTACCGCTGACCGTGGCACTGCTGCTGCCGGTTGCTGTAAAATCAGTACTGGAGATATTATAATTGCTGCTTGCTGTACAATCAATATTTTCTGCCGATTGCGCAATATTGGCACCCGCGGACTCTGTTATGTCCTTTTCCGCATTAGATGATATATTGCCTTCGCTATCAATCATTATTTTGTTTTCTCCAACACACAAGGTGATGCTTTTAGAGGCAGATATTGTGATATTTCCTTCTCCGTCTGCCGTATAGCTGTTGCCTTCCTTGTCTTTCATCATAACGCTTCCTTTTTCATCATCAAGCGTTATGGTACAACCGCTGCGGGTAGTCAGGCTTTTTGTTTTGTTTGAACTGCCGCCACCGGTGCCTGACTTTCCATAGGAATAAGCTGCCAAGTACAAACGGACGGTTCGGGTCATCATATCTGAATGCCACCATGACTTGGTCTCCCTTTTCGGGTATGAATACAAATCCTCTGTTTGTGGCCACTTTGTCGCTTGTACCTGCGTCAGGAGTGAGCACCCGTATCCACGAGGTTTGCATCGGGCCGGTCTGCCAGTTCATCTTGACTTGGACGCGGCCTAACTTTTTCGGGTCCTCGTTGCTGACAACCACGGCCTGCTGTGTATGAGCAACAGGCAGAGGTACATCCGGGCATGGAAGGGTGGGAATAGAAGACGGAAGTGCGGTGAAATAGTTCTGGTAACTGTCACCCATACCGGCTACGTGGGTTATTTCCGTAATGATATAGGTGCCGATGCTATTTTTTACGTGGATACCTATTCCTGTATGGATAGCGGTATGAACATCTATGATACTGCCCACCGTGAGGATGCGGCAATCGCTTTCTCCGGTGATGAAACTGGATGCGGCGCTGTCGCTTTGCTGCTTGCGTTGGAAATAGGCGTCAAGTTCACCCTTATTGGTTATGCGCGGTTCCGCCCGTTGGACAGCGGGAGCGGTAAACAAAGCCAATGACGAGTCAAAGGCCGCTTGTCCCAATGTGTTTTGTCCGGCTGCGGTATCGGGGGATTGACCGTTATAGGTCTGGTCGTTCACCGAATGGTAAGAACTTCCCTTTATTGGTCGGGCAAGTGCCTGCGAGCAGACATCGAGCACGGATAGTTCCTCGCCGTATGTCAGCTTGGTCGTCGAGCCGGCCTGTGGCTTTCCGAATACAAGGTTCTGTCCGTCGTAGTAGAGCCATTCCTGATATTGGCGGGCAAGCGTTGTATGAATCTGAAGTTGGTTTCCTCGTTACTGGCATTCGTATTTCCAGCTTCGATTTCGTTTCTGGATTGACAAGAGCTTGCACTCCCGCCTTGTCTGTAAGTTCCTTAACGATGTCAGACAAGGATTTGTTGCACCATGAGGCACAAGTGTGGTCTGACTCCAATAGGAATGTTGACGAATATCCCGTCACTTTTATATTTCCGTGTGTTCCACCGGAACGATGAAGTCCCACCATGGTGGCCACGCCGACAAAAATAGTGCCGCCGAAGTCCATGATTACTTTTTTCCCAACCCAGTCTTTTGACGCCTCCGGGATTTCCACACCATAGGCTTCTATGGCTTGGATATCCAGCGTTATCTCAAAGTAGTGATGCTCATTGATGCTCTGTTTGAGCATCAACTGCACAAACGACGGCATGGGTATGCCGGCTATTTCCAATGTGACTTTTTTTTGTTCCAGCATGGCGGCATTATATTTGACGGTTTATATCCAAATTGCCAAAGCCGCCCGGCGGAAGTCCGTCGGACGGCCTGACAAATGTTTTGATTTAGGATTTACCTATGTACGCCGATTTATTTCTTCGGCCAACGGTTGTCAAGAGCTGCGCTGCCGACGATGATTTCTTCAGCGGAGAACGTAATGGTGATTGTCATAGGCACATCGTTATTCGCGTCCAGAGTTTCCGAGTAGTGAACGATGTATGCGTTCTTGAACTGGATCTCCTTCATCTTGGCATCTTCCTCCGTTTTTTTGTAGATAATCTTTCCTTCTACAGGTTTGAAAGGACTGTTCAACATCGCTTCGATGACAGAAGTGTCTTCTGTTGATTCGATGGTTGCTTTTACTCTACCACCCAATACGCTTGAAGAGGGCATACCTTTAGGGTCTGTGTTACGACTAAACTCATAGTTTGAATAAAGGACGTCAAATTCCTTGTTGTTAAGTTCCAATGATGCTCTAAATGCCATAATACTTGGATTTAATGGGTTAAACTTAATTATTTTACTTCGGTTTCTCCGTCCTTGCGCCCTAACCGGTATAGATGCAAAAAAGAGAAAACCTCAAAAACGATTTTTTGAAATTTCCTCTCAGCCTCCGGATGACTCAGTTTTATTGTGGGAAAAAGAGAAGAAAATAAAACATCATCTTTGATGTGAGCAAATATAAGTGCTTATATTCATTTTTCCAAATTTTTTAGCGCGTTTTTTTGTTGTTATTTTCATTTTAACACGTTTTAAACTAATGTTCGTGTATAAAGCCACTGTCCTATATGATTAGAAACACGCCCCGTTGATGATGTGTCGCTATTAAATTGATTCCCGGTATTGTACAATAACACTTGTAGAAGAAGTTTCATCAGGAATGGACGAAACCGTCGGAAAGAAAACTGCTGCCGGAATGCAGAAAAACGGTATCCACCGCATGAAAGTGGCAGATACCGTTAGCAGATTGACTATGCAGTCTGAATGTTTGCGTATGTCCTAATTCTTACGTCCGTATCGGCAGATGAGCAATGAACTTAATACCAGGAGTGCAAGAGCAATCATCCATGTGTAGATCTTCCGTTCCTTTTCCAAATGTTCGATGTCCGCCGCTTGTTGTTTGGAGCAAGTTGTCAGTATATTAATCTGGGATTGTTGTGCCTTGCAGATATCCATAAGTTCAGCATTAATCCGTTGCTGTGTCTCCAGCGAATTTTGGATGTTCTTGAAGTTGCGGTTGGTCGTATATGCGTCACGGATATATCCGGGCGTGCTTACCTGTAACGAGGGAACCTGTATGCTGTCCGGAAGGTATGTCAGTTCTGCATTATTGCGCCGTTCCGTTGCGAAGCTGTTGAACAGGAGTATGCCAACAAGTGTGCCACTGATCAGAAAGGCTATTAATGCTATGATGGCAAACATTGTGTTTGATGATTTCGCGACAGGTTGTTGGTACTCTCGTTCAAGCCATGGATGATGGTTCATCGTGTGAGGCGGAATGGATGTTCCATACTCTACAGTCCGGACTTCGGCATTTTCTTCGGTCTCTTTTTTCTCAAGAGCCTTACGTCTTGATATATCCATAAATTCGCGCTTGGCAATCTGGTATTTATCCGCTTGATAAATTACAAGGTCGTTTTTTACCAGCCAGTCAAGAACGTCCTTGACACTCCGTTCTGATACCTTGAGGTTGCTGATGCTCCAGAATATTTCTGCACAAGATACCCATATTGGCTTCTGGAGGCACTTCTGATATAGGATTTCAAGAATCTCTGCCTGTAGTTGTTCTCTTGTTGGTTCCATTTTATTTACAGTATTAATTGTTTCGGAATAAAATAATATTTCTTGCCGGCGATGAATACAGGTCTGAAAAGGTTGCGTTGATATATGTCTTCCAGTCTCTTCATCTTTGAAATCAGGGCTGTATAGCCACTATTAAAGTCCGTCAGTTCAACCTTTCTTTTCTTTAGTTTCTTCACCTTTGTTGAATTTAAAAGGCTGTCATTGGCCATGACTCCCGTCTTACAATAGAAGATTTGAGCCAAATATGGATTTCTGGGCAATACTTTTCGATAGAAACTTCTGTTTATGCTTTTCTTTTGCCGGTTAAATTGCTTGCGAAGCACTCTTAGCTCCTTTTTCCCTATGTTATCTGAGAACTCCGGGAGCAGTCCCCTGTAGCTTTGCAGCAGTTCCATCACTTCCTTGTCATCGAGTAGATATCCATATTCGTACCCGTCCATTATACTGTCCGCTACGGAGGCCTTTATATAGTAGGTGTCATTCACGCTGTTTCTATCTATATCGTCAAGGCTCATACTGTCAGGATTTTCCGTATGATGGAATATATGCGTCAGTTCGGATGTGGGACGGCTTCTTAGGACACCTATATTTCGCTCATAATCTTTAAGTGAGTGCAACAGTAGGCTGTCCGTTTCGAAAGATTGCCATAATACGGAATCCAAGGCTGTTTCCAAAGCGTTGCTTTCCAGTCTGTTTCTACCTTTAGGGAATAAGATTCCTCCTACCGTAAGGCTGTTGTATGGAGCATCATACAGGTATAAGTTGGCATCCGTAGCTTCTATGTTCTTGAACAGCTCCGTCTTTACCAGTCTGCTGTCTGCGATATAATTGGATATATGGTCTATGTATTTCGTAGAATGGCTGTCCAGAATGGATTTGGCCTGCAATAGGAAGTCCTGATAAGAAGTGCCTGACGCTCTGTCTATCTGGACAAACAGAAGCCTTGCCGGTTGGGTTGCCAGCCACGAGAGTTGTTGCTCGTGCAAGGATAAAGTTTGCTTTGACCCTAAAATGACAAATACATTGTTGCTGAAACGGCTTTCGTCATCATAACGGGAGATTTGTTTGATAGCCCCGCCAAAACCGTAAAACGATGATTGTTCCTCTTGCTCGTTTTTCCGTTTGGAAGAAATGGATTGTTTGATATAGTCGAGCCAGGCTGAAAAGTCCTTGGTTGGGGTCAAATGTCTGTTTTCTCCGTTGGAGGATATGCAAGTTGCTGAGAAAGTGTAGTCATATCCGGGCTTCATTTTCAGCTTTAGGTTCTGTAGTACATTGATATATGGGGATAGATAAGGCAGGTCGGCATCATTGAACAGTACATGTATGTTCACGTTTTTGTTTTCCGCTTCCATCTTTCGGACATCGGAAACCATGATGTCTCCGCCTTTGATATTGATAATCTTATTCCAGTTCTTGTCCCAGACGGACAAAGGATAGTTCAGCCGGATATTCCCATTCGTCATAGGCCCTGCCAGGTTTCCATCCAGGTTGAACAACATCGTACCCTGAATATTCGCATTATGTAATGCCAACGTATCGGGATACATTAGGTTGACAGCACACAACAAAGAATCACGGTATCGTGAATAATCAATATGATACACCTCATTTTGGCCGACTTCTGCAAGAAGGTCAGCGGGAACCCACCCTAAAAAGCGTTTGGTACTGTCTGATAATGCGGGAACATTGGAAATCAATGCGGATTTGCCGCTCTTGTCTAACTTGTATAGGTAAACAACCTCTCCGCTGACAACTACCGCATCCGTTGTTGTTTTCAAAAACGGCTCTCCGTATATTTTCAGGGTATCTCCATTGAAGAATTGATGGATATCGAACAGCTTGTTAATGCTGTTTATGCCTATACGGTACCTTATCGGCTGGTTGTTGCGGGGATTGATACGGGCATGGTCGTACATCAGTACATTTTCCGATGGTATCCATCCGGCATAATTGACTTTACGGGGTTCCTTAAAGTGTCTCTTGCTGTTATACAGGAAACCTATTATCGACTTGGGCTTGCCTGTAATGTCTGGGTCAGCCTGAACGAGCTTGTAGGTTCCGTTCTTTTCACCTACTATGTAATAGGGTGTGCCAATCCCGTGTGAAGACCGCTTACGCTGGAAATACGGGTCTTCATAACTTTGATTTCCAGTCCTGTCCGAATAGACAATTCTGTTTGTCTTGCTTTTCTTTGTTTTGACAGGAGCTTCTGTTGATTCCGGATAATTGAATATATCCCTATCCATTATTTGTATTCTGTCGCGGATGGACACTTGGGCAGATACGTTGCACGCAAGAGTAATCATCACGGCCACAGAAAACAGATTTCGTATGAGATTCAGTTGTTTCATTTTTCAATATAACTTTGTGTCACATGGATGGACTTGACGCAATTCAAATCGTCAATTTTCACATCATCAATACTCACACGCTTTTTCCTGTTGCTTTCAAGAAAATGCAGTCCTTGGCAATAGCCGTTGAAGTCATTGTATTTTTCATCATTGATGACGACCACTACCTGGTCTGCATCAATGCAAAAATATTTGTTACGGATATAATTCGTATGTTCGTAATAGACCGACTTTTGTGAGACTTTGGCGTCAGCTATGGCTTGCAAGTGTTTTTTTATATCATTCTGTACCAGTACCAACGAATCCACCGTGACAAGTTCCTCTGCTTTTTCAAAGCGTGGGAGAATGGTTATACGGTGCTTCACCGGATATTTCGTCGTATTGGTTTGTAATGAGATGGTGTATTCTCCCGGAATATCATACGAATACACGACTTGCTGCTCGTATGCGTCCACAGTACCGCTTTCTCCAAATTCCCATAGCCATGTGTCCATACCATAGCCTTCTGCCGAAAAGACCAGCTCTTCACCTTGATAACCCTCTGACACTCCATTTATACGGGGTATGGAATCAATGGCCTCATGCTCCAGCCCTGAGATAACTTTGATATACTTGTTTACGGAGTGTTTTCCGTCTATTTTCAAAGTAATAAGATATTTGCCGGCCTTACGGTAAGTGTATGACACATCCGTATTTCTCATCAGTGTATCACCGTTTCCCATTTCCCAAATGAGCCGCTTGCCTTTAATCGCTGCCGTATCGTTGACTAATAGCTCCAACCGCTCATTGACCTCATAATGAAAATTATTATTGGTGTCATACACATAAAAGTCAATATTGGCAAGGTGCGACTTCGAAGGCAGGAACAAAAAACAAAAAGGATACCTGCCATGGCCAAACCAGTCCCAATATGATGATTGTTATAGTTTTCTTATTATCCATTGCGAATGTTTTATAAATTGGCTTTACATTCTTCCAAATCTCGTTCAATCAGTGCATTGTTATGTACCAGACTGTTCAATTCCTCTTTTATGTCGAATTGGCATTTAAGCATTCTGGAGGACAACACGCCGAAAAGGAATTTCGTATTCATATTGTTTTCCTTGTATATATGCTGCAATTGGTAAATCCCATCCTTCACCTCGTCCATCTTTTGTACTTGATGAATGTTGAAGTCCAGAGAGTCAATCTCATTCCAGATGTTCTGCGCTTGCTGCATATGTGTATGCTGGATTTCAAAAATGCGTTCGGAATGGTTGATTTCGTTTATCAACTCCGAACTGTCCTCTGTCGGTACGTTGAGTATATACCGGCAAAGTATGATATAAATTGCGGCTACTGAGAAAATCAGCAGCAGGAGGAAACGGATGTTTCCCCATAGCATTTCGTCTTTTGTCATGGCTTCGTCAGTTTATTCTTGGTTAATTCCTGATATTTGATTCTACACTTTTCAAGTTGCTCCATGTTGCTTTCACGCTTTTTGCTTTCGCGGTCAAGGTCATCCATTGATGATTGGATGACACGGATCTGTTCAAGCATAGCTTTATACACTTCGTACTTGCTTTTATCGGCCTGCATTGCAATGTCATTTTCCATTAATAACCGTTTTTTGGTTATCAATTTTTGCATGTGCTTGTGTTCACTCGAATTTCGCCGCTTGGTCTTCAGATTGTTCAAGTCCCGGAACAATTCTTCTATCTGGAAGTTAAGTTCTGCCTGTTTCTTGAACACATTGTCATATTCGGCCTTCTTGCTTTCAAGAAGGGATATTCCCTTTTGTGCAGTCACAATCGTTACGATACCTCCGGTTGTGGTAACAATCAGTGCGATAGCGAATACCAAAGTAAATCGGAGTTTCGCTTTCAAACGAGCTATTTTGTTTTCTGCTTCCATACTTGCTATGATTTAATCGCTCAACCTATAAACGACCATGATCGTTTCTTTTGAGCTTCTATTGTTTCGTGACTTTCGTCTCCTACTATAATATTCTCACGAACCATTCCGATGTATTCCAGTTCACTCATTTTGTGGAACATATTGCTGAGCAGTGTCACAAATGCCCCTGCCGTCTGCAATGATTGGTTTATATTGGTATGGTCATACATAAGCTTGGTTAGGCTCTCTATCTTCGTGATAAATTCAGAGGGTGTGACATTGGTCCACTCATAGAAGTATTGGAGCAATTGTTCTCTTTCCGTTTCGGAAAGACTTTGAAGAGCGGAGTTCAGGCCGTTTGCAAGCTCATTCACGGCCTGCACAAGATATATCGGCGGTTGCTCTAAGGCGATTTGTTCGATAAAGAAGATTCTTGAGTTGTAAAAGGCAGAGAAAGCCTTACACAGCTCAAAAGTATTATTGGCAAGCGTATCTCTACGCTTGTCAGCAACATTCCTGCTGTAAATGAGTTTCACGTCTTCTTTTATCGACTGTAGGGTACGTGCCAATTGGGAAATGAATGTTTTAATCCCATCGTGGCAAGCGGAATGTTGTACCGGTGGAATATATTGATGATTGATTTTATAGGTATTCCCTTGTCTGCATACCTCTGCCACCAGCAAAAAATTCTGGCTGTAGAAAGATTTGTTGACTTGGTTTTTGGGAACGATATGGAGTTTTATGCTCGGCAAGACATACGGGTGATGCAAAGGCACCTCTTCCGGGTCCGGTTCACCGACAGGTATCAAGTGATACGGATCTACGGATATTAGTACCATATACTCGCTGTCCTCGGCTTGCAGACCGGATTCTGAAATGGTTGCACAAGGTTTCTCATCCCCGTATAAACCGTCGTAATAAACGATGGGCAGACCGCCTTTGGTGATAGCGTTGCAGCTTTTCAGGCGGACACAGAGAGTAGACATGGTATCACCTGAAATCTCTATTTCAAGATTGTCACCTATCCCTTCAAGGACCTCTCCAAGACCATAGTTATAACTGGTCAGACTCCTTCCTGCTTCGCGGTTGAGAGCTTCCGTTTGGCAATACTGGTTTGCAAAGAAATGCTGGCTGGTCAGCTTCAGACCATTGACCCAGTTTACAGGCAAATATGTTAGTGTTTTCATATATTATGATGTTTTTTGTTTTCTACTTGTACACGTCGGATATATATCGTTTGATTATTCTTAATCTTATTGCCCTCACTCGTCAGAGTGGGGTCAAGTATTCTTATGAACAACGGGAAGTTAAACCATTTTGAGGTATAGAACATCCATCCGATTTGCATATCTTCCTTCTCTGTTTCAATCTTGTTTGGGGGAAACGCCTGTTTTGGTCTTCGATAACCCAATTGAACCAATTCCCAAGAGATATTTCATTGGGCAGGCGGACAACCAACGAAGCGTATGTCGGGTCTTTTATATTCCGTTTGATCTTAACTTTGACCGTTCGGAAGCCGAAGTTGTCTATGTTGTCCCAATATTTCCGGTCAAAGGTACCATAGCTCAATTCCCATGGGGTATATATCGGGTGCGGGATGTCCAGGAATAGGGTTCTGCTGTACATAATCAGATATGGGATTGCAAACCACAGGATATTTGTTGTGTTCCATAGCGAATAAGGTAGCTTGCTTATCAGTTCAAACAGCAGATAGTAGCACCATCCGCCTAAAGCGCATATTGTGGTTAGAGTGAGAATGACCGCTGTTCGGGAACTGCCAATACCGATTGCTCCGAACAAATCGGAGGTTGACAGTTTGCAGAACAATGCTCCAAGGAGGATATAGGACAATATCGTGAATGTCAAGCCTCCCCAGACGTATTCGTTTTTTAGGAAACCGAACAGGCTGGGTAAAGCGACGGCAATGGAAGCCAGAAGAATGAATATGATTAATTTCTTCAGGCTAAGTTTGCTCTTGATCGTTTTTATTCCAGTCAAGACAAATATCATCACGCTACAAATAATGGAGCCAATAAATAACGTGCAAAGAAATATAGCAATATCTTCATATTATTAGATTTTTCATAAGTTCATATTATATCCTAATCGGTTTTCTCCGAGTATAAAATCCGTTTCTCCACGTACCAGATAATCAACTTCGATATTTCTTGTTGAAAGGATGAAAAATTCAAGTATCCGGCGGACATTGGATAGATGCGTTTTTACCTCCTCATAGTCATCTGTCGGAGTATCAAGGATGATTGTCGCCGTCAAATCATCGGTTTCGCTTATCATTAGACCATTAAGGCCTAATGTCTGTCCGACACATCCGGAACCGACGGAAAGGTAAACCGTTTCATCAATCTCATGGACTTCCAGTCGCAGTTTCACCTTCAATCCCAAAACGATAAGAAGCAGTTGCTCGATAGCAGGCAGGTTCTCTTTATACCGTTCTGCATTGCAGAGGAATAGGAACAGCTTATATTTCTGATGGGAAGTAATGGATAGTTCGACATTTTCCATAACTTCAATCATCTTGATGAAGTTCTTACTTGGAGTACCGGGTCTGAAAAGAAATTCAGATGGCGGTTATTGATACGGACCTTTTCTTTGAAAAACTCTGTATCAAAGGTGCAAAGAATTGTATAAGCTCTTTATCCTGTTTTTCATTGGCTCGGATGGCTTCAACTATCTCCTTGTTGCTCATGCCCGGTGTGCTAAGCACCAATGGATGAAATAGTAATTCCGGCAATTGATGATAGATGCTGTTTCTTGCCAGATTCAGCAATATATATTCTTTGTCGGCATTTGTCGCCGCGATATGCTGTACCGAAACACTTAATACATCTCTGGATTTCACACGACTGTTCATACCATGGCAATTAACCATAGTATGGTCCAACAGCCGCCGGTCAAGAATAAATTGAAGTTCATCATAAAAGATTTCTGCGACAAAATTTATTGCCTGACTGCGTTGGATGCTTTCCAAGGGTTTCTTTTGCGCTAACATTGTTCCCATATCAGTTCACCGTTTCGATAGTTTATGACGATGTTGTCACCCGACTTGATTTGCTCAGAGACAATCAGACGAGATACGGACTTCTTGATATAAGTTCTTATGACTCCTGCTATCGGACGTGCGCCGTATTTGGGAGAATACCCTTTGTTTGCCAGATGTTGCAATGCTTCATCCGACAAATTCAACTGGATGTTTTTCTGTTTCATCAGTTGTTCTTGCAATCTTCCAAAATGGAGGTTGAATATCTGTTTGGCGACATTTTCATCTATTGGCGCAAACGGAACCACCTCGGTGAGACGTCCCAAAAATTCAGGTCGGAAATACTGTGCCATAACCTCGATGAGCTTTCCGGAATCAGGAGTATGTCCGGATTGTATTTGTTCCACAATCCACTGGCTTCCGATATTGGAGGTGAAAATGATTATGGAATTTGAAAAATCTCCTTCCCGGCCCAGTTTATCATGTATCTTGCCTTCATCCATCATTTGCAGGAAAACATCATAAACGCTGCTATGGGCTTTCTCAATCTCATCGAATAACACTACCGAATAAGGTTTCTGTCTGATTTGAGTGACCAGTAAACCACCTTCCTCATATCCTACATATCCCGGAGGTGCACCATACAGCAATGCAGCCGAATGTTCTTCCTTGAACTCGGACATGTCAAATCTGATCATGGCTGATTCGTCATCAAACAGTAACTCGGCCAGTGATTTTGTGAGTTCTGTTTTTCCCGTTCCGGTAGGGCCAAGGAAGAAGAATGAACCTATAGGCTTCTTGGGGTCACTCAGTCCGCTGCGTGATTCTATAATGGCATCTGATAAAGTCGTAATGGCCCGGTTCTGTCCTTTGACCCGTTCTTGCAATTTGCTCTCGATGCTCAAAAGTCGATCCTTCTCGCGGGCTTGTATTTTTCCGATAGGTATATTGGTGCACTCCGCTACAATCGCCTCTATTTCCGAAGAGCGTATCTCTTCAATAGACTGGTCGGATAGTGCCTTTAATTCTTTGATGATGCCCGACAAACGTCCTGCTTTTATCGCGATGTCATCTTCTTTATCCCATACATAGTTGTCTGACAGTTTGGTGGTCAATACGACACTGATTTTGCTGAATACAGAACGGTATAGTAAGTAAAGCGGCCCTTCAGATATTTTTTCGTCGAGACTCTTTATTTCCTCAAAATCCGCTTCCAAATCAGATACACTGGCTCGTGCATTCTTATTGCATAGCCGGACGGCAGCAGCGGTTCTGTCAAGCAGGTCGATGGCGGCATATGGCAGGCTGCGTTCCTTAAAATATCGTTTGGAGAGTGCGATTGAATCTTTAATACACGCATCTGAAATTCTCAGCTCGTAATAGTTTTCAATCCTTTTTTTTATGTAATTGTATGGCACTTTCAAGTGTAGCCGTATCCAGTTCTTCAATCTTTATGATATCAAGACGCCCTTCTATCGGATGCTTTTCGATGTTCTTCCGGTAAGAATCGTTCGTGAGTGTGAGAACAAGATTTGCGGCTCCCTCGCTGATTTGCGCACTTAATATGTTGATAAGTGTGGATGCTTTGCCTGATACGCTGTTCTCCAAAAGGACCTGTAAATCATCAATCACCAGCACAGCTTGTTCCAATTGGTTGAGCTTGTGCATCAGATTGACAACTTTTTGTGCTATCTCCGTTTCAGACGAGGTTGATGCGAGCAGTTTTGCCGTATTGAGTCCGACAATAGATATTTGCTTTAACATCTCGTCTTCATTCTCACAGATATCTTTGACAAAGGCGTTAATGATGGAACTCTTCCCGATACCGGATTCACCGACAATCAGTATGCCCTTGTTCTCTGAGCGTTCGAGGCATTCTAAAATAGTACGGTACCTCTTTTTCCCTACCGACGACAAAGCCACCGGCATTGATGGTTTCTTGCTTTTTTAGGTTGTCGGCATAAGGAACGCTTGCTGTTATCTGCATTTCCTCTCCTTGATAAGAATGCAACGGGGTAAGGGCATTGTAGTGGGACAATATGTCATCTTCCGAAACATCCAGCATCTCTATCTGCTGATGCGAATATACGACACCTTCACGCAATATGGCGGTAAACACACAGATGGAGTCTATGGAATCCGCTCCTAATTTAATTTTAGACCGTTCGGACTCATCCAAGACTTTTGACACTTCTTCGTCAGGCTCCACTTCTTCTGTGGAAGTGCCACTGGACCTATACATTTCGCGGTGGGTGTCAAACCATTCCATTATGTAGCCGACATCCTTCTGCATCGAGGATAAAATTTTCTTTTAGACCCGTGTTTTCTGCAAACATGGCCATGACAAGATGTGACACGCCGAACGTGTTATGCTTGTCTTGAAGTGCCATTCCTCTTGCTATCTTAAGGGCAGACACCAAACTTGGACTATAATTGCTATCATTCATACGAATTTGATTTTATAGTTTGAATTACATACAGAGCGTTCAGTCAAATCTTTTTCAAGATAATGGGCCAATTCTTCCAGATTGGGAATTTCATCTTTATCAAATTGTCCAAACTTTATCTTGACCTCTGTCACTCTGATTAATCCTTTTTTGCTGTCAGGAGATATAGTCACGCCATTACCGACTTCGACTGATTCAACATGTTTTCCCAGCTTGTGAAACAAGTAGCTTTTGATGTCTTCTTTAGATATAATCCGTTCCCGGGACAACAGACCATACCTTAAACTATTAATAAGTTCCTGTTCGCTATCATGCGTTGTTCCTCCTTGCATACAAGTGCGCAACATGATGCCTGAAGCGTCATATTTTTCTATGTTGAATTGCTGTATCAGTGTGCGTTCATTGAAACCGTTCGCCAGAGATCCGGAAGTCACCCAATATTTTATCTCGGCATTGGTCGCATCCTTTTGGGGGACACTTAAAACAAAGGCCTTTATTTTGTTATCTCCTTTTAGCGTGGCCTCCAATCCTTTCTCTATATCATTTATCTTGTTGAACAACTCTTTGAGCTGCGTCGAAAGTGCATCCGGATTCATTGAAGCAAAAGCACTCCCGTCTTCTTTCATTAATTGTAACACTTTTGAAATTAATGAGCGGGCACTGTCCGAATCAAATCGTTCAAGGTCGCCAAAATACAGACTGAATATACCTGTCGGATTTTCCTCATACTGGTTCAGTCGGTTTACATATTCCCGGCCTTTGTTGTCTTGAAACGAGCGTATGTTCAAGAATTGTGTACGGCCCGGACATTTCAGGGGTATAATTCGTCCGGTGGAACGGAAATTATGCTGTTTGTAAACGATTTGTCTGTTTACAACCGGAAATGTGTTCAAATATACTTCCAGATTTTCAAGACTTTCTTTCGTGAATATTTCCGGAAAGACTATCTTGACCCAAAAGAGATTCTCAGAGTCATCTGGGACCTCGCAGTCGGCCACATAACCGGGAAACATTTCTCGGTAGGTATGTTTCTCTTTGGAAGCATCTTTTATACTCACATTAAAATATAGGTCACTATAAAAATCGCGGATTTCATCAAAGTAGTGCGCATTACTATATGGATCTTCAACATGAAGGCCTGTTTTTGCATTCAATCGGTTTCCTGTGCAGTCATAGAAGAAAGCCATATTCATAAACGGAAGTAACCCCATATCGGAAGGCTTGATACAAAACATTACAGAGTCCATGTTTTGCAGGACTTCTTTAGACACATCCAGCCCGACCCAGACGCAATAATCCGCTATCCGGTTTTTAGGGCCAAGGAAGCGTGTTGGAGTGCTAAAGCTATCGGTTGAATGCCTTATACTATCGTTGTATGCGATTGCTTTGACTTTTGCATCAACCAGTTTATAGGAAAACAAAGGGGTTATAAAGACTTGAATATCCCCTTTGCCAAATATGTTTTTCTCTGCATAAAAGTGATCTTCGGCATCAAGTTCGCAACATTCCCCATGATTGGGGGTAATAGTCATAAGCGCATGGGCCGGCTTTGGCAGCGACCATTTGTTTCCTATGAGTATTCTGGACAGGCGGTGAAGTATCCGTGAATCGGACTGATCTATTTCTTGATGCAGCTTGTTGGACTCATGGGCAAAAACTTCAAGCAGCAAATCTATCACGGGTCCATATCGCGTATATCGGATACACCCCAAAACTCCATAGCCTGCTTTAATATTCGTTCCTTTATTGCAATTTGTTTCTTGTCTGACATAGTTCGATTATTGTGATAAAGGGCTTATATATAATGAGGTGTTAAAACTGAATTTCTCGTTGGTTCTATCCATTATTCCGGTCACCGTTATTTGTGCCTTTCTTCGGATATGAGATACTTTATCTATATTTTCTTCTTCTATTTCCAAAAGGGTAACGTTCACATCTACATTCCGTAGTCTCTTTTCATATTTCTCTATCGTTTTTATTAAGGAGTTTTTTACTCCTTCCTCCCAATCGCTGATTTTCACAAGTTGGTTGAACTCAAGGTCCCATATCATGGAACCAAAGTCTTCTCGGCCGATAACTTCCCCATGGTGAGAAAGAATCAGTAGCATGATGTGTTGGGCTATCGATTCCTGATAGGAACACCTTTGCAATTTCTTGGCAACAGCCGATTGCAATTGTAATGGCATTTTCAGGTAAGTCATACTATTCTTTTTATTTTATTCTATTTCGCAAATATACTCTTTTCCTTGTTAGATGCCAATAAAATGCTCCTAAAAATTTGACGGTTTCAGAAATAATTCATATATTGCGCACGGTCACAAAACCAAAAGAGAGCTATAAAAAAAGTATGATATTAAAAAGTAAATTCTATGGCAATCTACAATTATGGAATTGGAGGCAACGAAGTAAAAGTCGATGCGAACGAATCCATCGCGGAAATCCCCTCCAACCGAACTTTGATAGTTCAAAAACTGACAGATGAAGCTCCTGCGGCTCCGGAAAGCGTGTATGGTTTGGAAACCATTGAAGATGTGTTCCAACGTTTTGAACCAACAGTTGACTTATGCCACGTGGATGCGGAAGGTAATGAAATCAAGGAAATCATGACATTCACCGGACTTGGAGACTTCGGAGCCAAGAAGATTAAAGAGAAGAGTGATTTCTTGAGTAAACTTGACATTGAGAAAGAGCAGGGTGTCAGAATAACTCGCCAGCTTACTTCCAACCGCGCTTTACAGAAAGCACTTGAAAATCCGGAAGTCAAAAATGCCATTATGGACGTGATTGAATCATCAATCGAGGAGATTCTGGCAAATCAAAAGAAAGTAGAACTTTAATCTTTTACTAAGATGAAGCAGGAAACTCAACAACAGACAGCCAGTACGACAACCTCACAGAAAGTCGTATCACAACAGGCGCAAAAGTCATCTGCATCGGCAATAGACAAACTCAAAGAATTTGGTGGCTTCGCTTTTCTTGAAAATATCATAGATGGGTATTCCAATCTTAATCCGGCACGAAAGGCCCGTCGCAACATCTTCCTCACGGATGAACAGTGGGAAAATGAACGTAAGGCCTTGGTTAATCGCTTAAGCGTATGGCTCAAACTCTTACGTGAGAATGACACTGCCGAACAAATGCGGGACAAGGCCAAAGAAACCGCAGAAAACGCCGAGAACCTTCTTAATCATAACTTGAAGAATGCTCTTGCCAGGACACGGGAACTTGAAAGCGCATATCGCACTATTGCGTTCTTTTACAAGAACACGGAAAGTGATAAGGTGAAGAATGTCACCATTGTCAATGCGACCATGGAGCAGCTTCAGGATTTGGACAATACCATTTTCGCTGACCACATTAGCAACGAACTCAAACAGAATTTTGACCGTCTTGACCTGCGTCGCAACTACTCCTTGCTTGTCGTTCCTGGATATATAGGCTCAAATGCCATTTTGGATAAGTGGTCTAAAATGGCATACGAGAACAAGGTTTTTCTTGTTACAGACTTCCAAGACCTCGAAACTCCGGACGATGTAGTAGATATATTCTTCAATGCCAATCATACGAGTGGAGATGTGTTCAAATCGAATACTATTATGACCTGTAACTGGTTGCTTGGTCGTCAAAGAGAGGAAAGCGTTGGAGAAGAAGAAAATCTTTATATTCCGCCATCTTCTTCACTTGCCGGAAAAATATACAACACCTTAATGTCTCAGGTAGTAGCCGGAAAGAAATTTGGTGGACTTAATGAAGTAGAAAGTGTACGCTTCGACCTTCGCAAGAGCGAGATTTCCGAGCTTGAACGTATGGGTCTTGTGCCGATGGTGAACGAGTACAGCAAGGTTATGGCTTTCTCCGCCAAGACATTATTTAATGGAGATAATCTTGGCTTGCAGACCTACTCCGTAGTTCGTGTATTCGACTATATAACGAAGGTACTGATTGACTTCCTGAACCGTCGGGCATTTGAAAATTGGACTACTCGCACGGAAGCAGATTTACGTGGTCAGGTTGTGAAATTCCTCGATAGTGTAATGGGACCGAACAAACTCATCGAACGCTTCAAGGTTATGAAGATTGAACAAGACCCGAATCAGAAAGACCGTGTGCTTCTTGACATCCACATCACACCGTATTTCCCGGCAAAAAGCTTCGTGATACAGCTTGCCGGTCATAAAGGCGATAATCCGGAAGATGCTATTTGGGAAAGCGAATATCATCAAGAATAGTATTGAATAATTTTAAATTTACAGATGGGCATAACTATGCCATCTGTAAATCATTTATCAGGGTCATGTGTTGCTGAAATTATATGTCTTATTATTGAAATCTTTACTTATATGAAACTCCGAGATGTGGATATTATTATTTCTGGTACAAAAACTGGGGATACCTATTATGCAAAATCTTATCCATGCAGTGATATGGATAAGAATAGCAAAATAGAGCTCTATGGAGTCCCTGTATATTATGTCTATATCAAAGGTACTGATGATAAAGGTCAAAGTGTAAAATATACATGGAAAGCATTACGCTTCATGCCGTATTATAACCCACCAAATTTTAGTTCTTATAAAACAATTGGATGGGTTAATAGTGGCTTGCATAAGCTCAATAGGCAGCCTGCACCAGAATATAAAAAAGCCTATGAGGTACATAATACATATTCTCAACATAATGGTGCAATAGTTCTAAAAGGAACTTTTTACATTCACGCTGGTCCTGAAGATCTTACTCATATTGGATGGGGAGCAGCAGGGTGCGTTGAAATAATAGGAAGTTTTAGTGAGTTTAAAGATCAAGTAAAAGAATTATCGGGGTCAACTCAAGTTGATGCGGATAGTGCAATTTCTGAATTAGTTTTTTATAAAAAACTTTATATAGAAATTGAATATGCTACTCCACCCAATATTAAAGCGAATTTTTATAAAGAAGTTAGTATAAAAAGGAGATAAGATTTATGTGTAACATAAAATATATACTATGTACTATATTTTGTATGTGTGCATATCTTCATGCTGCTGCAATCTGTAGCGATAGTATATCTGATAAGTTTTCATATAAGGTACTTGAAAATTTCAATTATTGTTGGGATAATAATATTGTCTATGAGGATACTAATTCCAAAGATACTGCTTTATTTGTCTCGTCTCATAAATACATAATCTCTCCTATTTTAAACGCTTTTTGTAATAATGTGAACGAACAGACAGAGTTGGCTAAGATCGGATATTGTTGTAAGCATTATCTCATTAAAGTCCCAAATAAATCAAAGAAAAATATACAATATTACTCTATAGAAATCAATATTCTATCTAATATAAAGAGTCATGCCCCCATAACCTCAAAAATAGAAGAATTAAAAAAACAGGACTATGCGATTATTGATATTATATCAGAGGCTCCTGTTATGTGTCTTGTTTTTGTGGAAGCTGATTATTTAGTAGCCGTAACTTATAATATGTTCTATGATTTTGATGATGTATTATCCTTTTCGAAATTCTTTGTAAAAGAACACTTCTCAACAAAATAATAAGATGTCATTACACAGTGAATATAAAACGTAATACATCCTCTTTCAAAGAAAAAATAGAGTTTCATTTTTCGATATATAATGCTTCTTCATTCTTATAATTCTCACATGAATAATCCAACATGAAGTTTTCTTTATATGAAATCATTAGGGTCTCATTTAAATTGACTTCTCTTATCGCAACCGGAAACTATCAGGGATTTAATGTAGATGTGCAGCAAGTTTTCTTCGTGTAGTGAGTGTTCTTTTTTCAAATTGGAGATTTTCCTATAATATAGCAATAAATAAGTAAATTAATACGTCTATTATTGAAATGCAAATTTATTGGTAAACGTAGTTTTTATATTCTGTCTATTGTGGGTCAGTAGAAATTTAGTGGGGATACGCATATAGCTTCGCAATGCGGAATAAAAAGAACTTCTTATCAGCTACTCCTCTTAGATTTGCTCTGAACAGTTTAATTTTTGCATTGAACGATTCTGCATCGCATTTGAAGAACGATGGTTGTTAGAAAATTCAGTATTCATTCAATAAGTGTACATAGAAATGTAATGCAGCAAATGAACTTAAAA
>ENA-OQJS01000031-OQJS01000031.1-human-gut-metagenome-genome-assembly--contig:-NODE-31-length-27936-cov-1.498939_pt1 | contig 27936 bp, 23 predicted proteins | sample MGYA00242598_ERZ504764 | MGnify/ENA primary metagenome ERZ504764 (study PRJEB26092, sample SAMD00036368) | human gut metagenome | host: Homo sapiens | study: EMG produced TPA metagenomics assembly of...
GCCTTGGCCAGCTCTCCTAGCGGCCATCTAGTTGGACTACGACGTCTGTCACAAGCTTCTGGCCACGTACTCGCCTGTCTGATCAGGGAGGGTAGGATGTTTCCGTTGCGGCAACCGCATGCTCCTATCAGCAGAAGCAACAGCAGGAAGTAAGCTGTTTTCTTCATTGCATTTCTTTTGGCTGTGCAAATATACGATTTTACGGTATTCCGACAAATTTGTCTGGCATGGAAGTCCGTAATTCTTCCTGTAAATAGAGAGAAATGTTAATGACAAACCTGTATCTGCTTCGGATTTTTGCAGGCTAAATCCCTGTAATAGTTAAAAACGACCTTTATGTTAAAGCTTTTGGAGGTGAAAATGACCTGTTGTTTCCTCAGAAAGATGCTGATGTTTGGGGTAAAACATCCTGTTATTTTATTCGAAGTTTCGGCATGTTTTATTTTGAAGCAGGAATCAGGTTGAAATTTCCTGTTTTTGCCTCTGGAATTTCTTTTAAATGAAACGGATTACTCATGGCATTGTGCTATTAAAACAGGCGAGAAAGTTTCTCGCTGTGATACGATTGTGTTCTGTTTTATGAATAATGTTTCTTGGCGAAAGGAATGGCTGTCTATCTGGATTCCGTAGAAGCGGTGAGATTCTGATTTTTTGGAACCGGCTTGATCCTCTCTCCAATTTTGTGATAATGGAGAAATCAGCATGTCATTTTATTATGCGGCACGACTTGTCTGTCATTCTGTAATAATGGCTTCTTTTCCGTTCATGCTGACCTTCTTTTCGGCTATCAGCTCCGATAAGGCTCGTGCCAGCGAAGGGCGTGCCACTCCCAAAATGAAAGCCACTTCCTGCTGATTGTCTATCCGTCCGTTGATTTTCAGGTAATTCAGCAGACGCGACTTCAGGCTTTGCAGGGCGAATTCATTTAATTTTTTACTTAGAAAAAGGCTGCGGTCGGAAATCATTTCGATAAAATTCTTCATGATGACAGGCTGGCTGTGCATGAATTCCAGAAAGTAGTTCTTGTCGAGCACAAGTACTTCACAGTTTTCCTGCACCTCTATGTTTACCGGAAAGCGGTTCTCCGATGCGAATATAAAGGCTGGAGCGAGTACTTCGGGAGCACTTATCCGGTCGATGGTAACTTGTTTCCCTTCCGCATTTTCCATTTGTGCACGTACGTTTCCTGTACATAATATATAGAGCGAGCGGCAGGGGTCTCCCTGACGGGCAATGAAGTCGCCTTCTTTATAGCGACGGACACTGTTGGGAGCTTCGGCAAGCAACTGTCTGGCTGCCGCTTCGGATATGCCCTGAAATAAGGGAAGCTGTAAAAGTTGTATGGCGTTCATTTAGTTCTTCATTTAACGATTATTCAGAATGGCTGTAACATAGGTTACAGTTATTGCCGGCAGAAAGCGGCATCTTTGCACAAACTTAATAAAAAATCACTAATGACTATCTGAATATGGAAGGAAATATTGTTTTGCTATCAGTGTCAGGAGGCAGCCAAGGGAACCGGCTGTGTGCTGAAAGGTGTGTGTGGAAAGAATAGCAGTACGGCACGTTATATGGATTTGCTGCTCTTTACGGTAAGAGGCGTATCGGTAGCTGCCAGTGCTTTGCGTGAGCAGTCGGTAAAGGTGTCGGCGGAAGTCGATTCGTTTGTGACGGATGCTTTGTTTTCTACCATTACGAATGCCAATTTCGACGATGAAAGTATTTTACGCCGGGTAGAGAAAGGAATCGGTCTGCGTGATGACCTGAAGGCTGAGGCTGCTGCGCGGGGTATTGCACTTCCCGGAGTAGACGAGCTGGAGTGGAAGGGGGAAAAGGACTCGTTCGAGGAGAAAGCGGCTGCGGTCGGTGTATTGCGTGAGGCAAACGAGGACTTGCGTTCGCTGAAAGAACTGCTTGTTTACGGTCTGAAAGGTATGGCGGCTTATCACGAACATGCCATGCGTCTGGGGTATAGCAACGGGGAAATTCATGCGTTCATGCAGGCGGCACTGGCGAAAATTGCTGTCGGCGGACTGACAGCCGACGAATGGGTGGCGCAGGTGATGCAGGCGGGAGAGATGGGTGTCAAGGTGATGGCACTGCTCGACGAGGCAAATACGACCCGTTACGGCAATCCGGAGATTACAAAGGTGAATATCGGGGTGGGCAAGAATCCGGGTATTCTGATCAGCGGACACGACTTGCATGACATCGAAGACTTGCTGAAACAGACTGAGGGAACGGGAGTGGATGTATATACGCACAGCGAAATGCTTCCGGCACACTATTATCCTGCTTTCAAGAAGTACAAGCATTTTGTTGGCAACTACGGAAACGCGTGGTGGAAGCAGCGTGAGGAGTTTACGGCGTTCAACGGTCCGATTGTGTTTACAACCAACTGTATTGTGCCGCCGCTCTCGAATGCAACATATAAGGATCGTATGTTTACCGGAAACTCGACCGGATATCCGGGTTGCAAGCACATTGAAACGGGTGCCGACGGACATAAGGATTATTCGGAAGTAATTGCGCTTGCCAAGCAGTGCCAGCCGCCTGTAGAACTGGAAACCGGGGAGATTATCGGTGGATTCGCGCACAATCAGGTTCTTCAGCTTGCCGATAAGGTAGTGGAAGCTGTGAAGAGTGGGGCTATCCGGCGTTTTGTGGTGATGGCTGGATGCGACGGCCGTATGAAGAGCCGCGATTATTATACTGATTTTGCCAAGGCATTGCCGCAGGATACGGTTATCCTGACTGCCGGATGTGCAAAATACAAATACAACAAGTTGCCTTTGGGCGATATAAACGGTATTCCGCGTGTGCTCGATGCCGGTCAGTGCAACGACAGTTATTCGCTTGCCGTTATCGCTCTGAAGCTGAAAGAAGTCTTCCAGCTGAACGACATCAACGAACTGCCGATTACCTATAATATCGCGTGGTACGAACAGAAGGCGGTGATTGTACTGCTTGCCTTGCTGAGTCTGGGCGTGAAGAACATTCATCTGGGCCCTACACTGCCTGCATTCCTTTCGCCGAATGTGGCAAAAGTACTGGTCGATACCTTCGGGATAGGAGGCATTACCACTGTCGACGAAGATTTGAAGAAATTCGGTTTGCTGGGATAAATTCTTTCTCCTTACTTTATTAAGTATCCGATATTTTACTTACCTTTGTTCATTAATTCGTCATAAAAATCGTACTATATGAGCAAAGCTATTATTAATTCTTACGAGGAATTTGAAAAAATGATCGGTCAGCAGATCGGAGTTTCCGACTGGCTGGAAGTTACACAGGAGCGCATCAACCAGTTTGCCGACGCTACACTGGATCATCAGTGGATTCATGTCGATGTAGAACGTGCGAAAGTGGAAAGCCCCTTCAAGAGCACAATCGTACACGGCTATCTGACTTTGTCGTTGCTTCCGTATTTCTGGAATCAGATTATCGAAGTAAACAACCTGAAGATGATGGTAAACTACGGAATGGACAAAATGAAGTTCGGTCAGGCTGTATTGTCGGGACAGAAAATCCGTATGGTTGCCGACCTGCATTCGCTGGTTAATTTACGCGGAACGGCTAAGGCTGAAATTAAATTCGCTATCGAAATAGAAGGACAGAAGAAGAAAGCACTCGAAGGTATCGCTACTTTCCTGTATTACTTCAACTGATGTACGGCATACTGTCTGTAGATATTTTGAATAGGACGATGAGATTCATTACAGGATAATCTGGTTTCTGTAGTGAATCTCATCGTTGTTTTTATATGTGTTTTGATTATGACAGAAAAACTTTGCCGGCAGTTGCGTGAGTGGGCGGAAGCTATCATCAGGCGGATTTCATCGCGAATGATCCCGTACAATTCCCGCACCGTTATGTCCGGCAGGAAGATATTGAAATAATGGGACTGCTGACTGCGTCCTGAGTTTCGGAAATCGCCGGATGATTCTCCGCAAGGTAGACGAACTGGATGGACTGATGGGACGTGCTCCCTTGCAGTATGTGCTTTCCAGACGCTGGGAGAATGATTTCAGTCGTGGGAACCAACGGAGCTTTTACCGGATGGTTTCGTATGCGGCATTCCGTATTTATTTCGAGAAGTTGTATGCGGTGTATACGGAGAATCGTACGCTGGAGGATGCCTTGCTGACTTTTCCGGGAAATCCGATGCAGAAGCTTTGTGCGTTTTTGGGGGTGTCCGGCAGAAGTCCGCAGAAGAAGCTCAACATGTTTCTGCGCTGGATGATCCGTCGTGATTCGGCTGTCGACTTCGGTATCTGGCGGCGGATGAGTCCTGCCGACCTGATTATCCCGCTCGATACGCATGTGTGCCGGGTAGCTTTTCTGCTGGAACTGACCGATAAACCTTCTTTTTCGTGTCGGCTGCCCGGTGTATCACAGAGGCATTGGCGGAGGTGTTTCCCGGCGATCCGTGTCTGGGCGACTTCGCACTTTTCGGTTATGGGGTGAATCATCCTGAATTAACAGATAACTTACCATGATAAAGATATTGGCTACAAGCGACTGGCACTTGGGGAATACCTTCCACGGCTTCGACCGTCAGGAAGAGCATGCCGATTTTCTTCGGTGGCTGCTCGGTGCTGTCGGACAGAAAAATCCTGATGCCTTGCTGGTGTCGGGCGACATATTCGATTCGAGTAATCCTTCGGCTGCCTCTCAGGAGTTGTATTACAGTTTTCTCGATACGCTGACGCAGCGTTTCCCGCAGTTGCAGACGATAATAATTGCCGGAAACACGACTCGGCTGCACGGCTTGAGGCGCCTCGTCTGATGCTGGAAAGGCATCGGGTCTATGTGCGCGGGCTGATACGCGGGCAGGAGGAAGGTAACTTCTTGCCGGACGATTTGCTGTTTGCCTGTCTGTTCGGCAGCGCATCCGGAAGAACGTGCCTGGGTGCTTGCCGTGCCTTACTTGCGCGATGGAGACTTTACCCGTGGTATGAGTTACGGGGAGGGTGTAGGAGAGTTCCTGCGTCGGGCGGTTGAGGCGGCGAATCTCCGGCGCGACCGGAGCAGGGAAGCGCTGATTCTGATGGCGCATTTATATGCTACGGGGAGTGAGATTGCCGAAAATTCTTCGGAGCGTATCGTGATAGGTGGTTCGGAAATGGTCAGTCTGGATGAAATAGATGAAAGTGTTACGTTAGCCTTGTTGGGACATTTGCATCGTAATCAGAAAGTTAGCGGCCGTGAAAACTGGTTGTATCCGGCAGTGCCCTGCCGATGTCGTTTGCAGAGAAGGGCTATCGTCACGGAGCTGTTTATTATGAGATAGAGGACGGTCGCCTGAATGGTGTGTCCGAGTTCCTCGACTATCCTTTGCAGCATCCGCTGGTTTCTGTTCCGGCAAAACCGCTTCCGCTGACCGAGGTGCTCGACTTACTGCGTGCCTTGCCCGATAAAGATAAAATGAGCGAAGAAGAGCCTGTTCCGTATCTGGAGGTGAATGTCTTGCTCGACGCTCCCGTGGCTGGCATCAACAAGCAGGTAGAGGATGTCCTTCAGTCGAAAAATGTGCGCTTGTGCCGGACGGTAATCGCTTATCGGGTGCAGCAGTCGGCTGGCGACGGGGAAGTGGTGTTGGAATCGGTCGACGATTTGCTGACGCTCGACCCGATAGAGGTGATCAGAAAGAGTTATCAGAACAAGTTCCGCTGCGAAATGCGCGATGAGCTGGTGGAACTTGGCCAGACGGGCTGTGGAAGCGGCTCGCAGGGAAGGAGGCAATGAATGAAGTTGTTGAAAGTAATCATGTATAACCTGGCTTCGCTCGAGGGGAACAGGTGATTGATTTTGAGAGTGAACCTTTACGGAGTGCCGATTTGTTTTCCATCGTAGGTGAAACGGGAAGCGGAAAGTCGACCATTCTGGATGCTGTCTGTCTGGCATTGTACGGGCTTGCTCCTCGTTTTTATGGGCAGATAATTTCGATTATTATCATACCGAGCGTCCGAACAACGATCAGGTGCTCGATCCTGACGACCCGCGTAACATTCTTCGCAAGGGTACGAAGGAGTGTTTTGCCGAAGTGGTGTTTCTGGCGCGCGACGGTTTCCGCTATCGTGCCCGCTGGTCGTGTTCCATAGCCCGCATCAATTATACGCGTCCGGAGCGCAGGCTGTACCGGATAGCAGTGGACGAAGCGGGAAGAACCAGCGAGAAGGAAGTGGAAATAACCGGAGGGGGACGTCAGAAGCGCGGACATAAGAATATCAACAATGAGGGGCTCGACCGCATTATCGGTCTGGATTACGGACAGTTTACCCGTACGGTGATGCTGGCGCAGAATTCGTTTGCCAATTTTGTCAAGGCGGACGACAAGGATAAGGCTGTCTTGCTGGAAAAGCTGACCGGAACGGAACTTTATACGGCTGTTGCCCGTAAGATTTATGAGTTTTATAAGGAGGCGGAAGCTGCTTATAATGAGGTGTTCAATCAGGTAAAGGCTTTTGCCGTACATCAGCTGTCCGACGAAAAGCTGGCGGAAGTGGAAACGCGTAAGGGGGAGTTGGACGCCAGTTTCCGTACCTTGCAGGCTGAACTCCAGAAGTTGAAGGATCAGCAGAAATGGTATGCAGACTTGTGTGCGCTTGAGGTGGCTTTTGCTGGTGAGGAAGCAAAATGGAAACAGGCTTCGGAAAAGGCACAGAACTTGCAGCCAGTACGGGACGAGTTGCGGATGCTCGATGAGGTGGCTCCTGTACGCGATGTATATCAGACTTACATGAATCTGCAACGTGAACTGAAAGAGCTGACAGAGGAAGTCGGTAGGAAACAATTGCAGTGTAGTGCGCTGGAAAAGGAAGAGGCTGAGAAGCGGAAACTTTTACTAGATGATAAAAAGAAAATTACAATGTACTCCGTGAGAAACAAGAGCAGATGCTTCCGCTGGTGACGGCAGCCCGTAAGCAGAAGGTGGAGCTGGACACACAGCAGGCTACCGTGACTCGCCTGAAAGAGGAGGAAAGTTTGCTGGAGAAGAAGGAAGAATTGCTGAGAAAGGAGCAGGCGGAAAATGAGCTTCAGGCAGCGGAGTTGCAGAAGCGGCAGGCGGAAGCGGAACGGATGTTGGCGGAACTGATGCCACACCGTGATATGCTGGAAAACAAGAATGCGGTTTCTGACAGGCTGGAGTCGCTTCATAAGGCTGTAAAGCGTTGGCAAAAAGAGTCTGAAGACTGGAAGAAAAACGGTATCGAGCTGGAAAATCAGCAGCTGGTATGCCGGGAAGAAGAGAATCGTTTGCAGAAATCGGATGAGGAACTGGTTCTGTGTCGGGAGAGTATCCGGCAGAAAACACAGGCACTGGCTGGTGTGGATGTAGAGGCATTGCAGCAGCGGATGGCGGACGTGACGAAATGTTATACCGATTTGGAACGACTGAAAAAGTTGCAGGCGGCGGTAATGGAACGCCGGAAGAGTCTGTCGGAAAATCGGCTTGCGTCTGAACAAATAACTAAAGAACTGGATGCCGCAATGCGTGAGATGAAGGTACTGACAACGGAACGTGAAGAGATAAACCGTCTGTTGCCCGGATTGGAGGAGGCGTGGCAACTGGCAAGCAGCCGGAGTGCCGAGCATATGCGTGCCGCGCTGAAACCGGGAGAACCTTGTCCGGTATGTGGTGCACGGGAGCATCCGTATGCCGAAGGAATAGCGGAAGTGTTGCAGCCTGTCAAGGAGGAGATTGCTCGTCGCCGCAAGCGACTGACGGAAATTGAGGAACGGCTGGATGCTTCTCCCGGCGGATTGCGCCTGCTTTGTTCGGACCTGAACGGTAAGTTGTCGGCATTGCGTGAGGGAACCGGACGGCTGAATGCGGAACTGGCTGAGGCTGTCGGCGAATGGACTACACTGGTTGTTGCTTATCCCGCTCTGCCTGCTGATGTTGTACGGGCAGATGCTCCTGCCTTGTCGGCTTTGCTGACGGCGGAATCGGAACGGATTGTGGTACAGGGTAAGCAGGTGCGTGCCGAACAGAATGCTTATCAGCAGGCACAGAATGAGCTGACTGCCATGCGCCGTACGTACGATGAGAATCAGGTTGTGTGTGCACGTCAGCGTGAAGAACTGCATCGCCGGACCGTGGAATTGAAACAACGGCAGGGACAGAGTGAGCAGAAGCGTGCGGAATTGCAGCAACTTGAACGTGCGAACAGTGATTTGCGTGAGGCATTGCGCCAGGAAATTTCGTTACCCAACTGGGAGCAGGCTTTCGAACAGGATTTCGGGAAGCTGGCAGACCGTTTGTCGGATATGTACGACAAGTATCGGGAGGCAACTCGTGTGCAGCAGGAATCGGTGGGTTTGCTGAACGAGCGGAAAGTCGCTTCCGGGGCGTTGGAGAAACAGTTGGCCGAGTGTCTGGCAGCCATGAAGGAAAACAAGGAAGAGACTGCCGGAGCTGTACAGGTTTATGAGGCAAAGCTGAAGGCTTATATGCAGGTGCTGGGCGGTGCTGATCCGGATGAAACGGAACGTACGCTGAAACTGCAACTGGAGGAAGCGGAGAAACAGGTGCAGCTTGCTGATAAGGCTCACAATGAGATGGCCGAATCGTACAGCCGGCTGTCGGGGTTCGTGAAGGCTGCCGAAGAACAGTATCGGAAGAAGCAGGCTGACTGCATGGCTGCGCAACGTGGAGTGGAAGATTTCATCATGCGTTACAATGAGTCGGCAGAGCATGTGGGTGTTCTTTCGAAAGAACGGCTGGATATGTGCTTCTCTCCTTCGGCAGACTGGAACGGAAAGCGTGAACAGGTGCGGCTGGCGGATGAGGAGGTAAAATGGTGTCAGGGACAGATGGAAGCACGCCGGAAAGCGATGGAAGCTCATCGTGACTTGCAGGTTATGCCGCTGGAACAGTCGGGTGAAGATACCAATCCGACGGCTGTGCTACAGGAGGAGATGCAAAAGGTACAGTGTGCATTGGATGAACTCGACAAGGAGCGTTTGCAGGTGGGCGGTATGCTGATGGCGCATCGCCGGAGTGTGGAACAGATGTTGTCGGCAGGCGAAGAACTTGAACGCAGGCGGAAGGCGTATCAGGACTGGAAAGAACTGAATGATATTTTGGGAAATGCCAACGGCGACAAGTTCCGCGAAACGGCGCAATGCTTTACGCTGCGCTTCCTGATACGTCAGGCCAACGAACAGCTTCGGATGTTGAATCACCGGTATAGTCTGGAACAGGTGAGGGATTCGTTGGGAATCCGTGTCATCGATCACGACCGGGCGGATGAGGTTCGTAACATCAGTTCGCTTTCGGGTGGGGAAACTTTCCTGATCAGTCTGGCACTTGCTCTGGGACTCTCGTCGCTTTCGTCGCGTAACATTCCGATGTGCAACTTGTTCGTGGACGAAGGTTTCGGTACGCTCGACAGCAACAGCCTGAATATGGTAATAGATGCCCTGTCGAGCTTGCAGTCGATGCAGGGGAAGAAAGTCGGAGTCATCAGCCATACGGCAGAGATGCGTGAACGGATCCGTACGCAGATCCGGGTTGTTAAGGTCGGCTCGGGAGGGCGGAGCACACTCGAAATAGTATAATCGGAATGCCTGTTGAAGGCCGGGCTTGAATCCGTTAATTTGTCTTTTTGAATAAAAGCTCTGTATATTAAAGAAATATCAGGGCTTTTATCTTTTTATATAAGAGTATATAATAGGGACATTTTTGTCTTCTGACCTGAATTTCGCATTTTTTGATTAGCCCTTATTGGGTTGCGTACTGTCTTTTTTTGTTATTTTGTACATATCAATTTTAAATCAGACGTAAATAAATAACTATGAAACAACCTGTTGTATTATTTGCCTCCCTGTGCTTTCTGGCATCGGAGGCGATGCAAGCTCAAAACGCTCAGAATTCTCCGAAAGCGTATGTCGTATCAGACGCACACCTGGATACACAATGGAACTGGGATATCCAGACAACCATTCAAGAGTATGTATGGAATACGCTGAACCAAAATCTGTTTCTTCTCCGTAAGTACCCCGACTATGTTTTTAACTTTGAAGGTGCTGTGAAATATTCCTGGATGAAAGAATATTTCCCGACACGTTATGAGGAGTTGAAGCAGCGGGTAAAGGAAGGACGCTGGCATGTCACCGGAAGCAGCTGGGATGCCAATGATGTTCTGGTTCCTTCTGCCGAATCGGTGCTCCGTAATATTTTGTACGGGCAGAATTATTATCGGACTGAGTTCGGAACAGAGAGTACGGATATCTTTTTGCCCGACTGCTTTGGCTTTGGGTGGACACTGCCGTCGCTGGCCCATCACTGTGGGCTGATAGGCTTTTCTTCACAAAAGCTAGGCTGGCGCAATCATCCTTTTTATGGCGACAAAAAATATCCGTTTACCATCGGACTGTGGAAGGGTATTGATGGCAATCAGATCATGTTTGCGCATGGTTATGACTATGGTCACCGTTTTAAGGATGAGGATTTGTCGGACAGTGAAGAATTGAAGCAACTGGTAAAGGAAAGTCCGCTGAGTACCGTTTACCGTTATTATGGAACCGGTGATATGGGAGGTTCACCTACAATCACTTCCGTACGTGCTGTCGAAAAGGGAGTAAAAGGCTCTGGCGACATCGAGGTGGTCAGTGCTACCAGCGATCAGCTTTATAAAGATTATGCAGGAAAGCATGAGCAGCTTCCGGTATTCGACGGTGAATTGCTGATGGATGTACACGGCACGGGCTGCTATACTTCGCAGGCTGCCATGAAATGGTATAACCGTCAGAATGAACTGCTGGGTGACGCGGCCGAACGTGCGGCTGTGGCGGCAGAGTGGCTGAACCAGGGAAATTATCCGAAGTCGGAACTTGAAGCTTCGTGAAGCGCTTCCTTTTCCATCAGTTTCATGATGACCTGACAGGTACGAGCATACCGCGGGCGTATGAATTTTCATGGAATGATGAGCTTATTTCGCTAAAGCAATTTTCGGATGTGCTGACTTCTTCTGTCAATGGGGTGAGCCGTTTGCTGGATACGAATGTAAAAGGTACTCCGGTAGTGCTGTATAACGCGCTGGGATTTGCGGTAAACGATCTTGCCGAGATAGAAGTTGAATTTGCAAAAGCTCCCAAAGGTATTGCCGTATATAATGCCGAAGGTAAGAAGGTGGCTTCACAGTATCTGGGTTATCAGGACGGTAAAGCACATATATTGCTTGAGGCTTCTGTGCCGGCTACTGGATATGCGGTTTATGATGTACGTACTTCGGGAGCCGGAGTGCAGACCGTAAAACAACAGCATGCGAATACTTTGGAGAACTCATGTTATAAACTGTCTTTTGACGCGAACGGAGATATTGTTTCGTTGCTGGATAAGCGTAACGGAAAAGAACTGGTGGCATCGGGAAAAGCTATCCGTCTGGCATTGTTTACAGAAAACGAATCTTTTGAATGGCCTGCATGGGAGGTGTTGAAAAAAACATTAGACCGTGAACCTGTTTCTATCACCCATGGAGTGAAACTGACCTTGGTGGAAGACGGTGACTTGCGTAAATCTATCTGTATTGAGAAAAAACATGGCGAGTCAGTGTTCCGTCAGTATGTCCGCCTGTACGAAGGAACCCGCGCACCGCGTATCGATTTTTACAATGAAATAGACTGGCGCTCTACAAATGCGTTGCTGAAAGCGGAATTCCCGCTTGCTGTGTCTAATCCGAATGCTACTTATGACTTGTCTTTGGGTAGTGTGCAGCGTGGAAATAATACAGTGACAGCATATGAGGTTTACGGACATTACTGGACCGATTTGACCGACCGCAAGGGGGACTATGGAGTTTCTATTATGAATAACGGAAAATACGGATGGGATAAACCTTCGGACAATACGCTCCGTCTTACTTTGCTCCATACGCCCAAGACTGACAAGGGATATACTTATCAGGACAGACAGGACTTTGGTTATCACACATTTACTTACAGCCTGCTTCCGCACCAGGGTGAGCTTGACAAGGCTGAAGTGGTATCGAAGGCAGAGGTGCTGAACCAGACATTGAAAGCCTTCCAGACAGATAAGCATAAAGGTGAAATGGGACGTACTTTCTCAATGGTATCGTCGGACAATCCGAACGTGATAATCAAGGCATTGAAGAAAGCTGTCGATGCTGATGAATATGTGGTACGTGTATATGATGTAGCCGGTAAGGGAACTCAATCGGCCAGATTGACGTTTGCCGGTAAACTTGTGGAGGCTGTTGAAACCGACGGAACAGAGAAGGAAATTGCTAAAGCCGGTTTCAGCGATAATACGCTGGAGGTTACAGTTAAGCCTTTCTCTTTGAAAACATATAAGATCCGTTTGGCTGAATCGGGTATGGAGGTACATCAGCCGAAATGTCTGGCACTTAATCTTCCATACGACAAGAAGTGTGCTACTTATAACGAATTCCGTAGTGAGGCCGATTTCGAGTCCGGTTATAGCTATGCGGCTGAATTGCTTCCCGATTCGATAACGGTAGATCAGGTAACTTTCCGTCTTGGTGAACAGGAAGCTTACAACGGCTTGTCGTGCAAGAATGATACAATTGAGATTCCTGAAGGCTATAATCGTTTGTATTTCCTTGCAGCTGCCGCTTCTGTTGAGGACCAGCGTTTACAGATTGCCTGCGGAAAGCAGACTTCGGAGTTTGTCGTTCCTTCTTATACAGGATTTGTCGGTCAATGGGGACATGAGGGACATACTACCGGCTATTTGAAACCGGCCCAGATTGCTTATGTCGGAACTCATCGTCATGCGTCGGATGGAGATTGTCCTTACGAGTTTACTTATATGTTCAAATTCGGTATGGATATACCTAAGGGTGTCCGCTCTGTTGTTTTGCCCCAGAATGAGAATGTAGTGATTTTTGCCGCTACGGCCGTTGCTGAAGACCGTTCTCCGGTAAAACCATCGACAAAATTATTCCGTACAAACAACCATGAGGAACTGTCGGAACTTGTATCTGGCAACAAAATGATTTCGGGTGAAAATCTGCTGAAAAATGCAAAACTGACAAGATGGTCGGCTTATGTAAATGAAAAGGAACGTCCGCAGGCTGCTGTAGATGGCGACTTGTCGACTAAATGGTGTGACATTGCCGGACTACCTAGTTTCCTGGAATTTGATTTGGGCAAGGCTGAGAAACTGACAGGGTGGAAAGTTGTGAATGCCGGTAAGGAAAATGGATCTTTCATTACGAGCCAGTGTTCCCTTATGGGAAGAAACTCTGTTGACGAAGACTGGCAAACAGTGGATTTCTTCGACGGTAACCGCAGCAATGTAGTATTGCGTACAATCACTTCGGACAAGGCATATCGCTATCTCCGTATGGTTGTGACCAGAGGAACACAGGCTGCTTCGTCGAAAGATGTACGCATTTACGAGGTAGAGGTTTACCGGTAATTGACTGTTAGTGAAATAATTGTTTGTTGTAAACAGATTAATAGCTTTGACTATGAATGGATTATCACGGTTTCTCAAAGTCACGCTAAAAGTTTGTATTCCGGTTTTTGCTGCTGTTTCGCTTTCTGCCCAGGGAGTAAACAAATATATTCCGGTAAGTAAGCATGTGAGCAATGATAATGGAATAACCTGGCCTTACGGACAGGTTATTCCACATTTTGCCATGCCGGCAGATACACTTGATGCCCTTGATATACAAGAGGGAATTTCTGATGATGAAAAACTGATGTTTACTGTACTGCAGGGGCTTGTCAATAAAACTCATCCTCGTTTGTTCTTGTTTCAACCGGCGGGAGAGGGTAAGTACAAGTGGCCTGAAAAGCTTGGGCTATGTATGGATGAGCTGCCTCGTGCAAAACGTTTCGAACTGGTGAGGAAATATGCGGCAGAACTGGACGGTGTAGTGCTTTATGATCCTTCTAAAAACATTCACTATGCCAATCTTGCTTCTACTGTTGCCGGAATCGAAAATTTGTTGCCTGTAACGCAGCCACTCCATCAGCTTTTGCTGAATGAGGGAATCAAGTTGCCTGTCCGGACAGACCTTACACGGTTGAATTTTACGCGTACTACTCAGATTTATGATTATCTGTACAAGTATTATTGGAAAAGATGTACTCACCGCCTTTTGGTGAGCCAACCGCCGGAGAGGGGATTTGTCCGTGATCTTGCCGTTGCGTCTGGAGCAGCTATAGTATGGCTCGATGCCCGTAAATGGAATGAGAATGTGATTCTGCGGAAATTCCTGAAGGAGATGAAACCCGGGGAAAGTCTGGTTACCGGATGGTTTCCTGAGGAGCGTTCTGGGGTAGGGATGACAGCCGAGTATGGTCTTTCTACGATTCCTTCTGATTTTTATATGAATGCGACTGTTTATGCCGGAATGTCACAGCCGGTTCATTATCCGAAGGTTCCAAAGATGCCGGAACTGGAGAATAAAATATATTTGGCTCTTTTCTTGAGTGATGGTGACAACGTGCAGTATTGCCAGCATGCCATGTCGCAACTTTGGGATAAAGAAGGCAGAGGAAGTATTCCCATTAACTGGACAATCAGTCCGGGACTGGTAGACTTTGGACCTGCGTTGCTGAATTATTATTATGATACAGCTACAGAAAACGACTGTTTTGCTTCCGGACCTTCCGGACTAGGGTATTCCCTGATTTATGACTCTCACAATTACATATGGAACAGCGACAGCGGGGAAGCTATTTCACCTTATGTGAAATGGACTCAGCAATATCTGGAAAAAAGTGGGTTGAGGATTATAACCATATGGGATGAAATAAATGATGAACAGCGAAGTGCTTATGCTCGCTATTGCCGTTATTTGTATGGACTTACATTACAGGATTGGGAACACCAGCCTTACAAACTGCCGACCTTAGTGCAAGACCGTAATTTGCCGGTGATAGCCAATCTACCCTGCTATGCAAATGGAGTAGATGTCATTTACTCGTTCTGGCAAGATACGATAGCTAAATTTGATGGCTCAAAACCGCTTTTTCTTTCGGCACAAGGTGAGTCGTGGAAAATGGGACCGGATAATATTGTAGCACTGAAAGAACGTCTTGAGGCTCTTTCTCCGGGAAATATTGTTATTTGTAGGGGAGATCATTTTTTTAATCTTTACAGAAAGGCAAACGGACTTCCTTTTAATTTGACGCTCTCTCCGGACGTTACGGTAAAGACGTCGCTTTCGAAGACATCTTCTGATCTGGTGGCCGATGGTTCTGCTGCTGAGAAACAGATGTGGGTTTCGGGTACGGATGACGGCAAAGCATGGATACAATTTGATTTCAAGAAAAAGTATCTGATAAGCCGGTATGTAGTGCGCCATGCAGGAAACGCCGGATTGCCCGATTCGCTTAATACGCGGGATTTTAAACTGGAAGTAAGTAATGACGGAAAGAAGTGGGAAAGCGCAGACTGTCAGTCTGGAAATACAATGCCTGTGACAGATGTCGATATTGTTCCGGTTAAGGCACGCTATATACGTCTTTCCATAACAGACTCTGGTGAAGACCAGCGGGCCCGTATTGCCGATATCGAGATATATGGAAGTGTATTGTAGGTAGCTTTATGTTTATATGAGAAAATTCATCTGGCTTTTACGCTTATATATGCTTTAAGAAGCGATGAATCTTTTGGAAATATCTTGAAGACTTTCTGCCGAAGTGCATGAAACTTTAAGTATGTTTCTGGGTTTGGTTTTAGTAATACAATAAATCCTCTCTTGAGTTTTTTCAGGAGAGGATTTTTTATCAGTATAGCAGTAGATTCTGCTGCTGTTTCTTTTAAAAGTTCATGGATGCATAGAACCCGTAATGTCCGTCGCCGGCAACAGGGCTGATTGTCAGGTTGTACTTCCTGGCAAACGGGCGGGTGAAGATGTAAGAACTTCCGGCTCCGATTGCTGCTCCGGCAGCTACATCCCACCAGTCGTGTTTCTTTCCGTAAACACGGGTCCATCCTACATATGTAGATAATATGTAGGAAGGCAGTCCCCGCTTCCAGCCATAGCGCCGTTGGATAAAGGCTGCGGCAGCAAAAGAAGTAGATGTGTGCATGGATGGAAATGAATGATTGTCGCTATGGTCGGGACGTTCTTTTTTGACAATATATTTCAGCGCGTATGTGACTCCCAGTGTCGTTACTCCTGAAAATACGCCTTGTTTTAATCCTTGCCAGTCTTTTTGAAGCAACACGGCAGTGACTCCTGCAACCGGAAGAAGTAAAGCTCCTACATCGCCTGATGTGCGTACAGCCTTTCTGGTTCCGCTTACTTCTATTTCCTGGGCGCAGACAGATAAAGAAAGAATCAGAGCAGATAGTATAAAAATCAGTTTTCTCATGACAACAGGGTAAGTTTGGGAAGAAAGATTATCAATCCGACAACAGCCGACGCAATGGCCAGAAGCAAAACAGCTCCTGCCGCCAGATCCTTGGTGCGTTTGATGGCTTCATCATACGCTGGAGATACCCGGTCGGCAAGTGCTTCGATAGCAGAGTTTACTGCTTCTGCCGAAAGAACCAGTCCGATACATAAACAGATGACAATCCATTCCATAGATGATAGTCCGACAAGAATGCCCGCCGTAATGACGCATACGGCGGCAAAGCAATGTATCCATGCATTATGTTCCCGACTGATAAGCAGAAAGATGCCGTGAAAAGCATATTTGAAACTTAACGCACGTTTACGCAAGGTAAATCCGCTGTTTTTCATTCTTCTTGTGCGATTACCAGTTGATGGTTACTTCTACCGGACAATGATCGGAACCGAATATCTCGGTATGTATCTTGGCATCCTGAAGTTTATCGGCAATGCGTGACGAAGCAAGGAAATAGTCTATACGCCACCCTGCGTTCTTCTCGCGTGCTTAAAGCGGTACGACCACCACGAATAGATATTTTCCTGTGTAGGATAAAAGTGGCGGAATGTATCGATAAATCCGGCATCGAGCAATAACTGGAATTTTTCTCGTTCCTGGTCAGTAAAACCTGCGTTCATCCGGTTGGTTTTCGGATTCTTCAAATCGATTTCCTTATGTGCTACATTCAAGTCACCACATACGAGAACCGGCTTCTGTCGGTCTAACTGTAGCAGGTATTTACGGAAATCTTCCTCCCAGGTCATACGGTAATCCAGACGTTTCAATCCGTCCTGTGAGTTGGGGGTATACACCGTAACCAGATAAAAGTTTTCCATTTCCAGTGTAATGACCCGTCCTTCATGGTCGTGTTCGTCTATACCCAGCCCGTAAGTTACAGAAAGAGGCTGATGGCGAGTAAATATAGCTGTACCCGAATACCCTTTTTTTTCGGCATAATTCCAGTAAGAAGTATAGCCTTCGAATGCCAGGTCGAGCTGTCCTTCCTGCATTTTGGTTTCCTGTAAGCAGAAGAAATCTGCATCCAGTTCGTTGAATATTTCCCGAAAGCCTTTATCGCAACAAGCTCGCAGCCCGTTTACATTCCATGAAATGAGTTTCATAATCATAATAAGAGTTTATACGTTTTCTGTTTACGTGATGAATAAATAGAATAGCGTTATTTCTTTATATCGAATAAGTAAGTCAGTCGTCCCGCAATGTATGAGTGAGCCGAACGTGAGAACGGGTCTTTCTTTGTACTGTGGTAGAAGTCACTCAGCCCGAAATAATATCTTGCTTCAAGCAGAAATTTCCGATGCCTGTACGTACTTCCAGACCTCCGCCTCCTACAATGCCATAATCGAACTTCATTTCTGCCATCTTTCCATATTGCCAGATAACTCCATTCGGGCGGTCTTCCGGATGCCAGGAAGCACTTTGCTTCTCATTTTCTCCCAATAGGAAGCCAATCTGTGGACCGATGTTCAGGACAAACCGTGCTCCGTTCCCTTTATCTTTTCCAAAGCCAAGATGTGCCATCAATGGAACCTCTATGTAGTTCATGGTGCGCTGGTATGTATCTCCTGTGCCGTCGTCGATATTTTCTTTCCATCCTCTTTGGGAGTAGTTGATTTCTCCCTGTATACCACAGAGTATCTTGAAATATCTTTCTGATATATATCGGACAGTCACTCCGACAGAGGGAGTAATAAATGTTTTTTTGCTTGATACTTGGCTCAAAACTGACGGAACTAAGGTTTACGCCGCCATTTATACCTATGGCTAAATTGTGGCGCGGGTCTTGTAGTTGGGCGCGGACAGGCAGTCCCACCGACAAACATAATATGCTCAGTAATGCAATAACAGATTGCTTTTTCATGTACTTATTCGAAATCAAGTTTAATCAGTTCGTAATCTTTTGTGAAATGTACAAAGAATACTTTACGGTTGATGAACCCTCCCCAGTTATTGACGCGTTCGAAGCAGAATCCGGTCTGTATCGGAGTTACCTGTACGCGGTTTAGATTTTCTTCCAGCTTGTTGCCTTGCTGCGACAGACCTTTCAGGAAGAAATATCCCACGTCGAATCCTAGCATGCCATATTTAGGATAAGTATTCGACATATCTTTGCTGTACCAGCGGCGGTATGACTGGGTGAAATTGATGGCAGCCGGAAACAGGTTGTTGGTATAGAACGATGAGTAGAAATAGGTATCCAACTCATAAAAGTTTGCCAGGAAATCCTGTGTATAAGTCTGCCATTCAGGATAGCCGAACAGGTGCATGTCGAAATGCGGATGCTCGCGGCGGACAAGAGTCAGGTGAGGCAGTACGCGTGTCAATGCTGAGCTTCGTCCTGAAGTCGGAATAAAGATGTTTTCCTGCAGGGTGTCCATGGCGGCAATCACTTTGTTCGGATCAATATCTCCGGCTAGCTGTATCTGCTTGAATCTAACGTTGTTGTCTTTCAATTCATTCTTCATGCCTTTAATGAATTCGGCTTTTTCCTTATCTCCGCTGCCATCGTCAACGAAAATGACATTGGTTTTTCCGAATTTCCGGATAAAATGTTCGTATACCTTTGAATAAAGATAAGACTGTGGGGTATTGACCTGATAGATATTCGGATTGGTAAATACCTGATCTACTTTAGGAGAGAAAGGAACTACCAGACGGATATTGTTCTTGTCGGCAAAGGCTGCGACAGAAGCGATGGATGACTGGTGTGCCGGACCAAAAATGATGTCCATATCCTTCAGCTTGCTCTGGGATAAGATTGCATTCGTGCCGGCTGTGGTTCCTTTGGTATCGTAGGTGTAAATATCGGCAGATACTCCTTGATGTTTCAGGCTATCAATAGCCATAAGAAAACCTTCGTAAAACTCTACCATGCGTGACTGTTCATCCTGACTGGTAGATGTAAAAGGTAACATCAGAGCAACTTTTATGGTATTTATCTGCTTTTTGCTGATAGAATTTTCTTTGAAGAGTTCTTCGTTGCTGGGAGCTGCCTGTGAAGACGGTGCTGTCTTTCCTGTTTCCTGTGATTTAGGGTAAGGAATGAAAAGGAAGCTTCCTTTCTTCAGCTTTCCGTTCTTTAATTCCGGATTGGCTGCAATAAGTTCTTCTTGTGTGATGCCATACTGCTGGCTGATGCTGAAAATCGTTTCCTTTCGGGCTACCTTGTGCATATCCCTCCACTCGTTTTTCTTTACTGCCGGCTCTGCTTGAGCAGTTTGTTCTGTCTGAGCGGGTGCATTATCCTGTGCCGGAATGACAATAACCTGTCCGATACGGAAGTTTTCGGCACTTAATCCCGGATTGGCTTTGCAAATAGCCTGGGCTGTTACGTGGTATTTCAGTGTCAGCTGATATAATGTTTCTCCTGCCTGTATCGTATGAAACTGTTTTCCGTCCTCATTGGAGTATTGTGCCTGTGGAATTTTCAACGCTTGTCCGGCACGTATTTGTTCCTTGCTTCCCGGGTTCAGGCGTACAATGTCGTCAACCGAAATGTGATACATGCTGGCAATGGAGTACAGGCTTTGTCCTTTTGTCACGGTATGCAAAAAATATCCGGTTCCGGTCTGTGCCGATACCGTTGCACTTAAACTGCTGGCTGATAGCGCCAGCGAAAGGCAGATAATATGGATAAACTTCATTTTCGTTTGTATTTGTTGAGTGGCAAAAGTACAAAAAAAAGCATTATCTTTGCAAAGATATGATTGATTTTAAGGATATGGAAGACGTAAAAGAAACGATAAATGTACAAGGAGCGCGTGTACATAATCTAAAAAATATAGATGTGGAAATTCCCCGCGGGAGTTTGACCGTCATAACGGGTCTGAGTGGAAGCGGGAAATCTTCATTGGCTTTTGATACGATTTTTGCCGAAGGACAAAGACGTTATATCGAAACGTTTTCTGCTTATGCGCGAAATTTTCTGGGTGGAATGGAACGTCCGGATGTGGATAAGATAACCGGACTGAGTCCTGTGATTTCCATTGAACAGAAAACAACTAACAAAAATCCTCGCTCTACGGTGGGTACTACTACCGAAATATACGATTATCTTCGTCTGCTCTTCGCCCGTGCGGGAACTGCCTACTCATATCTGTCGGGTGAAAAAATGGTAAAATATACAGAAGAGCAGATTCTGGATCTGATTCATCGCGACTATAAGGGCCGGCGTATTTATATTCTTGCTCCGCTGGTACGTACCCGTAAAGGACATTATAAAGAATTATTCGAACAGATACGCAAGAAAGGATACCTGTATGTGCGTGTAGACGGTGATGTGAAGGAGATTGTGCATGGCATGAAGCTGGACCGTTATAAAAATCACGATATCGAGGTTGTGATAGATAAAACGGTAGTTACGGAGAAGGAAGAAAAACGTCTGAAGCAAAGTGTGGCGACTGCCATGCAGCAGGGTGATGGCTTACTGATGATTCTTGATGCACAGACTGAGAGCGTGCGCCATTACAGCAAGCGGCTGATGTGTCCGGTTACGGGACTTTCGTATAGGGAGCCGGCTCCGCATAATTTTTCTTTTAACTCTCCGCAAGGCGCCTGTCCGCGCTGTAAGGGATTGGGATATGTCAATCTGATAGATGTAGACAAGGTAATTCCCGATCGTTCACTCTCTATTTATGAAGGTGCTGTCGCTCCACTTGGCAAATATAAGAATGTGATGATATTCTGGCAGATAGAAGCGCTGCTGGAGAAATATGAAGCAACATTGAAGACTCCTGTTTCGGAGTTGCCTGAAGATGCCATAAACGAGATTCTGTATGGGGCAGACGAACGTCTGAAAATCAAGAGTTCGCTGATACATGCATCGTCGGATTACTTTGTGACTTACGAAGGTATTGTGAAATACATTCAGATGATGCAGGAGAAGGATGCTTCGGCCACAGCCCAAAAGTGGGCAGAACAGTTTGCTAAGACTGATGTATGTCCGGAGTGTAAGGGAGCGCGGTTGAATAAGGAGGCTCTTCATTTTCGTATTCATGACAAGAACATCTATCAGCTTTCTACCATGGACATAAGCGAGCTTTATGACTGGCTGATGCATGTAGAAGAACATTTGGAAAGTAAGCAGCGTATTATTGCTGCGGAGATATTGAAGGAGATACGTACCCGTCTGAAATTCTTGCTGGATGTTGGACTGGATTATCTTTCACTGAACCGTTCTTCTGTAAGCTTGTCGGGAGGAGAAAGCCAGCGTATCCGTCTGGCCACACAGATTGGTTCGCAGCTGGTTAATGTACTGTATATTCTTGATGAACCGAGCATCGGTCTGCATCAACGGGATAATATCCGGCTGAATTAACTCTTTAAAAGAGTTGCGCGACTTGGGAAACTCTGTCATTGTGGTAGAACACGACAAAGACATGATGCTGGCTGCCGATTATGTGGTAGATATGGGGCCGAAGGCTGGACGACTGGGAGGGTGGAGGTTGTGTTTGCCGGAACTCCGGAAGAGATGCTTAAGACCTCTACACTTACTTCGCAGTATCTGAATGGAAAGATGAAGATTGAAGTCCCTGCCGAACGCCGGAAGGGAAATGGCAAATCACTTTGGCTGCGTGGAGCCAGAGGAAATAATCTGAAAGGGGTAGATGTGGAATTTCCACTGGGCAAGCTGATTTGTGTAACCGGAGTTTCGGGAAGCGGTAAGTCTACTTTGATAAATGATACCCTTCAGCCTATTCTTTCTCAGCATTTTTACCGTTCTTTGCAAGAGCCTTTGCCTTATGATGCGATAGAAGGACTGGAATACATTGATAAAGTGGTGAATGTCGACCAGTCACCGCTTGGACGTACGCCTCGTTCCAATCCGGCAACTTATACCGGTGTTTTCTCTGATATCCGTAATCTGTTTGTGGGGCTTCCCGAAGCCAAAATACGCGGATACAAGCCGGGACGTTTCTCATTCAATGTTTCGGGAGGACGTTGTGAGGCTTGTGGAGGAAATGGGTATAAAACGATCGAAATGAATTTCCTTCCGGATGTATTTGTTCCGTGTGAGGTTTGTCACGGTAAGCGCTACAACAGAGAAACGCTGGAAGTGCGTTATAAAGGCAAATCTATCGCCGATGTGCTTGATATGACCATCAACCGTGCGGTAGAGTTTTTCGAAAATGTTCCTCAGATACTGAATAAGATAAAGGTTTTGCAGGAAGTCGGACTGGGATATATCAAGCTGGGACAGCTTCTACTACTTTGTCGGGTGGTGAGAGTCAGCGCGTGAAGCTGGCAACAGAACTTTCGAAGCGCGATACGGGTAAAACCGTTTATATTTTGGATGAGCCGACTACCGGTTTGCATTTTGAAGATATACGTGTGCTGATGACGGTTCTGAACAAGCTGGTAGATAAAGGAAATACAGTTATTGTCATCGAACATAACCTGGATGTTATCAAGATGGCAGACTATATTATCGATATGGGCCCAGAAGGAGGTAGAGGTGGAGGACAACTGCTTTCATGCGGGACTCCTGAGGAAGTTGCAAAATCGGATAAGGGATATACGCCCCGGTTTATTAAAGAAGAGTTGGAAAATCAGTAATTAAGCGATAAAAACAATCAGGTTATTATGGCAAAAGAAAAAATAGCAAAGACGAATGCGGCACGCTTGCTGGATAAAGATAAGATAAAATATGAACTTGTACCTTATGAAGTTGATGAAAACGATTTGAGTTGTGTACATGTTGCCGCTACCCTGGGTGAGAATATCGAACAGGTTTTCAAGACACTGGTACTTCACGGAGACAAATCGGGTTATTTTGTCTGTGTGATTCCGGGTGAGCATGAAATTGACCTGAAAATGGCTGCGAAGGTTTCGGGAAACAAGAAATGCGACCTTATTCCCGTCAAGGAACTGCTTCCGTTGACAGGGTATATTCGGGGAGGATGTTCTCCAATAGGCATGAAAAAACATTTTCCTACGTATATTCATCATACATGCAATGATTTCCCTTATATCTATGTCAGTGCGGGTGTGCGAGGCTTGCAGGTCAAGTTGGCTCCCGACGATTTGATAAAGGTTAGCCGTGCCGAAGTCTGCACACTGTTCGGTGAATAGGAACGTGGTGACGTTTTGTTTGAAACATGGGCGAATTTTGTTCGATTTGTGCTAATATTTTCGTTGTTTTATACCGAAAAGATTGAAAAAACAGGACAATTGCCTGTGTTTTTGCCACTTTTTTATATATTTGCGAAAAATATTAAATTTATTAATCATTAAAATCTTCATTATTTATGTTTAACAAGCATCCTAAAGGTCTGATACCTGCTGCACTTTCTAATATGGGGGAGCGTTTTGGCTACTACATCATGAACGCTGTGCTGGTGTTGTTCCTTTGTTCTAAATTTGGTATAAGTGAGGAAAAAAGTACACTTATCTATTCATTCTTTTATGCAGGTATCTATCTGTTAAGTCTTGTAGGGGGTCTGATTGCTGACAGAAAGCAGAATTATAAAGGTACAATCATGGCCGGCCTTGTGGTGATGGCTATTGGATATATTGCATTATCTATTCCTATTACTGCTAACGCAGGCAATACATCATGGTTGCTTACACTTACTTGTATTGCATTGTTCTTCATAGCATTTGGTAATGGTCTGTTCAAGGGAAATCTTCAGGCTATCGTAGGCCAGATGTACGATAATCTTGAAGCTGAGGGACTGCTACAAAGGGGGAAAAAGAACTGATCGAAGCTAAGAGCAAGAGAGATTCTGGATTCCAGATCTTTTATGTGTTTATCAATATCGGCGGACTGGTAGCTCCGTTTATTGCTCCTCTGTTGAGAAGCTGGTGGCTGAGTGCACACGATATGGTCTATAATGCGAGTCTTCCTGCTTTGTGTCATGACTATATAGCAAAAGGTGCAGAGGGAATGTCGGCTGAGGCTATGGGTAACCTGAATCAGTTGATGTCACAATGTGTAGGTGAAACTACCGATATGGCTGCTTCTTGTGCACAGTATTTGCAGATATTTAATGAAGGTATTCATTATTCATTTGTTGCATCTGTTGCAGCAATGCTTATTTCTTTGATTATCTTCTTTGTTACCAAGAGTCAGTTCCCAAATCCGGGAAAGAAAGAAGCCGCTGCTGCTGTTACTTATTCAGCTGAAGAAAAGGCTGCTATGGCGAAGGAAATCAAACAGCGTCTTTACGCATTGTTTGCAGTGCTGGGTGTTGTTATTTTCTTCTGGTTCTCATTCCATCAGAATGGTACTTCACTTTCACTCTTTGCGAGAGACTTCGTTGATACATCGACAATCGCTCCGGAAATATGGCAGGCAGTTAATCCTTTCTTTGTTATTACATTGACTCCGATTATTATGATGATTTTCGGTTCTCTTTCAAGAAGAGGTAAAGAGATTTCTACTCCGCGTAAGATTGCCATCGGTATGCTTATTCGCAGGTTTGGCTTATCTCTTCCTGGCAGCATATTCACTCATTATGAGTTATCCTTCTGCTGCTGAATATAGAGAATTGCCTATTGACCAGCAGGTTAAGGCAGGAGCATGGGTTTTGATTGTACTTTACTTCCTGCTTACTGTAGCTGAGTTGTTTATTTCACCACTTGGACTGTCATTCGTTTCGAAGGTAGCTCCAAAGCATCTTTTGGGACTTTGTCAGGGATTATGGCTCGGTGCAACAGCAGTAGGTAATCTCCTGTTGTGGATCGGTCCTCTTATGTATAACGCTATTCCTATCGGATATTGCTGGGCAATTTTCATGATAGTATGCTTCATTTCAATGGGAGTAATGCTGTTCATGGTGAAATGGCTGGAACGTGTAGCTAAGTAATCGGGCAGATAAATCTTATATAAAACTGCAAGGCGTACAGAATGAGTTTTAAACTCGGTCTGTACGCCTTGATTTTTAGGGAAAGGTCTTGGTGATTTCTCTGTGATGTCGACTCCCTGGAAGCATTCTGTTGAATGATCTGATACGCTATATTAATGGGACCCTATTTTACTGGCGTTTTTGCATAGGAAATAAAAGATGTCAATACTGTCTTTCTGGAAAGAAGTCGAGATTTTATCTTTCTCTGTATGTGGAGATAAAACAAGCTCTTTAACCTTTTCTGAAACTTTCTGTTATGTAATCAGAAAGTATAGGAGAGAAGGTTAAAGAGCTTCTTGGTTATTATTGTTCAATAAATGTCTGCTTGTGCCTGTTGGGGGGATAATGTTGTTTATTGAATAACAGTCAAGCTTATTCAACCCCTTTCATCATCTTTTGTAGCTTACCTGAAAGAATGAAAAGAATAACAGCTGCTGTTCCACTCATAAAAACGAACAACATGAAGAAATCGAACAGGTTTTCTACGTGGTAACCCAGGAAAGTCTTGGTTACACCGCCTTCCGGATAATAGCCGCTCAACACACCGGCAAACTTATTGGCAGCTGAGGTACTGAGATACCATACACCCATCAGCAGTGATGAGAAGCGTACCGGAGAGAGTTTGTATACCAGTGACAGTCCGATAGGAGCAAGGCAAAGCTCACCCATGGTATGAATGAGATACAGGCCCGTCAACCAGATCATGCTGACTTTCACGCCGGGCTGTACATCTTTTACACCGAAAGCAATGAACAGATAACCTAATGAGAGTAACAACAGACCGATGGCTTGCTTACGCGGTGAACTGGGTTCGATGCCCCGTTTGCCAAGGAATGACCAGATGGCGGCAAATATAGGAGCAAGTGTTACAATCATAATCGGATTGAAAGACTGGAAATAAGCTGCGGGCATCTCCCAGCTGCCGATGTGGCGATCGGTCTGTTCGTCAGCAAAGAAGGTAAGTGAAGCTCCTGCCTGTTCGTAGGCTGCCCAGAAAAATATCACGAAGAAAGCGATGATGTATATTACACCGATTCGGGCTTGTTCGGTACGGCTCAGACTCTTGTCGGTAATGATGATGATGGGCATAACGATAGTCGTAGCATAAATAAGTGAGCCAATCCAGTCGGCTCCAGCAAAGATACCACCATTGCCATTCCAGTTTACAGAAAACAGAATGGTAAGTAAAACAGTTCCCACAGCCATCCATATAGTACGCTTATTACTTTCCTTGCCTGTCTGTGAGGCCTTTTGTGTGTTACAATCAGCTTTAGAAGGGACCGTACCTACAGGGTTACCGTCCGGATCGCAGATATATTTATTCTTGAATATCTGGAAAACAGCAGCTCCCAGTACCATTCCTATACATGCTGCCAGGAATCCCCATTTGAAATCTTCCGGATGTCCCGTGTTACCTACTAGTCCGCATATCAGCGGGGCAAGGGTAGATCCTACATTCACTCCCATGTAGAAGATGGTGAAGGCCGAATCTTTACGTTTGTCGTCGGCTGTATACAGACGTCCTACCATGGTCGATATGTTAGGCTTGAAGAATCCGTTACCTAAAATCAGCAGTCCCAGTCCTATAAACATCAGCCATTTGGCTAGTTCTACCTGATGAAAATAGCATGCACTCAGGAAAAGCATGAACTGTCCTGCCGCCATGGTCAATGCTCCCACTACGATGGAGCGGCGATTTCCCCAGTAGCGGTCGGCAATGTATCCGCCAATCAGTGGGGTAAGGTATACCAGCCTGTATAACTTCCGTAAACTTGTGAAGCCATTTCCTTATCGAACAGCAAGGCTTGCACCATGTAAAGCATGAACAAGGCACGCATGCCATAATAACTGAATCGTTCCCACATTTCAGTTACGAAGAGTAAGTAAAGTCCTTTCGGATGTCCTTTTGTCTGATTCATTTTGTTCCTATTTTGATAAAATGTTATTATTTGCAGCGAAAAACGTTGCAAAAATAGCAAATAAATACCTTGTGTCAAAATCAAAAAGTTAGAAGATGTGTTGTTTTTGCTTCGCTTTGCTTTACGTCTGTGCTGAATATAGAAAAGATTATAAAGTTTCTTGAGAAGCCGGATAGGTTATGTAGAGCGTGTCGGGGGAATATTTTACTTGACGTCTGGACAAAATAAAAGGAAGAGCAGAAAAATTACCTTCTGCTCTTCCTGTATCGAAAAATAATCTGATTGGTCTTCAATCTTATCTGTTGGCTGTTACCCCCTGATAACAAGAGGTTACTTTATCGAAGAAAGCCGGATCTGGATTAGCTTCCAGCAGTTGCATCATCAAGTCGTATACATCAGCATGACTGTCGAGTTTGATAGCTGTCTGGAGGTCAGCCAGTGAATCATCGTACTCGCCTTTGTCCATATGAATTTCAGCACGGGTCTTGTAATTCTCTGCATCTGAGGGAGTCAGGCGGATAGCTTCGTCCAAATCTTTCTCTGCCAGATCGTATGCCTGAGCGTTCATGTAAAGTGTGCCGCGGGTATAGTATGCAAACGAGCGGTATTCTGTATCTTCTTCCGGAATAAGTTTTACACTTTCGTTGGCAGCATACAGTGCCAGTTTCATATCGCCGTAGAAATTGCATTACCAGCGCCATGTAACAGTGTGCATAACCTATTGTCCGGATTTCGGATTTGTCGTTTCTTTCGTTTCAGTATTGGTTAAGCTTGTTGTGCATTTGTCCTGCATTTCACTGCTTCTA
>ENA-OQJS01000032-OQJS01000032.1-human-gut-metagenome-genome-assembly--contig:-NODE-32-length-26649-cov-1.608627_pt1 | contig 26649 bp, 34 predicted proteins | sample MGYA00242598_ERZ504764 | MGnify/ENA primary metagenome ERZ504764 (study PRJEB26092, sample SAMD00036368) | human gut metagenome | host: Homo sapiens | study: EMG produced TPA metagenomics assembly of...
TAAATATATTGAATATTATAACAATAAAAGAATCAAAGCCCGGTTAAATAGGAAAGAGTCCGTACAATACCGAACTCTTTCTATTACGGATAGTGTTTAACTTGTCCAACTTTTTGGGGTCACTTCAATTTTGACACATCCTCTTTTTCCTTATTTCTTGCTGACAAATCAATCGACTTGTCCCAATGAATTTCCATATTCCATTTCGCCCTGAACTACAAAGAACACATCGTCGGGTTCGAAAGGTCCCATACCGTCTTTTGCAGCCTCTTTGACTATGTAGTTTACAATTTCATCCTGGTCGATGTTGATGTAACCTTCTTCGTCAGGTTGAGCGTCCAGACATCCGCTGGTTGTATAATAGTCTACTATCAAGTCGAGAATGTAATACAAATCGTCGTCTGTAAACTTCTCTTTCAAATCCTGAGGCAAATAGTTCTTAATAAACTCGATGGTCTTTTCATCGTCCTCATCTTCCAACAAGAAATCGTCTTCCATTCCCATAGTCTTAGCGCGTTTTAAGTTATTTTATTTCAATAAAGCTTCAACTTTTTCTTTCAAAGCAGCCTTTGTAGTAGCACCAACCTGTTTGTCTACCACTTCACCGTTCTTGATGAACAATACGGTAGGAATATTACGTACACCAAACTGTGCAGGAAGATCAGCGTTATCGTCTACATCACATTTACCGATGTTTACAGTATCTTTATACTCTTCTGCCAATTCTTCGATGTAAGGAGCAATCTGCTTACAAGGTCCACACCAAGTAGCCCAGAAATCCAATACTACAGGTTTTCCTTCTGCTACAATAGCTTCAAAATTGTCATCTTTAATGTTCAATGCCATAATTCTAGTTGTTTAGGTTATTCAATTATATACGCAAATATATACTAATTTATTTTATAGTCCAACAATGGCTGACTTTTTAAATAATTTACAATGTCTTTTCGTACTGATATTTCATTGTACGTGACATCAGATTGACATACATCTGTCCGTCTTCATCTCGGATATAGAAGTACAGTTCGGCATTTCCGGGATTTTCTTTTACCAGCGAACTCAGCTCCATAATCATCTCGTCGTTGACAGCAGACAAAGGAGCGGTAACCGTCAGCTTTTCTATCAGCCGGTCTTTTACTTCCGACAGCAGTTCGATGTTATTGATCTTCACTTCCCATTCTTCCTGCTTCCACTGGCGAGGCTGACACTTACCGTGCATAAATAAAAACATTCCTTCGGCAAAAAAGTTTTTCTTTTCTACCCATTCATTGCCAAAAAATGCAAATTCGGCCGTACCGGAATAGTCTTCCACTTTTGCCACGCCAAAAGGTTTTCCTGTTTTGGTATATCCTTCGCGTACACCGGTTACGATACCTCCCAGTGTCAGGTCATGATTCTGCAACGGAGTCAGATCAGACAGTTGTGCCATATGGGTATTGCATACATTTTCAAGTATTACAGAAAACTCATCCAGCGGATGTGCAGACAGATAAATACCTACTAGTTCACGCTCTTTGTTCAAGCGTTCCAGATCGCTCCATGCCGATGCACGGACAATTTCGGGAGTAGCTATTTCCACCTCATGCTCACCACCAAACAACGAATTGGCGGCAGCTGCCTTATCCATCTGATATTTGTTTCCATAACGCACCAGTACTTCGACAAATGTTTCGTCTTTGGCATTCTTTACAAAGAAGTCTTCGCGATGAATGTTCGGGAAGCTGTCGAATGCTCCGGCCAAAGCCAGATTTTCGATATTCTTACGGTTACATGCCGAAAGATTCACACGCTGCACAAAGTCGAAGATATCTTTAAACGGTCCGTTTTTCTGCCGTTCGGTCAAGATGCTTTGTACAGCAGATTCTCCCACTCCCTTAATAGCTCCCAGTCCGAAACGGATATCTCCATGACGGTTTACAGAGAATTTCAGGCTACTTTCGTTTACATCAGGACCCAGTACGTTCACCCCGGTAGCCTTACTTTCGTCCATCAGTTTGGTAATTTCGGTAATGTTCGAAATGTTACGGCTCATGGTAGCCGCCATATATTCCGACGGATAGTTGGCTTTCAGATAAGCAGTCTGATAGGCAACCCACGAATAGCAGGTAGCATGCGACTTATTGAAGGCGTAGGAAGCAAATTTTTCCCAGTCTGCCCAGATCTTTTCCAGAATCTTCGGATCATGACCGTTTTTCTTACCTCCTTCGATAAACTTAGGCTTCATATGATCCAGCTTGTCGCGCAACTTCTTACCCATCGCCTTACGCAAGGCATCCGATTCACCACGGGTAAAGTCGGCAAGCAGACGCGACAGCAACATCACCTGCTCCTGATAGACAGTAATACCGTATGTATCTTTCAGATACTTCTCCATGACGGGAATATCGTACTCGATAGGCTTACGTCCTTGCTTACGGTCGATAAAGTCGGGGATATAATCCATCGGTCCCGGACGGTAAAGGGCATTCATGGCAATCAAATCCTCGAACGTAGTCGGCTGAAGTTCACGAAGATATTTCTGCATACCAGCCGATTCGAACTGGAACGTACCGATGGTTCTACCCTCACTATAAAGGCGGTAAGTAGCAGGGTCGTCGATAGGTATCTCGTCTATATTCAGGATAATTCCTTTACTCTGCTTAATATTTTCGAGAGCTTCCTTGATGATGGAGAGTGTCTTCAGCCCAGGAAGTCCATCTTGATCAGTCCCGTATCTTCAATAACCGAACCTTCATACTGGGTAACGAGCATCTTATCGCCGGTTTCTTTATCGTCGGCCGTACTGACAGGAACCCAGTCAGTAATATCGTCACGGCAGATAATAGTACCACAGGCATGTACACCCGTATTGCGGACGTTTCCTTCCAACATCTTGGCGTACTTAATGGTATCACGAAGCACAGGATCCGACGATACTTCGGCTGCCTGAAGCTCGGGCACATAGGCTATTGCATTGGGCAAGTTCAGTTTCTTATCAGGAATCTTATCGGGTACAAGCTTACACAAACGGTCGGACTCCGAAAGAGGCAATTTCTGTACACGTGCTACATCCTTAATGGCAAGCTTGGTAGCCATCGTACCGTATGTAATAATATGAGCAACCTTTTCCTGTCCGTACTTCTCGGTTACCCAGTTCAACACGCGTCCTCGTCCGTCATCATCGAAGTCGACATCGATATCAGGCAAAGAAATACGGTCAGGGTTCAAGAAACGCTCGAACAGCAAATCGTATTTGATAGGGTCGATCTGCGTAATACCCAGACAGTAGGCTACAGCCGAACCGGCTGCTGATCCACGTCCCGGACCGACAGATACATCAAGTTGATTGCGGGCCGCAGAAATAAAGTCCTGTACAATAAGGAAGTAACCCGGGAAACCCATGGTTTTCATGATATGAAGTTCGAACTTGATACGTTCTTTTACTTCATCTTCCAGATGCTCACCATAACGCGGCGTGCTCCGTCGTATGCCAGCTTTGCCAGATAATCGGCTTCCAGCTTGATTACGATACAGCTTTTCGTTAACCTCCCAGTCGCTCAATCTTGGCCTTTGCCGACGCTTCATCCATGACCACATTGCCATTTTCATCTTGGGTAAATTCATCGAACAAATCTTTTTCGGTGAATTTCTTACGATATTCCTCTTCTGTTCCGAAATCTTCGGGAATGGCAAAAGTAGGCATGATAGGCGCATTATCGATCGAATAAAACTCTACCTGATCGCATATATCGCAAGTATTCGCCAGTGCTTCGGGCACATCGGCAAACACTTCGTTCATTTCTTCACGGGTTTTCATCCACTCCTGTTTGGTATAAAGCATACGGTTAGGATCGTCCAGATCCTTACCCGTACTCAAACAGATTAGACGGTCGTGTGCTTCAGCATTTTCTTCATCGACAAAGTGTACATCGTTTGTACACACCAGTTTGATATTATATTTTTTTGAATACTCTACCAATTTTTGATTTACAACTTCCTGAAGCTTGTAAGTTTCATGATTTGCACGAGGTACAGTAGCCTTGTGACGCTGAAGTTCAAGATAAAAATCATCGCCAAACAGATTCTTATACCACTGGATAGCTTCTTCTGCCTCTGCAAACTGACCTGCCGTAATGCGGCGTGGAATCTCTCCACCCAAACATGCCGAACAGACAATCAGTCCTTCGTGATATTTTTCCAGTTCCACACGGTCGGTACGCGGACGCATATAGAATCCCTCGGTCCATGCTTTCGATACCAGTTTGATAAGGTTGTGATAACCCTTCAGGTTTTTAGCAAGTACCACCAGGTGGTATCCACTCTGGTCAGCCTTTCCTTCCTTATCAGTCAGACGACGGCGTGCGACATACATTTCACAACCGATAATCGGCTTGAAGAGCTTCTTCTTGGCAGCTTCCAACTGTTCACGGCAAGCAGCAAGGTCGGCTTCCGGATTCTCCGACTCAGCTTTTCCACTTTCCAGTGCAGCTATCTTTTTCTTCAAATCCTTTATTTCACCGTTGGTCCCGCCATTCTTCTTATTTACATAATTGAAGAATTCCTTTATACCGAACATATCACCATGATCGGTAACAGCAATGCCTCGCATGCCGTTGGCTATGGCTTTATCTACTAAACGGGGAATTGATGCCTGACCATCGAGAATAGAATATTGAGTATGGACGTGCAAATGAACAAAATCTTGCATATTTTCATTATTAAAAACAGAGTTCAAAGATACCGAGCTTTCGGAGAACAACCAACTACAAACGATAAAACTTGTAACGAATGAATACTTTTTAGTAAAAAAAAGGCATAAAGGACAATTCTAACGGTTGTTTATTTGGCAGGTTTTTAAATTAAATATATTTTTGCACGATAAATAAACTTTGTTATGACCCGATTGAACAAAATAAAAAAGATAAAGAAAATAAGATTACACCGGGAAGGTACTCACATTCTAATCACCAGCGCACTTTTATTGCTTATTGTCAACGCAGCATTGTATTGGGGATTAGAGTGCAAAATGCCTTTCTACATCATAGCTTTTGCCAGCATCATTCTTTACCTGCTGATGGCAAATTTTTTCCGTTGCCCTATCCGTCTGTTCGATGGTGAAACAGAAAAAATTGTCGTAGCCCCTGCCGATGGTCGTATCGTTGTGATAGAGGAAGTAGATGAGCATGAATATTTTCATGACCGTCGTCTGATGATTTCTATCTTTATGGATATTACAAACGTTCATGCCAACTGGTATCCGGTAGATGGAGTTATTCGTCACGTTGATCATCATAACGGACGTTTCATGAAAGCATGGTTACCGAAAGCGAGTACAGAAAACGAACGCTCTATGGTGGTAATAGATACTCCGGAAGGACATACGGTCATGGCCAGACAGATTGCGGGAGCAGTAGCACGCCGTATCGTTACTTATGCAGAAAAAGGAGAAGACTGCTACATTGACGAACACATGGGATTCATAAAATTCGGATCACGTGTAGACGTATATTTGCCTCTGGGAACTGAAGTGTGCGTTAAGATGGGGCAAAAGACAACAGGTAATCAGACTGTCATAGCAAAATTAAAGTAATACAGGAAGGAAGCAAAAACATGGCAAACGCAATCGTTCGCAATATTCCCAATACACTTACAAGCTGCAACTTGTTTTCAGGTTGTATAGCTGCGTATATGGCTTTTCATGGCAATTATAAGGAAGCCTTATTATTCATTGTATTAGGTGCTATGTTCGATTTCTTTGATGGAATGACCGCACGTTTGCTACATGTATCATCTCCTATCGGTAAAGAACTAGACTCACTGGCTGATGACATTACATTCGGACTGGCTCCGGCAGCCATTGCTTTTTCCTTGTTCAAGGAAGTATATTATCCGGATTTTTTAATGCCGGTAGCAGGCATTATGCCATACACAGCTTTTCTGATTGCTGTATTCTCGGGATTAAGACTAGCCAAATTTAATATAGACGAACGCCAGACCAGTTCTTTTATCGGCATGCTACGCCTGCCAATGCATTATTCTGGGCTTCACTGGCTGTAGGAGGACATTTCTTTTTTAATATCCGACAATTTTAATGCTATCTATCTTTTTGTATTAGTGGTAGTCATGTCATTACTGCTTGTCGCAGAACTGCCAATGTTCTCATTGAAGTTTAAAGATTTGTCTTGGGGACACAACAAAGTCAGTTATATATTTCTGATTGTCAGTCTGCCATTGCTTATCATTTTCCAGTTAAGCGGTATAGCAGCGGTCATTATCTGGTATATTCTCCTGTCATTGGCAACACGTAAAAAATAATTAAAACAATAATCGCGGCACGGTTATTGTTACTTTATGAATAAAAACAATAACTATGTTTCATATTTTAGGATTTCTATTTTTTTTCATTCTGATAATTCTTGTTATCGGACTTGCCTTAATCTCCAAGGTGATACGTACAATATTAGGACTCGGTCGTCGTATGACAACCGGAAACGCATCTTCCTCGACTAATACGAGTTCGCGAAACAGTCAGTATAACTCATCATCTTCCAGCGAAAGCAATTCACAGCGTCAGCCCAATGAAACTACATCGGGCAGGAAAAAGATATTTGGAAGTGACGAGGGTGAATATATTGACTTTGAAGAGGTAAAGGAATAAGAAACTGAGAATATTCAATGTATATAAATAATTTCCCCACTTAAAAAAGACTTTCTTTTTACAGATAAGTCTGTTTTTAAGTGGGGAAACTTTTTTATATCTCTATACTCAATATATCAGGTTATTCTTCATCATCGTCCACCAAATCTTGTATCGGCATCTGACGCTTAATAGCCTCACGGAAAGAAATAATGGTTTCTGAACGTGCCAATCCCAAAGGCTGCAACTTATCGTGAATAATATTTAGCAAGTGATGATTGTTTCTGGCGTAAATCTTTATGAACATGTCATATTGTCCGGTTGTATAATGACACTCTACCACTTCGGGAATACATTTTAGAGCTTCTGTCACCGAATCAAATTGTTCGGGATCTCTCAGAAACAAACCAATATAAGCACAAGTTTCATAACCGACCTTTTCAGGATCTATTATAAACTCGGAGCCTTTCAGTATTCCCAAGTTTGTCAACTTTTGAATACGCTGATGAATCGCTGCACCCGATACATTACAAGCACGAGCAACTTCCAGAAATGGAATACGAGCATTGTCAGCAATCAAGCGCAAAATCTGTTCGTCTAATTTGTCTAATTGATGATGTCCCATTGATTAATGTTTTATTTGGTACAAATATAGTATATTTATTCCATACGCTAGATAGCAATTATAACTTTTATCTTTGTTTTAGCAGTAAATTGGCAGATAGTCCTATCTTTGTAAAAATTTAAATCTTTTGAATTATGAGAAAAAACATATGGGCGGCATTGCTGATTTCAGCATGCACGCAGATTGGAGCATATGCACAAAACTTCGATGATTTCTTTACTAATAAAACACTGAGAGTAGATTATTTGTTCAACGGAAATGCGCAAAAACAAGAAATAAGCCTTGATGAACTGGTATCACTTCCCGGATGGGCCGGAAGAAGAAATTTTCTTGATAAACTTCCGTTAGAAGGTAACGGACAGATTAGAATGAAAGATAAGACTACTGGAAAGGTAATATACCGTACATCCTTTTCCAGCCTATTCCAAGAATGGGTAAGTGAAGAGGAAGCCAGCCGTGTGACCAGGGGAATTCGAAAACACTTTTTTTACTTCCCTATCCTAAACAACCAGCAACGGTAACCATCGAACTGAAGAACGTTTATCATCAGACTTGTGCATCACTCACTCATGAAATCAATCCGGATGATATCCTTATTCACCAACGCGGTACAACGCATATAACTCCTCACCGCTATCTGCTTCAAAACGGTACACCCGAAAAATGTATTGATCTCGCTATCATGGCTGAAGGATATACCGAAGATGAAATGGAAATCTTCTACAAAGACGCTCAGACTGCTTGTGAAGCAATATTTGCTCACGAACCATTCAAGCATCTGAAAGAACGCTTCAACGTCGTAGCAGTAGCTACACCGTCGCACGATAGTGGAGTGAGCATTCCGAGAAAAGGGGAATGGAAAAATACTGCTGTCAGTTCTCATTTTGATACATTCTATTCCGACCGCTACTTGACAACTCGCAGCGTAAAAGCCATGCATAACTGGCTTGCTGGCATTCCTTATGAGCATATCATTATTCTGGCCAATACTGACACTTACGGTGGAGGAGGTATCTATAATTCATACTTGCTGACTACGGCACATCACCCGATGTTTAAGCCCGTAGTAGTACATGAGTTAGGCCATAGTTTCGGAGGATTAGGTGACGAATATGCGTATGACACAGCTCCCAGTCCGCAATACCCATATAGCGTAGAACCATGGGAACCTAATATAACGACACTGGTTGATTTTGAAAGCAAATGGAAAGATATGCTTCCGGCACAAACTCCTGTCCCCACTCCAGCAGAAACAGACCCTAATACGATATATACTAAAGTAGGTGTGTACGAAGGAGGAGGATATACATTAAAAGGAATCTATCGTCCGACAACAGAATGCAGAATGAAAATAAACGAAGCACCTCGTTTCTGTCCTGTTTGCGAACGTTCACTCGAAAAAACAATTCATTTCTATACCGATTAAAATATTTAAAACCATGTTGACATTTACCAAAATCCAAACGAATCACAAACATTATGACTTTGTAGAAGAACTTTTACATCAGTCATTTCCTCTTAACGAGCGCAGAGATGATGATTGCCAACGGTTTAATACAGACAATAACCCGTTATTCCACTGTTATCTGATTACAGAAAACGTGGATGAAAAAGAAGAAAGTCTTATCGGATTGATTACAGTCTGGGAATTAAATGGTTTTCGATATGTAGAACATTTGGCTACCTCACCAGCCATACGTAATAAAGGCTATGGTAAACTTATCATGGAAGCTCTCAAAAAGAAATTCTCAGGACTTATCATCTTGGAAGTAGAAAGACCAGAAGATGAAATGAGCAAGCGCCGGATAGAATTTTATAAGCGATGTGGCTTTTCTCTTTGTGAAAAAGACTACATTCAGCCAGCCTACAGAAAGGGAGGTGAAGGAGTACCTTTATATCTGATGTATATTGGAACAGATAACATAGATCCGCAATATCCTGAAATAAGAAATGAGATCTATCAAAAAGTATATAATGTGAATTAGAAACAGCCTCAATTACCATCGCAATTCTCATAAACACATAAATATAGCTGAAGAAATATCAATCTCTAATTGCATAAAGACAATCGTATAAGTTGACACTTGAGTATCTTTATCAAAAATAGAAAGACGCTACCAAAAGATAATGTGTTTTCTAAAAATGAGGCTGTTTCAAAATAGAACAGCGAAAGTAAAAATCTTACAGATTAAAATTGAGAAATAAAATCTCCTGCTTTAGTCTTTATTTATTATAATAATAGGACTAAAAGCAGGAGTTTTTTATGTCGTAATTTATATAGATGATAAGTAAACCTATCTCAGTTTTTTTATTTTGATACAGCTCCATTTTAATGGAGCATACTGGCCTTTTCATTATAGATTTACCTCCCTTTAATATTTCTGAATATTCGTTTTAATCTAACAGAATCTACAAGAATAATCCTGAAAGACAATAAGAAACGGCATACTTTGATTATCTCAATAAAAAAGAGAGGTTACTCTTCAACGGAGTAACCTCTCTCATTATAGCTTATCTTAAACTATTACTGACGCTGTGTAGCAGAATAGTTAATCTTCAAAGCATAAGCCTGACGAAGTGCCTGTTTTACTTCTGTTACAATACCCATCTTAGTCTTAGCATCGACTTTCAATGATACAGTCATAAACGGCTTATCAGCTTTCTTTCATGTTTTCACGTTCCTGATAGATGTAGTCCTGAACTTCTGATGCTTCAGCAAACTTATCATTCAACTGAATACGGTCAGTAGTACCCATCTTCTTCTGGAATTCCGGCAAAGGTTTACCGATATAGATGAAAGAAACCAAAGATTTCTTTTCAAGCTTTTCCAATTCTGTAGCCTGAGGAACCTTAAACTGAACCTTCAATGTAACTTCACGCATAGTTGTTACAATCATGAAGAAGAACAACATGGTAAAGATAAGGTCAGGCAAAGAAGAGGTGTTCAATTCAGGCATCTCGCGCTTGCCACTCTTATTAAATTTTCCCATGATTAGTTTCCTCCATATTTTTTAGGTTCTGCTTCAGAAATCTTTTGTGGATAGTAATCCATAATAGCATCCTTCTCTTCCTCTGAACATTCTGCATATTCCTTACCAAACTTAGACTTAGCAAGTTCGCTACGTAATTCGTTATATGCAGCTACCAATTCATTCTGAACCTGAAGGTAAGCTTCATAGCTTGTACCAACGTCGTTCTGTACAGAAATTACATGCTTTTCAGTAATCATCACATCACCAAAGAATGGGATATTCTTTGCATGCTTTTCAGGCATGTTAGGATCATCATTCGGGTTTGCAATGAATTCTTTAGCCTTTTCTCTTAATTGCTTAATATCAGACCATTCTCCACCAACCATCAACTGGTCGTCTTTGTTCAAACGAACCTGGAGAACGTTTCTTTCCTTAACAATGATATCATCTTTCTGATCTTTGTTTTCTGGTGGAGGCGGCAAACGTCTCGCCAAACCACGGTCAGTATCCATTGATGTTGTAATAAGGAAGAAGATAAGCAACATGAAGGCGATATCTGCCGTTGAACTAGCATTAATTCCCGCACTTTTCTATTCCTTTTTGCCATTTTTACTTACTTCGTTTAATTAAACTTCAATGATAATTACTTTTTAAAGATACCAGACAAGTTAATCAATGTACCGATAGCTGCGATACCGAACAATACATAAGTAGAGTAAAGCAACATATCAGAAACTTTCAACATTGTTACATCTGAATATTCAGATCCGTCACCTAAAACAACAGTTTCAGAAGAACCGATATTGTAAGTTACGATTAACAGTACAACCAATAAGATCAATCCCAGCAAAGATTTAACAGCGCCTTTCGGATTATCTTTCAATGCTCCACCAAACTGAGCGATAGCACCAATAAGTGTAGCAATAACAGTCACAGCAAACATTCCGTACATCAAGTACATCAGAGCTGGCGTATTAGCAGGTTCAACCAAACCTGCTGCATTTGTTTCGTTGTATCCTACTCCGAAGAACATGCCAAGCACAACCAAGATAAGGGCGATGCAGACATAGAATACGTAGTAAGAAACTTTGTATGATAATTTAGCCATTGTTCAAAAATTATTTTTTGTATTTCAAGTTGTATTTCATGATCATATCAAGCAATGTGATAGAAGAATCTTCCATCTGGCTTGTGATAGCTTCAATCTTAGAAAGAATGTAGTTATAGAATACCTGAAGAATCAATGCTACAATCAAACCGAAGATAGTAGTGATCAACGCAACTTTCATACCACCAGCAACAACTGTCGGAGAGATATCACCTGCACGCTGGATATTATCGAACGCCATAACCATACCGATTACAGTACCCAAGAATCCCAAAGACGGAGCCATTGCGATGAACAGTGTAATCCAAGAACATCCTTTTTCAAGGTAACCAGCCTGAACACCACCGTAAGATACTACAGAACGTTCAACAACGTCTACACCTTCGTCGATTCTCATCAGACCCTGATAGCAGATAGAAGCAACAGGACCACGAGTGTTACGGCAAATAGTCTTAGCACCTTCTACATCACCTTTTTCCAAAGCTGCTTCAACTTTAGCCATCAATTTTTTAACGTCAACTTCTGCCAAGCTCAAGTAAATGATACGTTCGATACAGAAAGCCAAACCAAGTACCAATGCGATAGCAACCAATGACATAAAGCCAGTGTCACCTTCGATAAACTTAGTTTTCAACTCTTTGTGCATACTGCCTTCTTCAACTGTAGCAGTAGCTACTTCTTCAGTTGCAGCAGGTGCAACCTGTTCTGTTTGTTCTGGAGCTGCTGTAGCTGTAGAATCCTGAGCCATAGCTGTCTGAGTCATTCCAAATGAGAGGACTCCCATCACTGCAAGAATTGCAAATAACTTTTTCATTGTGTGTCTAATTTTTAAGATTAAATAATTAATAGTTATAAATTGTTTTTAATTGTTTCATCTTTTTCTCACTGCGGAGAGAACGGGATTCGAACCCGTGATACGCTTTTGGCGTATACACGCTTTCCAGGCGTGCCTCTTCAACCACTCGAGCACCTCTCCTCATGACCTCGCTTGAAAGCCTTTTTCTTAAATCGAACGCAAATTACAAATAAAAATGCGAACGGCAAGCGATTTCAGCCACAAATGTATTCTTTTTTTTCGTCTTACATAACATTCACTAGCCAAAAGTTTATTTATACCCCTAAAATTAATAAACTTTAAAAACTATTCTCGGCATTTTTAAAAACTTTCAGCGCGTTTTCCGAGGTCACACGACCTATTTCCGAGAAGGAAACATCATACACTTCGGATAGTTTTTCGGCCACTTTTACCAGGTATGCACTTTCATTGCGCTTTCCTCTATAAGGAACTGGTGCCAGATAAGGTGAATCTGTTTCCAGAACTAAACGCTTCAAAGGTACAGATTTCAAAACTTCCGGCAAAATACTTTTCTTAAAAGTTAACGACTCCATTTATGCCAAACATAAATCCGGGATACTCCATCAGCTTATGTGCGTCCTCTACTGTACCAGTAAAACTATGAAATATTCCGGTAAGTGATGTTTTACGATAGGGTTCCAGAACTTCAAGCAACTCCGGATAAGCCTCACGGCAGTGAATAATCAGCGGTAAATCATACTCAAGAGCCCATTTCACCTGAATATCGAATACCTCCATCTGCTCTTTTTTAAATGTCTTATCCCAGTATAAGTCCATCCCTACCTCTCCGATACCATAGAAAACTTGCTCCGAGCGCAACCATTTTTCTACCGTACCCAGACGCTCTTTCCAGTTTTCATCTACCGAAGTCGGATGAAAACCAATCATAGGGTAGCACCCATCGTGAGAGTTACATAAAGCCAACATTGCTTCTACTGAAGTATCATCTATATTCGGCATAAAAAAGACGTGTCACTCCTGCCTCTGTAGCACGAATAATTGCCAACTCACGATCTTCATCAAACTCTTCTGCAAAAAGATGTGTATGTGTATCGATTAAAGCTACCATATTGCTTATTTATTAAACGTTATAAATTACGTTCCATCAAACTCATTACAAAATCAGACAGATTGTTCTTGTATTCTTCTTCACGTTCACCTCTTTCAGCAGCCTCATTCCTTCATGATAATATTCATTTATCTTATCTCGCATATATTCTGCAAGCCCACCTTATTATATATAGCAGTAACAGCTTCTATCTTCTGGGCTGGTACATAGTCTTCAGCTTTCAACCATTCTTGCAAGGAAGCACGTGTCTTGTCATCCGACTTTTCCAATGCTGTTATCAGCATAAACGTTTTCTTATTACATAAAATATCACCTCCGATATTTTTGCCAAATACCAGCGGATCACCATATACATCCAAATAGTCATCCTGCAATTGGAAAGCAAGCCCTATCTGTATACCAAAATCATAAAGCAACTGTGCATCTTTTTCCGAAGCTCCTCCAAGCACCGCTCCAATCTTTAAAGCACCGGCAAGCAGAACTGAAGTTTTCAAACGAATCATTTCCATGTATTCATCAACAGTCACATCCTCTCTGGATTCGAATTCCATATCCCATTGCTGTCCATCACAAACTTCCAGAGCCGTACGCGAGAAGATATTCATAACCTGATGTGTATATTCTACCGGACACCCCTGCATCATAAACTGAAAAGAAAGTATCAGCATTGCATCTCCGGAAAGAATAGCTGTATTTTCATCCCATTTTTTATGAACGGTAGGTTTTCCACGACGCATATCCGCTTTATCCATCAAGTCATCATGCAAAAGCGTAAAGTTATGATAAGTTTCTATTGCCGTAGCCTGAGAGAATATTGCCTGCACATCTTCCTTAAACAGATTATAGGCAAGCAGCATTAACACCGGTCTCAGTCTTTTACCTCCCAGTCCTAACACATATTCTATCGGGTCGTACAATCCTTTAGGTTCATGAGAATAAGGCAATGATTCGATATAAGCATGAATTTGCTTCAATAATTCTTTTGAAGTCTGTTGCTCCATGATTTTTCTTTTTTATTAAGGTTATAAAAAATTTTTAGGCACGAATGCACAGTTTTCAATTCTGCGCAATCCGTGCCTAAACAATATTATCTAGGAAAAGCTTACTGCAACTTGAATGTTACAGGTACGGTATATTTTACACGTACAGCTTTACCACGCTGCTTACCTGGTTTCCACTTCGGCATCATCTGGATCACGCGAAGTGCTTCCTTGTCCAAATACGGGTCAACACTACGAACAACAACCGGATCGACGATAGAACCATCCTGGTTTACAACGAACTGTACGATAACACGTCCCTGTACACCATTTTCCTGTGCGATAGTCGGATACTTGATGTTCTTAGCCAAGAACTTCAAACATTCTGCCATACCACCCGGGAATTCCGGCATTTCTTCTACTACCTGGAAGATCTGCTGTTCTTCAACTTCCTCTTCTTCTACGACTTCAGGTACATACTTGATTTCAACAGCTTCACCTTTATCTTCGTTAGACTGAATAGTAGATTCTTCTACATCTGCATCATTTTCTGCAATCTGCAAAACTTCTTCTACTTTCGGTGCTTCGGGAGGAGGAGGAGCTTGTTTGGGTTCTTCCTGTTCCGTAATAGGAACCATTTCTTCTTCAAAAGGCACATCTACGATACCACTATCGGCAGTGATTACGACATCACGTTTGGTCCATTCAAACGCAACGAACATTGCTGCCAATATCAGCACGAGCCCGATCAGTAAACCAGTGGTCTTCTTGCCTTCAAGATCGGCTTTCGGCGATTTTTTAATTTCCATAAAAAAACTTTTATAGGTTAATAAATTCTCTGTTTGGCAAATGTAGTGCAAATCTTCGAATATGCAACAAGATAAGGGTAAAAAATTGCAAAATACGTTTATTCCGTACTATCTGTCACGAAAATAGACTATCTTTGACTTCTGATTCTTTTTAACTCTATAATAAATAAGGTATGAACAAAATCATCATTGCAATCGACGGGTTTTCTTCCTGCGGAAAAAGTACAATGGCAAAAGATCTGGCTAAAGAAATCGGTTATATATATATAGACAGCGGAGCAATGTACCGGGCTGTTACTCTTTACTGCATCGAGCACGGACTTTTCCTGGCGGATGGAAGCATCGATGAAGATAAGCTAAAGCAGCAGATGAGCAATATTCATATATCATTCCGTCTAGATACAGAAAGCGGACGTCCTCGCACATTTCTGAACGGAACGGATGTAGAAAACCAGATTCGGACATTAAAGGTATCCTCACATGTCAGCCCTGTTGCAGCTTTGGGATTTGTACGTGAGGCTCTCGTACGCCAGCAGCAGGAACTTGGTAAAGAAAAAGGTATCGTAATGGACGGAAGAGATATCGGCACAGCGGTATTTCCTGATGCAGAACTGAAAATATTCGTCACTGCATCTGCCGAAATTCGTGCACAGCGACGCTATGACGAACTGAAAGCCAAAGGACAGGAAGCGTCTTTCGAAGATATCCTGCATAACGTAGAAGAGCGCGACCGCATAGACCAGACGCGTGAAGTAAGTCCTTTGCGCAAAGCAGACGATGCAATACTACTGGACAACAGCAACATGACTATTGCAGAACAGAAAGAATGGCTTATGAATCAATATCTTCAGGCAACTCATGCTTAAAGTAGAAATAGACGAAGGATCAGGCTTCTGTTTCGGAGTAACTACTGCTATCCGGAAGACAGAAGAGGAACTGGCAAAGAGCGATACGCTTTATTGCCTGGGAGACATTGTGCATAACGGACGTGAATGTGAACGCCTCAAACAACTGGGACTGAATACAATCGGCCACGAGGAGTTTGCACGACTTAAAAACACCAAAGTTCTGCTCCGTGCTCACGGAGAACCTCCCCGCACCTACGAACTGGCTAAACAGAACAATATAGAACTTATTGATGCAACCTGCCCTGTCGTACTTCGCCTGCAGAAGCGAATCAAACAAGAATTCGACACTCCAAATCCGGAAGGACGGGAAAAACAAATCGTAATATTCGGAAAAAACGGACACGCTGAAGTGTTGGGACTGGTAGGCCAGACCAACGGTCAGGCTATCATTATAGAAAATCTGGAAGAAGCCGAGAAGCTTGATTTCAGCAAAGACATCCGTCTGTACTCACAGACAACCAAGTCACTGGATGAATTCCGGCAGATCGTTGCATACATTCAAGAACATATTTCACCCAATGCGACTTTTCAGTATTACGATACAATATGCCGTCAGGTAGCAAACCGCATGCCTGATATACGCAAGTTTGCAGCCCGCCACGATCTGGTATTCTTTGTATGCGGACATAAAAGTTCAAACGGGAAGATTTTGTTTCAGGAATGTCTCAAGGTAAATCCTAATTCTTATCAGATAGACCGACCAGAGGAAATCGACCGGAAACTGCTGGAAGGCGTGCAGTCCATCGGAATATGTGGGGCAACCTCCACACCGAAATGGTTGATGGAAGCCTGCCGAGAAACAATTTTGTCGTATTCTTGACATCCAAAAATACAGACTTTTATTTGCTTGTAAACTAGTTTTTTAATACTTTTGCTCCAAAAGATTTTAATAAAGAAATAACATATGGGAATTATTAAATGTATTGGTATCTTGACTTCAGGTGGCGATGCTCCTGGAATGAATGCTGCAATCCGCGCCGTCACTCGTTCGGCTATATACAACGGACTGACCGTAAAAGGTATTTATCGAGGATACAAAGGCCTCATCACCGGTGAAATTCAAGAGTTCAAAACCCCAAAATGTCAGCAATATCATACAGCAGGGAGGTACTATCCTGAAAACTGACGCGTGTCAGGAATTACAAGACATCCGGAAGGACGTAAAATAGCTTAACGGAAACCATGCAGCGTGAAGGCATTGACGCACTGGTAGTCATCGGTGGTGACGGTTCACTTACCGGAGCACGTCTGCTGGCACAAGAATTCGATGTTCCTTGTATCGGATTGCCTGGAACAATCGATAACGATTTGTACGGAACAGATACAACAATCGGATATGATACAGCTCTGAACACAATTCTGGATGCAGTCGACAAAATCCGCGACACTGCAACTTCACACGAACGTTTGTTCTTCGTAGAGGTTATGGGACGCGACGCCGGCTTCCTGGCGCTGAACGGAGCTATTGCAGCAGGTGCCGAAGCTGCAATCATTCCTGAATTCAATACAGAAGTCGACCAGCTGGAAGAGTTCATTAAGAACGGATTCCGTAAATCAAAGAGCAGCTCTATCGTACTGGTAGCCGAAAGTGAAATCACAGGTGGAGCTATGCATTATGCAGAACGTGTAAAGAACGAATATCCGCAATATGATGTACGTGTAACTATTCTGGGACACTTGCAACGTGGTGGTAAACCGACTGCACACGACCGTATCATTGCCAGCCGAATGGGTGTAGCAAGTATTCAGGCTTTGATGGAAGGACAGCGCAATGTAATGATCGGTATAGAAAATGACCAGATTGTTTATGTTCCGTTTACAAAGGCTATCAAAAACGACAAGCCTATCGACCATGAACTTGTCAATGTTCTCCACGAATTATCAATCTGATAAATAGAAGTTATATATATAAAAAACTCCTTCATGAAAACATGAAGGAGTTTTTTATGAGGTAGTTATTCTTTTACGAGCCTTATACCGTCATCTTCCAATACTATCAGACGCTTTTTATATAAATCTCCGACAGCTTCTTAAATGTCTTCTTGCTTACCCCGAACGTATTATATATCTGTTCGGCATCTGTCTTGTCATTTATCGGTGTATATCCGTCGTTATCTTTGATATACTGCAACAGAAGTTCTGCAAAATCATCGACCTTCTTCACTCCTCTTTTCTGAAGTTCCAGGTCTATTTTTCCATCTTCACGCACACGTTTCACATAAGCATGCAAACGCATTCCCGGCTCCAGCGGCTGGAAAATCTCATTATGAAACAACATGCCCGAATATTTGTTATCTACAATAACCTTGAATCCCAAATCGGTTTTCTGCCATACAAGCACCTCAGCTTCATCACCCTGATTATACTCAGGACGTTCCTTCGACAGATAATGCTCTATCTTAGCCGATGCCACAATACGGTAACTTTCCTCATCCAGATGTACATGCACCAGATATCGTCCTCCTTTCTGCATCTTGGCCTTCTGTTCACGGAACGGAACAAACAGGTCCTTCATCAGTCCCCAATCCAGAAATGCACCATACTGGTTTACCCATGCTACTTCCAGACAGGCAAATTCTCCTACTTGAACATAGGGCTCCAGCGTAGTAGCTACCAAGCGCTCATCCATATCAAGATAAATGAACACGTTCAGCACATCGCCCGGTTTACACCCCTGAGGCACATAACGCTTGGGAAGCAATATTTCGCCATCTTCATCACCATTAAGGTACATGCCGAAATCAACTTCCTTAACAACTTCCAACTGATTATATCTTCCTAACTGTATATGACTCATAACAATCACTTATTTCTGCCAAAGATAGCACAAAAAAACTTATATACCCGACAAATGAGAGCTACAAAAGAAAGTCTGACAAACCTATTGACTACATTTGCTAAGTCTGAAAGTCATGAAATAAAGTTTTATGGTTATTTTTATCAGAAAATTTATTCCGTCTATAAGTGAAAAACATCATAAAATTGTTTTATTTAGCGGAACATTTTCAAATGAAAAACAACATATCGCATATCATTAAATTTTTTATTCTATGAAACACTCACTTTTCACTTTGGGAATCGTGGCAGCTTCACTTTCTGTCGCCACTCTTTCGTGCACAACTCAACAACAGCCTACAGAAGTTACTTGGGGAACATTCAACATCCGTTATGATAATCCAGGCGACAGCCTGAACAACTGGCAATACCGGAAAGACAATGTAGCTCAATTCATCAAATCACAAGACATCGACATCGTTGGTATGCAAGAGGTTCTTCACAATCAGCTGGAGGATTTAAAATCACGCCTGCCAGAATATGCAGAAGTTGGTGTAGGACGTGAAGATGGAAAAACAAAGGGAGAATACTCACCTCTATTCTACAAGAAAGACCGCTTCGAAGTACTCGACAGTAACACTTTCTGGCTCTCACAATATCCGGACAGTGTAGGATTTATCGGATGGGACGGAGCTTGCAGCCGCATTGCAACATGGGCAAAACTGAAGGACAAGAAAACCGGAAAGATCTTTATGGCAGTAAATACCCATTTCGACCATGTAGGAACGGAAGCCAGAAGAAAAGGAGCCCTGCTGATCATTGAAAAAATTAAAGAAATTGTGGGCGATCAGCCAGCTGTACTGACTGGAGATTTCAACGTAACAGACCAGTCGGAAGCTTATGAAACTATAACAACCAATGAGTTTGTACTGAAAGATGCGTATAAGGAAGCTGCACAACGCGAAGGAGTAGATTACACCTTCCACGACTTCGGACGTATCCCTGCCGACTCTTGCGACAAGATTGACTTCATCTTTGTTACCCCACAGATCAAAGTTGAAAGCAGCTATATTCCTCAAGAAGCTGAAGAAGCCGGACAATTCCTGTCTGACCACAACCCTGAGGTAGTTCATCTGTCATTCTAAATGGATTTTATAAAAAAGATTTGCATCAGAAAAGACCGTTCAAAGTCAATTCTGATGCAAATCTGCATATGTAAAGATGTAGCTTGCTATTTTATCATTCCATCTACAATGTGAATTGTACGGTCAGTCTGCGCAGCCAGTTCCTCATCGTGAGTTACAATAACAAAAGTCTGTCCCAGCTTATCACGCAAATCGAAGAACAAGCGGTGAAGTTCAATCTTATTCTGTGTATCCAGACTGCCAGAAGGTTCATCTGCCAGTACGACAGAAGGATGGTTTATCAGTGCACGCGCTACGGCAACACGCTGTTTTTCTCCTCCCGACAGTTCAGCCGGTTTGTGCAAGGCACGTTCGGCAAGTCCCAGAAAATCCAACATTTCACGGGCATTTTTCTTTGCCTCAGAAGCAGAAATTCCCTGAATTAAAGCAGGAATCATTACATTCTCCAATGCCGTAAATTCAGGCAACAGCTGATGAAACTGAAAAACGAATCCGATTTCCTTGTTTCTGAAAGCCGACAGTTCTTTCTCTTTCAGACGGTTTACTTCCGTACCATTCAGCACTATCTTTCCGCTGTCAGGTTTATCAAGCGTACCCATTATCTGAAGTAAGGTAGTCTTTCCTGCCCCGCTAGGTCCGACAATACTCACCACTTCTCCTTTATTTATAATAAGGTCTATCCCTTTCAATACTTGCAGTGAACCAAAACTCTTGGTTATTCCTTCCAACTGAATCATCGTTCTACAATTTTCGTATTACATATTCTGCCAGATAACAGCCAAATACGGCGGGCATATAGCTCACTGTTCCGGCTGTAGACTTTTTATTCTGTTCATCGTCTACCAGTATGACAGCATTCGGATCTGCCTGTTCGGTACTGAACACTACCGGCAACTTACGTTTCATTCCCATTTTCTGCAAACGTTTACGCACTGCCTTGCTCAGTCCGCAATGATAAGTTTCCCATAAGTCGGCAAAACGTACCTGCGTAATATCTCGTTTGGCTCCGGCCCCCATGCTGCTTACAATCTTAATACCACGCTGTAAGGCATGGTAAATAAGATAACACTTGGGAGCTACCGTATCAATTGCATCAACCACAAAGTCAAATTTAGCACTGTCAAGCAGTTCTGGTATTGCTTCATCCTTCAGATACACTGGCAATACCGTAAGTTGAAGTTCCGGATTTATATCGAGAAAACGCTCTGCTAGAACCTCAGCCTTCTGTTTGCCTAGTGAAGAGTGTGTAGCAGGGAGCTGCCTGTTAATATTGCTGGGCTGTACTGTATCGGCATCTACAATAGTCATCCGCCTACTCCAGCACGGCAAATCATTTCCGCAGCATAGGCTCCCACTCCTCCGAGTCCGACCACCAGCACATGTGCCTGTCTTAAACGGTCGGTCTTATCTTTTCCCAACAACAACTCGGTGCGTTGCTGCCAGGCCTTACTATCTTCGCTCATGAATTCTTTTTAAACCATTTATAGAACCAGTTGCCCACCTTATCATAATATTGTGTTTCAGCCCATCCGCGCGGATCGGAGAACGACAGACTTTCATTCGGATCACCCTTCTGTTCGGGATAAAGCAACATGATACTGTTATTATTAAAATATTTAGATATCTGCATCGGCAATCGCTCAAAAGCTGAATCATATGAGATAGAGCCACGGCGTGCACTGATGATTACCAGCAAATGATCATAGTTCACCTGTCCGGTCAAAAGAAGCAAGTCATCCCAGTCCTCCAGCTCGGAATAAGCCACACGCGTATCCTTATGCTTTTTTCTGTATATATCCACGTATATAACCCAATGTCTGGGGATGAGCATAGAAGTGTACCCTACATCCCAACTGGCTGCTCATACGACACATGTGAGTTATCCATTTCATAAATCCGTGTTCGAACTCAGCTTTCGGAGGTACAGCCACGATAATACGCCTCAACGTATTGACAGGAATCAGGAAGCGTGCTACCATCACTTGCAGATAAGTATTTTTCAACAGATTTTCTGTCAGATTACCAAAGAAAGAATCGACGATACTCATTTTACAATGCAGACCAATGATGATATTCGTCGCTTCGTATTCCTTCGCAGTATGCAAGATACCGGTAGTAATATTCAAGTCGAAACGCGATACGGTTTTCAGCCTTACGCTGGTCGAAGCCGCTATCTGTGCCGCACGTTCCAGACTGCGTTTGCCACGCATTTCCTGTTTTACCGAACCGTTGTTATCGTTGATTACGTTTAGAGCTACCAGATTATCCGGCTGCTTTTCGTCGCGTACCACCATAGCCAGACTCATCAGACTTTCCAGCGTTTCAGGATTTGCTACTGGAATCAGGAATTTTTCTTTTTCCTGAGCCTTCTCGTCACTCACTTCCGCATCGTCCATTGCAATACGTTTGGCTGCATGCTCTGTAATAAACGAACTAACCACACAGGTCACCAGAATAAGTAAGATTGTTCCATTCAGTACATCTTCGTTCAACAGACGTTCTCCATTGGGAAGAATGATATTATATCCCACCAGTACGGCTGCCAGTGTAGCAGCTGCCTGTGCATTGCTCAAGCCGAACATCAGTTCACGTTCCAAAGCACGCATCTTATATATCTTCTGTGTAAGCCATGAAGCAATCCATTTACCCAACAGTGCAACGATAATCATCACTACAGCTACCTTGACAGAATCTATATGACCGAACAAGACATTTACGTCGATCAACATTCCCACACCGATAAGGAAATAAGGAATAAACAAAGCGTTTCCTACAAACTCCAGATGACTCATCAGCGGAGAAACATGAGGTATCAGCCTGTTTAATACCAGACCGGCAAGGAAAGCTCCCAAAATACCTTCCATTCCCACAAACTCCATCAGTCCGGCTCCGAGGAAAACCATTGCCATTACAAAGATATACTGCACTACATTGTCACTGTAACGACGGAAGAACCACCGTCCGATACGAGGGAAAGCATACATAATGACTACGCTCAGCACAACAACTTTCAGCACCAGCCATATCCAGAACATTTCGGAAGTTTCACCCTTATACATACCTCCCACTACTGCCAGAACCAGCAATGTCAGTGTATCTGTCACAGCAGTACCTCCCACGGCAATGCTTACAGCCCGCTGACGGTTAATGCCATAGCGGATTACAATAGGATAAGCAATCAACGTATGCGACGCATACATACTGGCCAGCAAAACCGAAGTAGCCAGACTATAACCAAGCAGGTGAAGATTGGTCCATATACCTATCCCAACGGAAAAATAAAAAGCCAGCAGTCCCAGCACGGTAGCCTTTACACGAATGCTCTTAAAATCCTCCATGTTCATTTCGAGTCCGGCAAGGAACATGATATAATAAAGTCCCACCTTGCCAAACAGCTCAAAACTGCTGTCACGTGCCAATATATTGAATCCATGCTCACCGATAACGACTCCCGCCAGAATCATACCGATAATGTGAGGAATACGCAACCGTTCCAAAACAATGGGAGCGAACAATATAACAACCAGCACCAGGAAAAAAATCCACGTAGGGTCGGTGACAGGAAGATGAAAATCAAAGTTTACAAAATCGAGCACTTCTTTCATAAATAGGCGTTACTATTTCATTTTAGAAACAAAAATAACAAAAAAACTTCCTAATTTTCCGTATTAATAATTCAGAATGTTTTATTTTTGCAATCGGAAATATTGGCAGACGAAACACATCGTTTCAAAAACAAATAAGTTTCTTAACAAAGAGAAGATAAAACAGTCTGCACAGTAAGAAAATGTAAGTATTAACAGTTTAAGAATTTGTAAAAGAAAATGAGAGTAGCTATTGTTGGTGCAAGCGGAGCAGTAGGACAGGAGTTCCTGCGTGTGCTTGATGAGAGAAATTTTCCGATAGACGAATTGTTATTATTCGGTTCTTCACGCAGTGCAGGACGAAAATACACGTTCCGCGGAAAAGAAATCGAAGTGAAACTGCTGCAACACAATGATGACTTCAAAGGTGTTGATGTTGCCTTCACTTCTGCAGGAGCAGGTACTTCTAAGGAATTTGCCGAAACTATCACCAAATACGGCGCTGTAATGATAGACAACTCAAGTGCATTCCGTATGGATGCTGATATTCCTTTGGTAGTACCCGAAGTAAATGCTGAAGACGCTTTAAACCGTCCGCGTGGTATTATCGCTAACCCGAACTGTACTACTATACAGATGGTGGTAGCATTGAAGGCTATCGAAAAACTGTCACATATCAAACGTGTACATGTTTCTACTTATCAGGCTGCCAGTGGAGCTGGTGCAGCTGCAATGGACGAACTCTACGAACAATACCGTCAGGTACTTGCCGGCGAACCTGTAACTGTTGAAAAGTTCGCTTACCAGCTTGCGTTCAACCTGATACCTCAAATCGACGTATTTACCGACAACGGTTATACTAAAGAGGAAATGAAAATGTTCAACGAAACACGTAAGATCATGCACTCTGACGTAAAAGTAAGCGCAACTTGTGTACGTGTTCCGGCTCTTCGTTCTCACTCAGAAAGCATCTGGGTGGAAACAGAACGTCCGGTTTCTGTAGAAGAAGCTCGTCAGGCTTTTGCTGAAGGAGAAGGTCTGGTACTGATGGATAATCCTGAAAAGAAAGAATATCCGATGCCGTTGTTCCTCGCAGGTAAAGATCCTGTATATGTAGGACGTATCCGTAAGGATCTTGCAGACGAAAACGGTCTGACATTCTGGATTGTTGGTGACCAGATAAAGAAGGGTGCTGCACTGAATGCTGTACAGATTGCCGAATACTTGATTAAAGTAAAGAACATCTAAGAAACCAATTCCATTCATTATACACGAAGAGATAAAACATCTTCTGTCGCCACGTAACAGGGAAGATTGTTTTATCTCTTCTTTTTATTTTCTGCTTTTCTATCTATGGAATACACCAGCCATTATAATTCTCCACTCGGACAGATCACTTTAGCCAGTAACGGAACATGCCTCACCGGTTTATGGTTCGAAGGACAAAAGTTTTTTGCACGTACGCTGGCCAATTGTACTCAAGAAAAAGATCTTCCCGTTTTTCACCAAACATCCGAATGGCTAGATTGCTATTTCAGTGGAAAGAAACCTGACTTTACACCTGCTCTCCAGCTGAATGACACACCCTTCCGAATTGCTATATGGAAAATCCTGCAACAGATACCTTATGGAGAAGCAGTTACTTATAAAGATATTGCTCAAGAAATAGCACGACAGAAAGGTATTTCAAGCATGTCGGCACAAGCTATAGGAGGAGCAGTAGGACACAACCCTATCAGTATTATCATTCCTTGCCACCGTGTAATAGGAAGTAACGGTAACCTGACGGGATATGCAGGAGGACTTGACCGGAAAATAAACTTACTAGCTCTTGAGGGTGCTGACATTGCAAAATACCTCATATCCACAAACTGGTTTCATACACGTTAAAAAAACATGCTGATGTTTCTTCTAAAACATGCTCATGTTTTCCCAAAAAGATGCTGATGTTTTACAGAACTTTTGCCCATATTTTTCAAAAACATGCTGATGTTTTCAGTACACCATACCCCTAAAAAGAGAACACCATCTTCTGCACATGCAAAAGATGGTGTTTTCCTTTCAATATCTGTTATAAAGATATTCTTATTTATGCGTTTTTACAATCTGAGTCGGAGCTAGTTCGGCATTACGCTTTTCAGTCTGTGCTACAACGTTACGTGCCAGTTCAAGGAAAGCTTGTCCGGTCACAGAGTTTTCATCCAGCGCAACCGGTGTACCTTTATCTCCGTTTTCACAGATACTCTGTACGATAGGAATCTGTCCCAGCAACGGAACATTCAGTTCTTCGGCCAGTTTCTTTGTTCCTTCTTTTCCGAAAATATAATATTTGTTTTCAGGCAGCTCTGCTGGAGTAAACCACGACATATTCTCTACCAGTCCGAGAATAGGTACGTTTACCTTATCGTTCATGTACATATTGATACCTTTGCGTGCATCGGCAAGAGCAACCTGCTGAGGAGTGCTGACGATAACAGCTCCTGTAATAGCCAACGTCTGAAGCAAAGTCAGATGAATATCGCTTGTTCCCGGAGGAGTATCGAGAATAAAATAATCCAAATCTCCCCATTTGGCATCACCGACCAGCTGTTTCAAGGCATTGCTAGCCATACCTCCACGCCATAAAGTAGCCTGATCCGGATCGACAAAGAAGCCGATAGAAAGCAGTTCGATACCATACTTTTCAATCGGAACAATCAAATCACGACCATCTACCATTTCAGCATAAGGACGAGCATCTTCTACCTGGAACATTTTAGGTACAGAAGGTCCGAAGATATCCGCATCGAGCAAACCTACTTTATAACCCAGTTTCGAAAGTGCTACTGCCAGATTGGCCGCTACGGTAGACTTTCCTACTCCACCTTACCGGAAGAAACGGCAATCACGTTCTTTACCTGCGGAAGCATCTTTCCCGGTTCCGGACGGGCAGCCTGACGACTTTCTGTAGCAATCGTTACTTCTACATCCTTTGATATATAGGTGTGAATAGCAGTTTCGGCAGATTTAACTACCGATTTCATAAACGGATCGGTCGGTTTCTCGAATATCAATGAGAAGCTCACCTTCATCCCGTCAATACGAATATTATCGGCCACCATTTCGGCTTCTACAATATTCTTTCCATTTCCCGGATAACGCACCGTTGCCAGCGCATCAAGAATAAGTTTTGGATAAAGTGTCATAATATCTCAAATTATTA
>ENA-OQJS01000033-OQJS01000033.1-human-gut-metagenome-genome-assembly--contig:-NODE-33-length-26328-cov-1.408381_pt1 | contig 26328 bp, 29 predicted proteins | sample MGYA00242598_ERZ504764 | MGnify/ENA primary metagenome ERZ504764 (study PRJEB26092, sample SAMD00036368) | human gut metagenome | host: Homo sapiens | study: EMG produced TPA metagenomics assembly of...
AGACAAGAAATATGTGCTGATGAATGCACCAACCGATAAAGTAAAAGATATAATCGAAGTCCTTCCTGGAGTAAAAAGTCCTACCATCATGCCACTTGCAACCGAAGGATGGAGCAGTGTACATACGGTAATAGATCAGAAATGTTTTTGGGAAATTATCGGAAAACTGAAAGCGCTGGGAGCACAAGGCATTTTGGTTCTTCCCATTGAGAAAATGATTTTATAATTGAAGTATCACAGAAAACCAACAACACCATGAATATCATACGCTATCCAGAACGCCTGGAATGGAATTTCCTGCTGAAACGCTCTGCACTACAGACAGAATCTCTTCGTGAAACAGTTTGTGACATACTGGAAAAAGTACGGACACAAGGCGACCGTGCTGTAATCGGTTATGAAGAGCAGTTCGATAAAGTAAAATTAAACTCACTGGAAGTGACAGAAAAAGAATTCGAAGAAGCTGAAAAAGAAGTAGATATTAAACTTAAAGCAGCCATCATGCTGGCATTAAATAATATACAGACATTTCACTCTTCACAAAAGTTTGCAAGCAAAAAAATAGAAACACTTCCAGGAGTAACCTGTTGGCAGAAAGCCGTTGCCATAGAAAAAGTAGGACTCTACGTACCAGGAGGCACGGCTCCCCTATTTTCAACAGTACTGATGCTTGCCGCTCCGGCACAAATAGCCGGCTGCAAGGAAATCATTTTGTGTACCCCTCCCAACCGTGAAGGAAAAATCCATCCTGCAATTCTATATGCAGCACGGGTAGCAGGAGTAAAAAGAGTATTCAAGGCCGGTGGTGTACAAGCTATCGGAGCAATGGCATACGGAACCAGCAGTATTCCGAAAGTATATAAAATATTCGGCCCCGGAAACCAATATGTTACAGTAGCCAAACAGCAAGTTGCTTTACGTGATGTTGCGATAGATATGCCTGCAGGTCCTTCGGAAGTAGCCGTTCTTGCTGATGAAACAGCCAACCCGACATTTGTTGCTTCCGACCTTCTTTCTCAAGCAGAACACGGTGCAGACAGTCAGGCTATACTTATTACAACATCCGAAACTCTGATTGACAAAGTAGCAGCAGAAGTCGATCGTCAGTTATCTGAATTACCTCGTAAATCTCTCGCGGAGAAATCCCTCCAGTCGAGCAAACTTATCCTCGTACGAAATATGCAGGAGGCTATTGACATGATAAACGAATATGCCCTGAACACTTGATTATCGAAACGAAAGATTACACAGATATAGCCGAAAAAATCATCAATGCAGGTTCTGTATTCTTAGGATCATACGCTCCTGAAAGTGCAGGCGATTATGCTTCGGGAACCAACCATACACTTCCTACCAACGGATATGCCAAAGCATATAGTGGAGTTAGCCTGGATAGCTTTATCCGCAAAATTACTTTCCAGGAAATTACCCGGGAAGGAATCGCTACCATCGGACCTGCTATTCAGGTAATGGCAGCCAACGAGCATCTCGATGCCCATAAGAATGCTATCACAGTACGACTTAATGAAAAACTTTAACCGAAACGCTTATGAAATCGCTGAAAGAGCTGACACGACCGAATATATGGGCTCTAAAACCTTATTCATCGGCACGTGACGAATATAGCGGAAAAGAGGCTTCAGTATTTCTGGATGCCAATGAGAATCCGTATAACACTCCCAATAACCGATATCCTGACCCACTTCAACGCGAGCTGAAAGATATGATTGCTCTCGTAAAAAAGGTCACCCCTGAACAAATATTTCTAGGCAACGGAAGTGATGAAGCTATAGATCTGGTATTTCGTGCTTTTTGCCGTCCGGGCATCGATAATGTTGTTGCCATAGATCCGACATACGGTATGTATCAGGTATGTGCTGATGTGAACGATGTAGAATACCGCAAGGTTCTGCTTGACGATACTTTTCAGTTCAAAGCAGATGAACTGCTTGCGGCTTCAGACGAAAATACGAAACTCATCTTCCTCTGCTCTCCCAATAACCCCACAGGCAACAATCTGTGCCGCAAAGAAATACTTACTTTACTTGAAAAGTTTCAGGGACTTGTCATAGTAGATGAAGCTTATATCGATTTTTCTGACGAACCTTCCCTTATAGGAGATTTAAAACAATATCCAAACCTGATCGTCTTTCAGACTTTCTCGAAAGCCTGGGGATGTGCAGCAATCCGTCTGGGCATGGCATTCGCTTCACCTGACATTATCGGTATACTGAGTAAAATCAAATATCCGTATAATGTCAACCGACTGACACAACAGGAAGCTATTCAGATGATGCACAAACATTACGAAGTGCAAAGATGGGTACAGTCATTACTTAATGAACGTGAACGCATGATAAAAGAATTTGCCAAACTTTCATGTTGTACGCATATCTACCCGACTGATGCCAACTTTTTCCTGACAAAAGTATGTAATGCTAAGGCAATTTACGATTACTTGGTAGAAAAAGGCATTATCGTACGTAACCGTTCTAGCATAACTCTCTGTCAGGATTGCCTGCGAATAACTATTGGTACTCGTCCTGAAAACGATGCTCTGCTTGAGGCTCTGAGAAAATATAAACCCTGATTACCCTATGAAAAAGAAAGTTTTATTTATAGACCGTGACGGAACATTGGTTATCGAACCTCCAATAGATTACCAGCTGGATTCTTTCGAAAAACTGGAATTCTATCCGAAGGTATTCCGCAACCTGTTTTTTATCCGACAGAAGCTTGATTTCGACTTTGTAATGGTAACCAATCAGGACGGGCTGGGTACCTCATCTTTTCCTGAAGAAACATTCTGGCCTGTACATAATCTGGTAATGAAGACGTTCGAAAACGAAGGAATTATTTTCGATGATGTACAGATAGACCGAAGCTTTCCGGAAGATAATGCTCCCACCCGTAAACCCCGGACAGGTATGCTTACCCAGTACATCGATAATGATGCATACGATTTGGAAAACAGTTTCGTGATAGGCGACCGAGCTACGGATGTGGAACTGGCATATAACCTGGCTGTAAGGCCATTCTCTTACAAAAAGACGACTCTATACTAAAAGATAAAAAACTGCAAGACACCTGCGTACTTGCAACAGCCGATTGGGATAAAGTAGCAGAGTTTCTGTTTGCCGGAGAACGTATAGCCGAAGTACGCCGCACGACTAAAGAAACTGATATTTATATCCGTCTGAATCTGGACGGCAGCGGAACATGTAAAATAAATACCGGATTAGGCTTTTTCGACCATATGCTGGAACAAATAGGCAAGCATGGAGGTCTGGATCTTACAATTCAAGTAAAAGGAGATCTTGAAGTAGACGAACATCATACCATCGAAGATACTGCTATTGCTTTGGGAGAATGTCTATATCAGGCACTTGGCAACAAACGAGGTATCGAACGCTATGGATATTGCCTTCCTATGGACGATTGCCTGTGTCAGGTAACTCTTGACTTTGGAGGACGCGCCTGGCTAGTATGGGATGCAGAATTCAAACGTGAGAAGATAGGCGAAATGCCGACAGAGATGTTCCTCCATTTCTTCAAGTCACTGAGTGATGCCGCACGCATGAATCTGAACATCAAGGCAGAAGGTCAGAACGAACATCACAAGATAGAAGGGATATTCAAGGCGCTGGCACGAAGCATCAAAATGGCTGTCAAAAGGGATATCTACCACTACGAAGTTCCCTCCAGTAAAGGATGTATCTAACTTTCATCATTGTTTGAATATTCAGTAAAAAACAGAACCATGAGAAAATTGCTTGTTGTAATCATCATACTCATTGGCTTCACGATAGGAATAAACCTGTCGAGGGATCAAAAAGGATTCCGCACCTATCAGGAAGTATTGACCGAGTTAATCAACGATGCTCCAATGAAAACCTACCGCGACAGTTTCTACGGATACAGCATCCGTTATCCGGAGTTTTTCTCTCAGGAAATAACCGACAAAGGTTTTGTACGTTTAGGATATTGGGACAATGAGCGATTCGTTATTGAATGCTCTGTACTGAAAGCTCCGGACTCAAGTCCGGTAAAGATAAAAATGAAAGAATTGGCAACACAACTATATGCCGAAAAGCAAGAGTTATTACGTGACTCGTTTATTCTCAGCGGTCCACATTATGAAAATGGAAAGCGGATAGAAGGATACCGTTATTACGCCAAATACGTACGCAACCGAAAATTATGGTTTTCGTATACACTTTTTTATCCGGAATCATGCCACTCCTCTCTTACACGCATTTTCCGCCAAATAGACCAATGGGAAGTATAATAAAAAACATCCGGCATAAAGCTTTAAACGCGTATATTGCTTTTATGCCGGATGTAATATTTTTAGGAAAAGAGATGTCTTTCTCTAGCTTTCCATTAGCTTATTGATGTTGTTCGCGTAACAAATCGTTTACAGTCTTTACCGGATTGAATGTACTCAATGGAACTTCTACAAAGATTGTGCTCCAGTCGCTCATAGAGCCATTCCACAATCCCGGCAATTCCAAAGCTTTCAAATCTTTACCATTCTTAGATTTATAAGAGATAAATCCTGTAGCCTTATCTACATACTGTAACAAATTGAATTTATTTCCCTTATAGTCGCGTACAGCACAAACCAAATCTACCGGATTGAAGTGTGTACCCTTTTCGAACATAGCCTTCTTTTCCGGATCATTCATATCAATCTGAGAACTTTCCAAAATCTGAAGCGAAACAGTTCCGTCAGGATTATAAGCAAGGAACGGACCACCGCCCGGCTCACCTACATTCTTCACCATACCGCAAACACGCATCGGACGGTTCAGTTTCTTACGCAGGTAAATAACCAAATCGGCATCTTCCAAATCCTTGATATCGCTCTTGCGACAACGTAACTGCTGCTGAACGAAACGGATAATTGTTTCCAGCTGATCATGGCTGTAATGACCACTATCCAGCAATTCCAAATAATCGAAAGCCTGTTTCTGCAAAGTAACCAGCACACCGGCAAGCAGTTTTTTATAAGTTACAGTATCGTCTTTCAAACGGTCGGGTACGACATTATCAATATTCTTGATAAATACGATATCAGCATCCAGATCGTTCAGATTTTCAATCAAAGCACCATGACCTCCCGGACGGAAAAGCAATTTGCCATTATCACGGAACGGCTTGTTTTCCATATCAGCGGCAATGGTATCAGTACTTGCCTTTTGTTCGGAGAAGCTGATATTATATTCCACACCATATTTCTGGGTATATTCGGCAGCTTTAGCATCTACCAGTTTCTGGAATAAAGCACGATGTTCACCCGATACAGTAAAGTGCACATTCACTTTTCCGGTCTTTCCGGCAGCATACAATGCTCCTTCTACCAGATGCTCTTCCAATGGAGTACGTACGCCATCAGCATAACGGTGGAATTTCAGCAAACCTTTCGGCAGAGAACCATAATTCAATCCTGCAGATTCCAGCAAGTTAGCTACTACAGCCTTATAATTATGTTCCGACAAAAGAGCCTCAATATCCTTACCTGTATTATCCAGGCAAGCAGCATTCAAATCATTATAAAAAGCAAAACTATGAATATGATCGAAAAATTTCTTTTCAAAACTTGTAGTAAGCACGTCATAATCAGCACCCAAGAATTCGAACAAGTTTTTAAACATACGGCTTGCCGCTCCAGAAGCAGGCACAAACTTCACGATTTTCTTATCAGAGTCTTTATAAGCATCCCATGCTGCCAGATATTTTTTCTGGGCATCAGCATCGGCAATCATAATACCATTATTGTCTACAGATGCAGCCGCAGCCAGTTGCAAATAAGGGAATCCCTTTTCAAAGCAAGCCAGTTGCTCTTCAATCTGCTTCTCAGTAATACCTTTCTTTGCCAGTAATTCTTTGTCTTCGTGTGTTAACATATTGTGATAAATTTAAGTGATAAATATTCGTTTACAAATTGAATCCACCTCAAAAGTATAAAAAAAACCATCAAGTTTGTAACAATAAAGGAAGAAAAAAACTATCTTTACCCACAGAAGCTGGCTGGAATACTTCTTTTTTACCCATTTAAATTAAAAAAGGATTTCAATTTGCAACAAACAGGTTCTCAACAAAACTAGAAAGACTATGGATGAACAAGTTTTTTTTACACCGGACGAACATAAACAGCTAATAGCGCTATACAAAAGACTACTGCAACTATCAGGAGACACTCTGCAAAAAAAACGACTGCTGCAATCTGAAAAAACATTTGGTTAAAGTCATGTCGGCGGGAAGCATACCTCGTAATGCCTTTGGTATGAATCCGATTATAAAAGACATGCAGACAGCTGTTATTGTGGCAGAAGAGATCGGTATGAGACGTGCTCTATCCTAGGCATCATGTTGCATGAATCCGTAAAATATAATCTGTGTACATTAGAGTCAGTCAAACAAATGTATGGCGAGGATGTAGCTGGAATCATACACGGCTGGTAAAGATAAATGAACTTTATGCCAAAAGTCCGACCATAGAATCAGAGAACTTCCGCAATCTGCTGCTCTCGTTTGCCGAAGACATGCGAGTTATCCTTATTATGATAGCCGACCGTGTAAACTTGATGCGCCAAATCAAAGACTGTTCGAATGAAGAGGCCAGATTACAAGTTTCGAACGAAGCTGCCTACCTGTATGCCCCACTGGCTCATAAACTGGGACTATACAAACTGAAATCGGAACTGGAAGACTTGTCACTGAAATATACTCAACATGATGTATATTACCACATTAAGGATAAGCTGAATGCCACAAAGGCTGCCCGCGACCGATATATTGATGCTTTTATCGAACCGGTAAAAAAGAAACTGGAAGAGACAGGACTGAAATTCCATATCAAAGGGCGTACCAAATCCATACATTCCATTTATCAGAAAATGAAAAAGCAGGGATGCCCGTTCGAAGGTGTGTATGATTTGTTTGCTATCCGAATCATACTTGACTCTCCGATTGATAAGGAAAAGCAAGAATGCTGGCAGGCCTATTCTATCGTAACAGATATGTATCTGCCCAATCCGAAACGTTTGCGCGACTGGCTGTCTGTGCCTAAAAGTAATGGCTACGAATCATTACATATAACTGTCATGGGGCCTGAAGGTAAATGGGTAGAAGTACAGATTCGTACCGAACGTATGGATGAGATAGCCGAAAAAGGACTTGCTGCTCACTGGAGATATAAGGGTATCAAAGGGGAAAGTGGTCTGGACGAATGGCTGAACTCTATTCGCGAAACACTGGAAAATGCAGACAGTGACCTGGAGGCTATGGATCAGTTCAAACTGGATTTATATAAAGATGAAGTTTTTGTTTTCACTCCTAAAGGGGATTTATATAAACTGCCGCAAGGGGCTACTGTGCTCGACTTTGCTTTTGCTATCCATACCAATTTGGGATGCCGATGCATCGGTGCCAGAGTGAATGGAAGAAATGTGCAGCTGAAACAAACGCTCAACAGTGGCGACCAGGTAGAAATAACTACTTCAAGCACACAAACTCCGAAGCGTGACTGGCTGAACTTTGTAACTACGTCGAAAGCAAAGACTAAAATCCGGCAGGCACTGAAAGAACTAGTAGCACGGCAGACTGAATTTGCTAAGGAAACACTGGAACGTAAATTCAAGAACCGCAAACTGGAATATGATGAAGCTATCCTGATGCGCCTTATCAAGAAACTGGGATTTAAGACTGTGACAGACTTTTACCAGAGTATTGCCAACGAAACGATGGAAATAAACGGCATTATCGACCGATATGTCGAAATGCAACGTAAGGAAACCGAACAACGGGAAGAAATAAGCTACCGAAGTGCTGAAGGTTTCAACATACAACAGACAACTGAAGGAAAAGATTACTACAAAGATGATGTATTGGTTATAGACCAGAATCTGAAAGGACTTGACTTCAACTTAGCTAAATGTTGTAATCCGATTTACGGAGATGATGTATTTGGTTTCGTGACAATATCAGGAGGAATCAAGATACACCGTTGTGACTGCCCGAATGCAAAAGAGATGAAAGCTCGTTTCCCCTATCGCATAGTCCGTGCACGATGGGCAGGAAAAAGCCAGGGCAAGCAATATCCCATCACACTCCGTATTGTGGGACACGATGATATAGGTATCGTAACAAACATTACTTCCATCATCAATAAAGAGGATAATATTCTGTTACGTTCTATCAGCATCGACTCACACGACGGACTCTTTTCGGGAATGCTTACAGTCATGGTAGATGATACCTCAAAACTGGAATCACTCATCAAAAAAATAAAGACTGTAAAAGGGGTGAAACAAGTAAACCGTGGATAATCATTTCTGCCTCCTTTTCAGCCTTTAAAAAACATGCCCAAGTTATGCACAAAACTTGGGCATGTTTTCATAAATTTATCGAGAATTTTTTTTATTTTCTGTACAAACTTTCTGAACATGTATACAACTATTTTTAGTTCATCAGCATACAAGTCCAGAATTCCACTCTTCTTTTCTTCATTACCCAGGCGTAACAAATGTTAATAAACCTAATTATGGCATATGAAATACAAAGAAAATCAATATCTTTAGGGCGTTTTTTTTAAAATCTGAAGAAAAATGAAAAAAACTATCTTAACCACATTACTTTTAGTTGTGGCAGTACTGATGGTCATCGCTCAGGGTACAGCCGAAATCAAGTTCGAAAAGACAACACATAACTTTGGAGCTTTTTCCGAAAATAACCCTAAAGTCACTTGCAAATTCAAATTCACCAATACAGGAAATGGTCCGCTGGTAATTCATCAAGCTATCGCATCATGCGGATGTACAGTACCACAATATCCCAAAGAACCAATCAAGCTGGTGAAAGCGGAGAAATAACAGTTACTTACAACGGAGCCGGAAAATTTCCCGGTCATTTCCGCAAGTCGATTACATTACGTACCAATGCCAAACAAGAGGTGGTACGTCTTTACATCGAAGGTGATATGACACCTAAAGGTTCAGAACCTCAACAGAACTAAAAGACAATAAACTCACAATAACAAACATCCGGTTAGATCTTGTACACATAGATTTAGCCGGATGTTTTTTATTTACACTTGCACAATCCGATGGATTTAGTACTTTTGTATACACATTTAAAACAAACGACAATTCTAAAAACACACAAATCTATGAAAAATCTAATTCTCACAGCCATTGCTGTATGCAGTCTCAATACCATACAGGCACAAGAAATAAGTTACAAAAAGTGGGTAAAAGAAGCTCCTCGGCTGGAAGACTCTTTTTTCACTACTCCCAAAGCAAAAGAAGTGGCAGAAACAGTTCTTTTATACCAGCAACCAACAGGCGGATGGCCCAAAAACATTAATTTTTTTCAGACACCCGACAACAAAGAAAAAGCTTTGGAAATCAAAAATGACGTCAATGCCAGTACGATTGACAATGGAGCCACCACAACAGAAATAATCTATCTTTCCAGATTATACAACGCTACTCACGACGAAACATATAAAGAAGCGGCTATACGCGGACTGGACTATCTGTTCGAAGCTCAATACGAAAACGGTGGGTGGCCTCAGTTTTATCCGCGTCCTAAAGGATACTATGTCCAAATAACTTACAACGATAACGCCATGATAAATGTAATGAATCTGCTTCGCGATGTAAGTAACGGAAAATCCCCTTTCACCTACCTGCCAGAATCAACCCGCCAAAAAGCTCAGAAAGCAATAGATAAAGGAGTAGAATGTATACTCAAAACACAGGTTAAACAGCATGGTAAACTTACCGTTTGGTGCGCACAGCACGACCGTGAAACATTTGCTCCGGCAAAAGCGCGAGCTTATGAGCTTCCGTCACTGAGCGGAGCAGAATCGGCTAATATCGTAATTTATTTAATGCAGCTTCCTAATCCTTCAGCAGAGGTTATTCAAAGTATAGAATCAGCAGTACAATGGTTCAAAGATTCAGAGAATAAAAGGCATTAAAATAGAATCCTTCATCAATAAGGATGGAAAGAAAGACCGCCGTGTAGCACCATGTGAAGACTGTAAGCCAATGTGGGCAAGATTTTATGAACTAGAAACTAACCGTCCTTTTTTCTGCGACCGGGATGGTATAAAGCGCTATCATCTGTCCGAAATCGGCTATGAGCGTCGTAATGGATACAGCTGGCTGAACCGATCTGGAGAAAATGTTTATAAAGAATATGCTCAATGGCAAAAAAAGAATAAGAAAATAAGACAGTCTGAAATATAACACACATAGAAATAAACTGAGTATTTTCTGAAATTACAGAAAGCCAAAAGGCTCTATCAGTTCCCCACTTGTTGGAATGATAGAGCCTTTTATAAAAACGTGTAAATCTCAGGAATTAAAAGATTACACCCAAACGAAAACCGACATTACTTTGTCCTGTCACATCTCCAGTAAGCGTTGACATTTCATTAGTCATATAATTATAATATCCTGCTATGTGGAAACCAAAGCGGCGATAAGGAGAAGGATATATTTTTAAACCAAGTTCTGGAGAGGCATAAAATCCCCATCCGTCATCGTATACTCCTCCTGTACCGTAGTATGTAGTATAACGAGTAAAAGCAGCTCCCAGTTTTACACCAACATACGGTTTCACATATCTGCCGTTATACAAATTATAGGAAACACTTGCACCAAAAGGTAACTGATAGGCTGAGCGCTGCTGATCTGTTGTCAATGCCTCAGTTGGAGATAGCTGAAGTGTCTGTCTGCCTATATATTTATGATTGGTATGAAAATTAATAAAGGCTCCTGCCGACCAACGAGGTGTCAACTCATACAGCCCTTCAAAATTCATTCCCCATCCGCTTATCTTATCGGCAAAATCTGTAGAAACCGGTGCATTCATCTGCCAATCAACAATAAGATGTGCCTTTTGAGAATCCCACTGAGCGTAGCTTTGCGTTGCAAACATAGCCAAAGCACAGAATGCCAAGGCCAGTTTTTTTGAATATACTATTTTGTTTTCATTATTAACATCCTCCTATTATTTTTCAGTATTGATATAAGTAGACTGATTGAAAGCCTGATCAACTCCATTCAGTAATAGCTGCATGTTTATTTTACTATTATTATACTGGAAGCCGGATGCACTGGCATACCATACAACCGGAAGCTTTTTCTGAGTGCCATCTTCACTTTTATCAGTCAAGTCGACTATTTCCATAACCAGCGTATTAGTATCATAGCTATAAGTTACAGGATATGAATAATACCATCCACTCCACCAGGGTCCCCAAAAGCCACTGCTCCACCAGCCGCCAAACGGATCGCCCCAATAGCCACCACCAGTTATCACCTGATTGGTTTGTGAAACATATGAGAGCTGCAAACCTATATTTGCCTGATCTTTTAATTCCGGGTCAGTAATACGTTCATATCCCCGACGATTCATCTGACTTTCTACCGCGCTGATAATCATTTTAGCATTCTCATCCTTCCAGTATGAAGCATGTACTCCACTTGCTTCCAAAATACTATCCGGCAAGAAATAAGTCTGAAAACTACTGAAGTCTGTATTACTGTCATGGTCTGTATATACCACCAGATCTGCATCCAGTTCTCCCATATCTGGATCTTTTTCGCACGACGCCATAAATACTCCCGTCATGCAAGCCATAATAAATAAAATCTTTTTCATAAGTCTTAAATTCATTATATTTACAAATATCACAATGAACGTCCCTTAAAGACACTGCTTTTCTGTATAGGCAAAACCACTCCGTTCAACGTCATTCGGTTGGAATTGAAATTAGGATTGATTTCCACCGTAGCTTTGTTTGTTCCCTTCGGCATACTGATATTTACCCGGGCAGAAATACCTGTTCCCATTACATTCATCGAAAGTGAAAGATTTCCTTTTTTATCAGTCTTTACTTCATAATCGGAAACACTGCCATCAACAGTTACGCCACCTATTCCGTTCGGACCACTGACAGGTATATTGAATGCCACCTGCACTACAGCTTTATCGCCTTTTACGGAAACAAAATTCGTATTCGAATTAACGTAAGCCATATTGCCGTATTTAAATACAACCTGGTCAGCTTCCAATGTAAAAGCCTTTTCATTAATAGCCTGTATAGCTTCGACAGCAAACAAGCTATCCAACTGTTCTTGCAAAGCTTTTTTCTCTTCACGAGACAACTTCTTCTCTGTGTCTTGTGCCTGAATATGCCCCGCCAATAAGGTCAAGGTCATTATCATAAATAATACAATCTTTTTCATAAGCTTCTTCTTTTTAAAAGTTTCAATTATAAAACAAATATATTGCTCTTTTGCTGCATACATATCATTTAAAAAAGTATAAAAGCCTGATAAAAAATTCTTTTCACATTTATAATTAGTATCTTTAGAGAAACACAAAGCAATCTTTTATGTGTAACCTAAAAATCTCTAATTATGAATAACATAACAGACATCACCATCCTGATAGCCGTCATCGCACTGGCCATGTGGCCCGTAGTCCTGCTCGTATTGAAAACAATGAACATCCGGAAGAAACGTCTGGAACATTTAGAACGTATGACAAAGACAGAGCTAGAGAGCATAAGTACACAAGAACTTGTTATCAGCGTGCTGAAAAAAATCGGCTGCCAGCCTGAAATAAACAATGAAGGACATGTTACATTTAAATATCAGGGAGATGATTTTTATATCGCTGCCGAAGAGGAAAACCGTTTCATCATGATATGGAATCCTTGGTGGGGATCAATCAATACTGACAACGAGGCTTTTCCTTACCTGAAAGAAATCATCAATCTAGTCAATGTCAATTCATTGGTTACAACAGTTTTTATGGTAGATGAAGATGAAAAGACCGTAGGAATCCATTCACACTGCCACACTTTTTTCTCACCCAACGAAGGTGAACTGGAAGACCACTTGAAAATGTTGCTCGACTATTTCTTCGACACCCACAATGCTATAAAAGAATACATGAATCAACTGGGCAATACTGCCGTAGCAGAAGAAGAAAAGAAAGAACGGGTAAAGGTAAAAGGATTTGCCGCATACAAAGAAAATACAGTTCCTATCGAGACAAAAACAGAATAAGCTCGCAAAAAATACGTAAATTTGCGGCATGAAACGAGTTTTAGAAGAAAATAAAGGAATCCCAGCATCACTATTGTGGATGCTGGCTATTATTGCGGGAATATCCGTTGCCAATCTGTATTATAACCAACCATTGCTAAATAAAATAAGTGAGGACTTACGGGTTTCTGAGTTTACAGCGAACCTGATTCCAATGACTACCCAAATCGGTTATGCGCTTGGATTGTTATTCATTATTCCCCTTGGAGATTTATATAAACGCCGTAACATCATTGTTATCAACTTCCTTTTACTTTCCGTAAGCATGCTGGGATTTGCTGTAGCCCAAAACATTTATTTTTGTTTTACTGGCTTCGCTGATTACGGGCATCTGCTCTGTCATGCCACAGATTTTCATTCCGATAGCAGCACAGTTTTCACAGCCGGAAAAGAAAGCACAAAATGTAGGAGTTCTGGTAAGCGGACTGCTGACAGGAATCCTTGGCTCGCGGGTTGTAAGTGGTATTGTCGGAGAATACTGGGGATGGAGAACCATTTTTTACATTGCTTCTGTATTAATGCTTATCTGCATATTCGTTATTGTCCGCATATTGCCTGACATGCCTTCTAACTATAAAGGTACTTACACCGGACTAATGAAATCTGTATTTACTTTGGTAAAGGAAAATGCTACACTGCGACTGGTTTCTCTACGTGCCGGAATCTGTTTTGGATGTTTTCTTACTTTATGGGCATGCCTGGCCTTTAAAATGAGCGGAGCTCCTTTCTACGCCGGAAACAATGTCATCGGTATGCTTGGTTTATGTGGTATTGCCGGAGCTATGACTGCTTCCTTTGTCGGTAAGTTTGTACGTATACTGGGAATTAGAATGTTCAATTACATAGGTTGCAGCATCATGATTCTCTCATGCTTATCCTCTATTTTTTCAGGACAGCTATATCGGAATCATAGCCGGTATTATTCTGATTGATATCGGTATGCAGTGTGTACAGATAAGCAATCAGACTTGTGCATTGTCGCTCGTTCCACAAGCCTCGAACAGAGTCAATACTATTTTCATGACAACATATTTTCTGGGAGGATCACTTGGAACATTCCTTGCCGGTACATTCTGGCACCAGTTCGGATGGGCTGGAGTTACAGGTGTAGGTATCTGTCTGGCAAGTTGTTCATTACTGATCACTGCCTTTTCTAAACATTAATTCATTTTCACTGCCATGAATAAGCTTCAGATTTATACCAACGACTGGCTGAAAATACATCCATATACAGCCGTACAACCTTCAGACAGTTATTTTGTAAACCTGTCGAACAAACTATATAGTGCTTGTACATTAACCACACTACCGGATATTTTCCGTAAAAAATTAAGTATGTACATTGCTGCCTATCTGGAAGATCAGATATCAGAATTAGGATTATGGCAAAGTTTTACAGCCGAACACAAACGTTTGTACGGCAAGTATCTTCCCTTTTACCCTACAAACTCCAATTACGTAGCTGATGAAATAAACGAGGAAGATATCCGTTTTATCATTTGGAATACATGGCAGAAAGCAGCTTCTCTGCACGAAAAGACATATATAAATCCCAATGAACACGCTATTGAAGAACAGGCAGGAATCTTTTACGGAATCTTGGAGGAAGCTTATGAAAATGCTCCCGAAAATGAATCCTTAAATCATTATTTCGACCATCCGGGCACCGCTGTAGAAGCAGACCGTAAACTGACATGGCTATTCGGACATAGTTACCTGACAGAGCCTTCGATGCTACCTTATATCGAACAAATTGCTCCAAATGACCGTTTTATTGTACCCGTCGGCCCACTGGCATTGTTCCTGCATGAATGGATTTCCCTGCTTACAACGTCAAATGCCTGGAAACAAATAAACGGACTCTTTACCGGTAACCCGGAAATTCCACAAGAAATTCAGGACAAGAATCGGGAAATATACCGTAATTTTATTGAAGGTACAAATGGCAAGAGAATTGTTTATCTGAACGGTTACACCGAACTACGCCGCTTTCTGGTAAATGTTCTCAAATGGCAAGATGATGACAACCATACTCTCCCTCAAATGAAAGAATATAAAAATTTCATTTTAATGACAGAACCAGAAAAAGGAGTATTGCTTGCGAAAGATATCTGTGAATATATTGCTGATCGGGAAAACCCACTTTATGACAGCGAAAAAGCACAAGCAAATGCTTTCCGTATGCTTACAGAAGAAATGCTTTGTCCACCCGACCTATTAGTACACTGCATAAACAACAAACTTATTCCCGACGCACAACTACCCGACGGAACAGAAAAAGAACTGGTACAGCAGAACGCAGACTTCATAGCCAGACATTCTTTATTATATTATTATCGGGGAGATTAATCTCAATTGTATAATAAAAACAGAGAGGTAAAAATATCTTTTTCAAGATTCCTTTCACCTCTCTGTTTTATATAAATCTAATCAGTCTTATTAAAATTCGATTACCAGTGACTGACGAGCAGACAAAGTAAGATTCTCTGTAAAATCAATTTTCTTACCTGTTGAAACAATCTTTCCTTCCTTAGATTCTTTTGTCAAAGCTTGATAATGACTACTTGGCAGAACTTGCTCTCTATCCGTACTGTTCAAGACAATCATTTCTGTTTTACCTTCACTTGTACGAGCATACAAATATATTCCTTGTTCCGGAATATGATACTTTACAGTTTTGTTTTCTGACATCTTGTTAAGTTTTTAGTTTTGCGCCGCAAAGATAAAATTTAATGAAGCATTTATAAAAATAGAAATAGTTAAAAATCAAGTATTAGCATATTTTACTTGATTTATATCAAGAATATATTCTGTAAAAATACTCTATTTAAAGTCTTTTAATCTTCTACATATAGAGAATGCGAAAACAACAATGTATAAAAAATATTTATGCATAAAAAGAAAACCGGATACATATTTCAATGAAACATGCATCCGGTTTTCATATCATTTCAGAATCAAATCAGAACATAGTATTTTAATATTTTATTTTGAAAAGTCTTTCTTCCTGAAGTGATTCTTCTAACTATTACAGATTCCTTTAAAACTCACTCGTAAAATGGAATTTAATATGCTTGAAGTCCATCTGAGCCATCTGAAGAACATAACCGCTATCGGCCAGGAATACATCACGTCCCTCACGGTCTTTCGCCATATACTGGTATTTACGTTTCTTGAAGGCTTCCAGTTCAGCCGGATCATCACTTTCTATCCAGCATGCTTTATACAGACTGATAGGTTCCCAACGGCATTTAGCATTGTATTCATTCTCCAGACGATACTGAATAACTTCAAACTGCAACTGACCTACTGTTCCGATAATCTTTCGACCATTAAACTGATTGACAAACAACTGAGCAACACCTTCGTCCATCAGCTGATCAATACCCTTATTCAACTGCTTGGTTTTCATCGGGTCAGCATTTTCTATATACTTGAACATTTCAGGAGAGAAGCTAGGCAAGCCTTTAAAATGAAGCACTTCTCCTTCGGTCAATGTATCTCCGATCTTAAATGTTCCGTTATCAGGTAATCCAATAATATCACCGGCCCAAGCCTCATCGACCGTAGTCTTACGCTGTGCCATAAACTGAGTAGGCGAAGAAAAACGCATCGTCTTGTTATGGCGTACATGTAAATAAGGCGTATTACGAGTAAACTTACCCGAACAAACCTTACAGAAAGCAACACATGAACGATGGTTCGGGTCAATATTTGCCGTAATCTTAAAGACAAAACCTGTAAACTTTGGCTCATCTGGCATTACAGCACGCTCTTCTGCTTGTACTGGACGAGGACTAGGTGCAATTTCGACGAAACAATCCAACAATTCCTGCACACCGAAGTTATTTAATGCAGAACCGAAAAATACAGGTGCCAATTCGCCTTTCAGGTATTCGTCTACATTGAAAACCGGATATACTCCGTCAATCAGTTCCAGCTCACCACGCAATTTATCAGCAAGTGGTGTACCAATATGATTATCCAGGTCTTCTGTATGGATATCAACTTCTACTTTTTCAGTCACTACCTGCTTGGAAGGCTGAAACAAATTCAACTTCTGTTCGTAGATGTTATATACCCCCTTAAAACGAGGACCGCTTTCAATAGGCCATGTCAGAGGACGAACATTGATAACCAGTTCTTCTTCCAGTTCATCCAACAAGTCGAACGGATCTTTTGCTTCACGGTCCATCTTGTTGACGAAAATAATAACAGGAGTGTTACGCATACGACATACTTCCATCAGCTTACGTGTCTGCGTTTCCACACCCTTTGCACCATCCACAACAATAATAACACTATCTACAGCAGTAAGTGTACGGTAAGTATCTTCCGCAAAGTCCTGGTGTCCCGGAGTATCTAGAATGTTGATTTTATAGTCGTGATAATCAAACTCCATCACAGAAGTTGTTACAGATATACCACGTTGCTTTTCGATGTCCATCCAGTCGGATGTCGCAGTTTTCTTAATCTTATTCGACTTAACAGCTCCAGCCACCTGAATCTGTCCACCGAAAAGCAATAACTTTTCAGTCAACGAAGTCTTACCGGCATCCGGATGCGCAATAATCGCAAATGTACGTCTTCTTTCTATTTCAGCGTTCATTCTTATTTATCTATTTACCTTTTTATTTATCTTGATAACAGTTTATCGATACATTCTTTCAGGCTGTCTACCCAATAAGGAATTTCTATACCATACGTTTCCTTAATTTTCGTTTTATCGAGTACGGAATAATGAGGACGGTTCGCCTTTGTAGGATATTCTTCCGTATGAAGAGGTCTAAGTTTACAAGTTCCAATACCAGCCAGATGATGAATCATCTGAGTAAAATCGTACCACGAACAAACTCCTTCATTACTATAATGATATATACCTGGAACAATACCTTTATTGATAGCTGCAAAAATAGCAACAGCCAGATCACGCGCATAAGTAGGAGTTCCAATCTGATCGAATATTACTCCTAATGCTTCTTTTTCCTTACCCAAACGAATCATAGTCTTCACGAAGTTATTTCCGAAAGTAGAATATAACCACGCAGTACGGATAATCATCGTATTGGAACAATATTTCATAGCCTCCTGTTCACCGGCAAGTTTAGTCGTTCCATAAACAGAGTCAGGACAAGTAGCCTGTTCTTCCTTATAAGGAATATGCGCAGTCCCATCGAAAACATAATCGGTAGAAACCTGTACCAGATATCCTCCACGGCTTTGAATAGCCTTTGCCAAATATCCCGGAGCAAAATGATTCAGCTTGTCACAAAGTTCTCTATCATCTTCCGCTTTATCAACAGCAGTATATGCTGCGCAATTCACAATAATATCTATTTGATGATCAGTTACGAAATTCATCACAGCCTGCTCATCACATATATCCAGTTCAGCAACATCTGTAAAAAAGTATGTATACTCTTTATTAACTTCTGCAAGCAAACGCATTTCATTACCCAATTGTCCGTTTGCTCCTGTAATCAAAATATTCTTCATCTCACTATTTGATTTATTCCAGATCCAGTTCTCCCTGTTTATCCTTTATATAATATCCGGCAAGCATAGCCAGTAAATCTCCTATTACTTTCAATGCTTTCTGTGTGCCTTCGGTAATTTCCTTTTTCTGAAGCTTCAACATCAGGACACCATACATGGCATCAAAACAAGTTTCAAGTTCAGGCACATCTTTATCGGCTCCTTTTGAGCGTAATTCCACAATAAAAGGCAAGGCTTTATAATAGCTGCGCTATAATACGGAAATTTAGGAGAAGCCAGCAAACGCAAATGCAAATCAGTCAACCAGACGATTATATTTTTATTAATCTGGATATGCCCTTTTTCCATCACACCCTCATCATGCATCATATTAATAAGATCGGCATACCATTGTATCAATGCTTTTTTCTGTCTCTCAGACAATGAAGGATAAGGCTCTACAATATTTTTTTAATCCGCTCTATATCAAAACCGTTAGCACGAATCAAATCTTCCACCTGCCACATATACAGCAGGTATTCGGCAATATTCTGTTGTTTTAATTGTTGAGAAATATACATATCAAGATAAAGATTTTCCTGCAATAGCCAATACGATACCAATAATCGAAGCAATTATCACTACCACGCCGATAATACGATTCAAGATCCAAATACCTCGTACATTAAAGCGTGTACGTACCTTATTTACAAAATAGGTAATGCCAAACCACCATGTCAAGGCTCCTATGATAATAGCGAGATATCCCACCAATTGAAATCCCAACGGACTACCCGGCATTACAAACGAAAAGCGGGCAAACAAACCAATAAAAAAGAAAGATTATCAATGGGTTGGAGAATGTAACAAAAAAAAGCAGTAATAAAATTATGAAGATAAGTACCACGATTGGCAGAAGTGGGGCGAAGAGATTTTACCGGATTACTGCGAAAAGTATATATACCGAAAGCCAGCAACATTATACTACCAACAATCTGAAGAAAAATCTGGTGTTTAAGAATCAGTTCATCCATAAAGCTCATGCCGTACCCTGTTATCAAGGCGTAACATATATCGCTTAAGGCAGCTCCCAAACCTGTTACAAAACCAAACCAGCGTCCCTTGTTCAGTGTCCGCTGAATACAAAGTACGCCCACAGGTCCAAGAGGAGCTGAAACCACTACCCCAACAATAAACCCTTTCACCAATAAATCCAGTATAGTAACCTGTTCTATCCAATTCATAGTGCAAAGATGCTACTTTTTTTATAAAGTACCTATATTTCGTTTCGTTTTTCTTTCGTACAAAAAGGAGTTTATGTAACTTTGCACTGCATTATTCCGATAATAAGATTATCATTTTAACAAACATAAACAAGTGCTATGATTCTATTTTTCAGAACACCCACTAACAGTGTAATTGCTACCGAATGTAGTAAAGAACTGAACTCTGAAGACATCAAGAAATTATGTTGGCTGTACAGCGACGCTACTGTAGAAGTGGAAGAAAACCTTAAAGGCTGGTTCATCGGTCCACGACGTGAAATGATTACTCCGTGGAGTACAAATGCCGTCGAAATTACTCAAAACATGGGTCTGGAAGCATCCGCCGTATCGAGGAATATTTTCCGGTAAAAGATGAAAACGCAGATCATGACCCGATGCTGCAACGTATGTATCACGGGCTGGATCAAAAAATATTCGATGTAAACATTAAGCCTCAGCCAATCGTTTACATTGAGAACCTAGAAGAATATAACGAACAGGAAGGTCTTGCACTTTCACGTGAAGAAATGGACTATCTGCTGAAAGTAGAAAAAGACTGGGTAGAAAACTGACAGACTCTGAAGTTTTCGGATTTGCACAAATCAACTCAGAACACTGCCGCCACAAAATATTTGGTGGAACATTTATCATCGACGGACAGGAAATGGAATCATCACTTTTCCAGATGATCAAAAAAACCACTCAAGAAAATCCTAACAAAATCATTTCTGCCTACAAAGATAATGTGGCATTTGCTGAAGGTCCGGTAGTAGAACAATTTGCTCCAAAGGATCACTCAACTTCCGATTATTTCATCATCAAAGATATAAAAACAGTTATCTCTCTGAAAGCAGAGACACACAACTTCCCGACAACCGTAGAACCATTTAATGGTGCTTCTACAGGTACAGGAGGAGAAATCCGTGACCGTATGGGCGGTGGTAAAGGTTCATGGCCTATTGCGGGAACTGCTGTTTATATGACTTCATACCCACGTACAGACGAAGGTCGTGAATGGGAAAATATCCTTCCTGTACGCAAATGGCTGTATCAGACTCCTGAACAAATCCTGATTAAAGCGTCGAATGGTGCTTCTGACTTCGGTAACAAATTTGGTCAGCCACTTATTTGTGGTTCTGTACTTACTTTCGAACACCAGGAAAACAATGAAAAATATGCTTACGATAAAGTAATCATGCTTGCCGGAGGTGTTGGATACGGTACACAACGCGACTGCTTGAAGGGTTCTCCCGAAGCTGGTAATAAAGTAGTTGTGATGGGTGGTGATAACTACCGCATCGGTTTAGGTGGTGGTTCTGTATCATCTGTAGAAACAGGACGTTATTCTTCAGGTATCGAGTTGAACGCTGTACAGCGTGCCAATGCAGAAATGCAGAAACGTGCTTATAACGTAGTACGCGCATTGTGTGAAGAAGATGAAAATCCGATTGTTTCTATCCACGACCACGGATCGGCCGGACACGTTAACTGTTTGTCTGAGTTAGTAGAAGATTGTGGTGGTCTGATTCACATGGACAAGCTTCCTATCGGCGACGAAACATTGTCTGCAAAAGAAATTATTGCCAACGAATCTCAAGAACGTATGGGATTGCTGATTGATGAAAAAGCAATCGAACATGTACAGAAGATTGCCGACCGCGAACGTTCTCCTATGTACGTTGTTGGAGAAACAACAGGCGATCACCGTTTTGCATTCGAACAAGCTGATGGCGTACGTCCGTTCGACTTGGCAGTAGACCAGATGTTTGGTTCTTCTCCTAAAACATACATGGTAGACAAGACTGTAGAACGTCATTATGAAAATGTATCATACGATACTGCAAAATTAAATGAATATATCCGTCAGGTACTGCAATTGGAAGCAGTAGCTTGTAAAGACTGGTTAACCAACAAGGTAGACCGTTCAGTTACAGGTAAGATTGCACGCCAGCAGTGCCAGGGTGAACTCCAGTTGCCGTTGAGCGACTGTGGTGTTGTAGCTCTTGATTATCGTGGAGAAAAGGGTATTGCAACAGCATTAGGTCATGCACCTCAGGCTGCATTGGCAAATCCTGCTGCAGGTTCTGTACTTGCTGTTTCAGAAGCTCTGACCAATATTGTATGGGCTCCTATGGCAGAAGGACTCGACAGTATTTCTTTATCAGCCAACTGGATGTGGCCTTGCCGCTCACAGGAAGGTGAAGATGCACGTTTGTATACAGCAGTAAAAGCTCTGTCTGATTTCTGCTGCGCATTACAAATCAATGTGCCTACTGGTAAAGACTCTTTGTCAATGACTCAGAAATATCCGAACGGAGAAAAAATCATCAGCCCGGGAACTGTTATAGTTTCTGCAGGAGGAGAAGTTTCGGATGTCAAGAAGGTTGTTTCTCCAGTTATGGTCAACAAAGACAAGTCAACTTTCTACCACATCGACTTCAGTTTTGACGAACTTCGTTTAGGTGGTTCTGCATTCGCTCAGTCACTGAATAAAGTTGGTGACGACGTACCAACCGTACAGAATCCGGAATACTTCCGCGATGCCTTCCTTGCTATTCAAGAACTGGTAGACAAACAACTGATTCTTGCCGGACACGATATTTCAGCCGGAGGTATGATTACTACTTTACTTGAAATGTGTTTCGCTAACACAGAAGGTGGTATGGAAATCAACCTCGACAAAATTAAGTGCGATGATATCGTCAAGATTTTGTTTGCTGAAAACCCAGGTGTTATCATTCAGGTAGCAGACAAACACAAATCTGAAGTAAAGAAGATTCTGGACGAAGCCGGTGTAGGTTATGTCAAGATTGGTGTTCCTACAGAAGAACGTCATATCTTAGTAACTAAACACGATGCAACTTATCAGTTCGGCATTGATTATCTGCGCGATGTATGGTATTCTACTTCATATCTGCTCGACCGCAAACAGAGTATGAACGGATGTGCCAAGAAACGTTTCGAAAACTATAAGCAACAACCTTTGGAAGTTGTATTCGATAAATCATTCACTGGTAAATTATCACAGTTCGGCCTTGATCCCGACCGTCGTACACCAAGTGGAATCAAAGCTGCCATTATCCGTGAAAAAGGAACCAACGGTGAACGCGAAATGGCATACATGCTCTACTTGGCTGGATTCGATGTGAAAGATGTTACCATGACTGACCTGGTAAGCGGACGAGAAACTTTGGAAGACATCAACATGGTAGTTTACTGTGGTGGTTTCTCCAACTCAGACGTATTAGGATCTGCAAAAGGTTGGGCGGGAAGCTTCTTGTTTAATCCGAAAGCTAAAGCAGCCCTCGACAATTTCTACGCTCGTGAAGATACACTGTCACTGGGTGTTTGCAACGGTTGCCAGTTGATGATGGAACTTGGTCTGATTACTCCGGAAGACAAGAAAAAAGGCAAGATGCTGCACAACGACTCTCACAAATTCGAATCAGCATTCTTGGGTGTAACAGTACCGATGAACCGCAGTGTAATGTTCGGATCTTTGAGTGGTTCAAAACTGGGTATCTGGGTAGCTCATGGAGAAGGTAAGTTCTCATTGCCTTATCCGGAAGATCACTACAACGTGGTATTGAAATATTCATATGACGAATATCCAGGTAATCCGAACGGCTCAGACTACAGCGTAGCTGGTATCGCTTCTCAGGATGGACGTCATCTGGCAATGATGCCACACTTGGAACGTGCATGCTTCCCATGGGAAAACGCTTATTATCCATTAGACCGTAAAGACAACGACCAGATCACTCCGTGGATGGAAGCCTTTGTCAATGCACGCAAATGGGTAGAAGCTCATAAGAAATAAAAAATATCACTTGATTTATAAAAAAGGTGCTGTTCTTTTACCAGAAGAAACAGCACCTTTTATTTTTCTTCGTTTTGTTTTGAGAAATCAGCCTTTTTCCCGACATTTGCATAATTTCATTCTCGGAACAAAACAAATAATAATGAAACGAACGACTCTAATTATAACGTGCTTATTACTATCGTTTTTCCTTCCGCTACAAGCCCAGATTTTTGAATATATCGATATGGATAATGGACTCAGCAGCCGAAGAGTTTTATCTATCCAGCAAGATAAACAAAATTATATATGGATTCTTACTCACAAAGGTCTTGACCGGTATAATGGAAAGCAATTCAAGCACTACCAACTCCACCGATGCAACAATCCTCTCAGCTTCTATCCCAATCTGAATTTTCTTTATACAGATAAAGACAGTACTATTTGGGAAGTCGGCAAAGATGGATTCGTTTTTCGTTACGACGAACAAAGAGATTCCTTCCAGCTAGCGTTCGACTTACGGGCAACATTTCCCGCACTGAAAAAAGCTCCTATATCCAGTGTTTACATGGATTCAGAAGCAAATATTTGGTTTTGCACAAACCAAAGCCAATACATATATAATTATCATCAAAGCAAAAATTATCAGTTGTCACCTGTTATTTCAGATAAAATTATCTGCATAACTCAGGCTGAGAAAAACAAATATTATCTCGCATCCGAACATTTGTTATACGAAGTACAACTGAAAGGAGAACAACTCACTGAAATAAAGAAGATACAACTTCCCAATGTTCATCTGATAGACCACATATATTACCATAACCCGACCAAGCAATTGATAATAAATACGTTGCTAGACAAATTGTTTATATACGATATCAAGGAAAAACAACTGGAAAGCATAGGCAACTCCATGAAAGACATCGGAGTAAACAAGATTATTCCAAGCAAGAAAGAGAAAGATGTCCTCCTCATTGCAACAGACGGTGACGGAGTATATAACTGAACTTGAAACAATTAACGTTAAATCACTTTCTGAAAGAAGATACCCGTAAGCCTAATAAGATGAACGGAAGTATCATCAAAGATATTTATATGGATAGTGCCAACCGAATCTGGAATGTTATCTATCCAACAGGTATCACCATATACACCGAAAAATATCCTGCTTACGAATGGTTCATGCACTCAGCCAATTACACTAATTCGCTGGCAAACAACTGTATAAACGGAGTTATGGAAGATTCGGAAGGTGATTCCTGGTATGCAACGAGCAACGGTATATGTTATTTTGATGTAAGTGAAAACAAATGGATAAACTTCTCACCATCACATTCACCAAATGGAGAACGAAGTGAGAATCACATATTTACGTCACTATGCGAAAGCAGTCCTGGTATCATCCTGGCAGGAGGATACATGTCCAGCATTTATAAAATAGACAAAAGAACAAAAGAAGTAACCTTTTTCCAGCAACAAAACATCCGGCAAGGAGAAGGGCCAGATAAGTATATCCGCAGCATTTACCGCGACAATGAAAGACTTATCTGGATTGGAGGATTTTACCGACTAAAATCATATAGCCTGACGACAAAGGAGGTTTGTGAATACAACATTGGTTATCCTATTACATGTATTACTCAAAAAGATGAGCATTCTTTATGGATAGGAACAATCAATGGAGTCTTTGTATTCGATAAATTAAAAAAAACAAGCCATACCTCTGGATACGGAATTTGATATTCAATGTATCAACATGATATACAATGATCCGTCAGGAAACTATACATATTTCGGTACGTACGGTGACGGATTATTTATTTTCGAAAAGAAGACAAGAAAAGTAACCCGATATTACGACGAAAACTGTGGACTAATCAGTAACAACATATACAGTATCGTACCAGACAGAAACGGAGATCTTTATCTTGGAACAGAAAATGGACTGTCCTTTTTCGACATAAAGGCCAACAAGTTTATCAACTGGACCAAAGAACAAGGATTGCTGGCTGCCAGCTTTAATCCTAACGCGGCCATACATTCGCGCGACGGTTACATGATATTCGGAAGCAATGAAGGAGTCATCGTATTACCCGATAGTATTCAGCTTCCGGAAACATTTTCCAGCCACATGATATTCTCTGATCTGAGTATCATGTATCGTACCGTACATCCGGGAGAAAAAAATTCCCCCCTTACTCAGGCGTTGGACAAAACTTCATGCATTGAGCTGGACTACGATCAGAATACATTTTCGATGAACGTATCGTCTATCAACTTCGACAATCCTTCCAACATCATGTACAGCTGGAAGCTGGAAGGATTTTATGATCGCTGGTCACCACCTTCAAGCGATAACCTGATAAGATATACCAACCTGTCACCGGGAAATTATACATTACGCGTGCGTGCTATACTGATGGACAACCATCAGATTCTGGAGGAACGTGAAATACAAATTTTAATCGGACGCCCTATCTGGATGACATTCTGGGCATTCCTATTGTACGCCCTGATTATTATCGGAATTAGCTATGCTATTATCCGTTACCAGATGATACGCCGCGACAAGCAGATTCACAAGCCAAAATCAACTTTTCATGCAAACGCACACGACATACGCAGCCGCGACGTTGATAAAGCCACCGTTAGA
>ENA-OQJS01000034-OQJS01000034.1-human-gut-metagenome-genome-assembly--contig:-NODE-34-length-25746-cov-2.155353_pt1 | contig 25746 bp, 22 predicted proteins | sample MGYA00242598_ERZ504764 | MGnify/ENA primary metagenome ERZ504764 (study PRJEB26092, sample SAMD00036368) | human gut metagenome | host: Homo sapiens | study: EMG produced TPA metagenomics assembly of...
TCTGTCTGTTCTTTTGTCTTCTATATTTTACTTTTCGAAGACTTATCGGATTCGTTTCTTGTTTGGGATATCTGTTAGTCTAAGTTTTTTGCTTCTAGGAGGAATACTATTTGTTATATCATTGGAAAATATACATCACGAGTGGGATTCTGATAAAGCGGTGTATGTTGCTTTCGTATGTGATATTCCTCGTGTGAAAGGCAAGACTATTCAGGCAACTGTCAATGTGGAAAAAGTAAAAGATGTTGCTACAGGAAGTTGGAAACCGGTAAATAAGCAGGTACTTCTTTATTGGATGCCTGATTCTATGCAACCTCCATTACAATGTGGTGATCGAATGTGCTTTCGTGCACATGTCGGGATACCTATGTCTGATGCAGATTTTACGGGATTTGATTATGGACAATATCTTCAGCGACAGGGGATAAGTGGAACGGCAATAGTCTACTCCGGATATTGGCGTAAACTGCTTCAGCCGAGTACTCCAACATTTAAGATGCAGGCTTTGATGCTTCGAGAACAAATCGTTAAAAAGTTTCGTACATGGAATTTGGAAGATGATGTGTTGGCTATAATATCGGCACTTACTATAGGTGATAAATCAAAACTTACTCGTGAGATAAAAGCTACATACAATGCAGCTGGGGTTAGTCATATTCTTGCGCTTTCTGGTTTGCATATTGGTATACTATCGATGATTCTTTCGTGGCTGTTCTATCCTTTACGGCGGGTTTGTGGCGGAAAATGGATTGCAAGTTTTCTCATTGTCGGACTTTTGTGGGGATTTGCTTTCTTGTCTGGGCTGAGTCCTTCGGTAATAAGGGCGGTCACAATGTTTTCTGCGTATGTGGTAGCTTCTATCTTTTCAGAGGATCGCTTCTCGGGTTTTTCAGCTTTAACTTTGACAGCTTTTATAATGTTGATATACCAGCCCATGTATTTGTTTGATGTCGGTTTTCAGTTATCATTTATGGCTGTATTGGGCATTTTCTTATTTTATCCATTAATTGATAGTTTATTTGTAGTGCGAAATAAAATTGTTGCTTACTTGTGGAACATTATTTCTCTTTCTCTTTCTGCCCAATTAGCAACACTGCCACTTATATTATACTATTTTGGAACGTTTCCGGTTTATTTTTTGCTATCTAATCTTGTTGTTGCTCCAATAGCTGTTTTTATCCTGTCGGCTACGCTGCTGGCATTGGCACTTGGGGTGTTTCCTGTAGCCGCAAACTTTGTGGTACAGGGATTGGATTTTGCAGTACGGACTTTGAATGAGGTAATGGAGCAGATACAACATTGGTCGGGAGCACAAATTACATCTGCCTATCTTTCGGTATGGCAGGCATGGTTACTTGCTGTTGCAATAGTGACTTTATGGAGGTATGTTGTCTGTCGTAATGCACGTAGGCTGATTGTATTTCTACTGACTGTAAATGTTTTGATAGTGTCCTTTTTGTGGAAACAAAGGGAGCTGGCTGGTGCTTATATTTATTTGTCTCGTGCTGGAGTTTATACCAAATACGACAGAGATATTAATGAGTTGTCTTCTGCATCATGTATCTATAAGGTTAGAGATATTTGTATTGTTTTGGTCGATAATAATAAATGGAGAAAACAAAAGGCACTTTCTCCTTTGCATGTAGATTATGCTTATATATGCCGTGGATTTTATGGTTCTGTAGCTGATCTCAAACGGTTGTTTCAGATAAAACAAGTTGTTTTAGATACTTCGTTAGAAGACTCATATCGGGAAAAATTGAAACGAGAATGTGAAATCTATGGGTTGAATTATATCGATATGTCAGAAAAAGGTTCTTACGCTATTCTTCTGTAGATTAAGAATTAATTTGTATTTTTGCCATTCAATTTAATTCGTTTTTTTATGTTGACAAAAGTTTATACTTCAAGCCAATATTGATAAGGTTGCTAAATATTTTGAACGTGCTGACAAGATAGTTATTGTAACTCATGTATCTCCTGATGGTGATGCTTTGGGCTCTTCGTTAGGATTACTTCATTTTCTGGAAACACAAGAGAAAAATGTACATATAATTGTTCCTAATGCTTTTCCTGATTTCTTACGTTGGATGCCTGGAGCAAAAGATATTATCCGCTATGACAAATATTCGGAATTTGCCGATGAACTTATAGCTGAAGCCGACGTAATTTGCTGTTTGGATTTCAATGCTTTATCGCGTATTGACGCAATGGCCAAACCTGTTGCTGCTTCTGCTGGGCGTAAGGTGTTGATCGATCATCATTTGAATCCAGAAGACTTCTGTCGTGTAACTATATCTCATCCTGAGATTTCTTCAACCTCTGAATTAATTTTTCGTTTGATTTGTCGGATGGGTAATTTTGAAGATTATAACTCGTGAAGGAGCTGAATGTATTTATACTGGTATGATGACTGATACGGAGGATTTACTTATAATTCGAATAGCCGTGAGATTTATTTTATCATTAGCGAATTATTATCGAAAGGTATCGATAAGGATGAAATTTACCGTAAGGTCTTCAATACATATTCGGAAGATCGTTTACGCCTTATGGGGTATATTTTATATGATAAAATGCAGGTCTTCCCTCGCTTTCATGCTGCATTGATATGGCTTACCAAAGATGAGCAGAGTAAGTTTCATTATGTGAAAGGAGATACTGAAGGATTTGTCAATATTCCACTGCAGATGAAGGGAGTTTGTTTTTCAGTTTTTCTCCGTGAAGATACTGAAAAAAATATGATAAAAGGTATCATTGCGATCTGTAGGAACCTTCCCTTGTAATAAAGTCGCATCCGAATTTTTTAACGGAGGTGGACATCTGAATGCTTCTGGTGGAGAATTCTATGGAACGATGGATGAGGCTATTGAACTGTTTAAGCAGGCATTGGTGAAATATGAGGACTTGCTTAATAAGTAAAATCAGGAATTGATTTGGACTATATATTTCTTTTTTTAAGCAGATCATAGAATATACTGTCATAATTCAGTCTTAAAATGAAACTTAACTTTAAATGAAAATATGAAAAAACTAAAAGTACTGGTTTGGAGTATGTGTCTTGTGTTAGGGGCATGTGCAGTGAAGCCGACTACTGAAGTGTATACGTCGGAAAGAGGAACACAGTGGGAATGGAATAAAGGTACAATTGTCGTGCATACACCAGAAAGACCTGCTGGTCAGAAAAGTGTATTGGGACTGACTGTGCCTAAAATGGACGTCGTTCGTGTTGGTTTTGTTGGGCTAGGTATGAGAGGACCTGGTGCTGTTGAACGTTTTACACATATTCCCGGTACTCAGATTGTTGCCTTATGTGATTATGAGCAGAAACGCGCAGAAGATTGCCAGAAATACTTGAAGGCAGCATCTCTGCCTAAAGCTGCAATTTATTCAGGTGAGAAAGGCTATGAAGAGTTGTGTAAACGCGATGACATCGATCTGGTTTATATAGCTGCCGACTGGTTACATCATTTTCCTGTTGCAAAATGTGCCTTGGAGCATGGTAAGAATGTTGCTGTAGAAGTTCCTTCAGCTATGAATCTGAAAGAATGCTGGGCTTTGGTCAATTTGAGTGAAACAAGTCGTAAACATTGCTTTATTTTGGAGAACTGCTGTTATGACTGGTTTGAGATGAATACCTTGAATATGGCTCAGCAGGGAGTGTTTGGTGAGGTAATTCGTGCGCAGGGAGCTTATATCCATAATTTGGAAGCTTTTTGGGATTATTATTGGAAAAACGGTAAAGAGGATAAGTTAGGATGGCGTCTGGATTATAATATGAGACATCGTGGTGATGTGTATGCTACTCACGGACTTGGTCCTGTAGCACAGGCCCTTGACATTCATCGTGGCGATCGTATGGCGACATTGGTGGCTATGGATACAAAGTCGGTAGTAGGTAAGTCTTTGGTGGAAGAGCGTACAGATTCTGTATGCAATAACTTTCGTAATGGTGACCATACGACAACGCTGATTCGTACTGCTAAAGGAAAAGTTATCGAGATACAGCATAATGTAATGACTCCACAACCTTATAACCGTTTATATCAACTGACTGGTACAAAGGGATTTGTTAACAAATATCCGGTTGAAGGATATGCACTTGACGCTAAACAATTGGCAGCTTCGGGAGTACAACCTAAATTGGACGATCTTAGCTCACATGGCTTTTTGCCGCAAAAGGAAATGGAAGCTTTGGTAGAAAAATATCAGCATCCTATTCTGAAAAAATATGGAGAGATGGCAAAAGAAGTTGGTGGACATGGAGGTATGGATTTTATTATGGACAGTCGTCTTGTGTACTGCCTTCAGAATGGATTGCCATTGGATATGGATGTATATGATTTGGCTGAGTGGTGCTGCTTGGCTGAGTTGGGAGAACTATCTATGGATAACGGTTGTGCTGCTGTAGAATTTCCTGATTTTACACGTGGAGAGTGGAATGTAGTAAAAGGTTATAAGCATGCGTTTGCTAGTCCTGAGGACGAAGCTGCAACTGCTAAAAAAGCCGCTGAAATTACTGCAAAACTGAAACAACAGGGAGCAAAAGAATGGGCAAATAACGAATAATCAAGATAGCGTGAACTGATGGAGATTTTAACTAGCATAATTTCTCATTTCCCCGAGGCTGGTGAAGTGAAAAAAATAAGTCCGTTGACTTCCGGTTTAATAAATAAGACTTATCTCGTGCAGACATTTGATGATTCTGCCTCTGATTATATATTGCAGTGCATCAATCATCAAGTCTTTACTGATGTTGATATGCTTCAGCATAAATATAGAAGTTGTAACAGCTCATATCCGTAAAAAGTTAGAAGAAAAACAGATAAAAGATATAGATAGGAAAGTGCTTCGCTTTTTGAAGTCGGATACCGGGAAGACATATTATTTTGATGGCGAAAAATATTGGCGGATGTGTGTCTTTATTCCGGATTCCCGTACACTGGATGCTGTTACCCCAGAATCTTCTTATCTGGTAGGCTTGAAGTTTGGTGAGTTTGAGGCAATGCTTACAGATTTGCCAGAACCATTGGGGGAAACGATTCCTGATTTTCATAATATGAAATTTAGGATGCAACAATTGCGTGAAGCTGTGGAGAAAGATGCTGTAGGACGTATGGAAAAAGTACGTTGTCTCGTGGATGAGATAGAGCGTGATGCTGATGAAATGTGTTGTGCAGAACGTCTGTTTCAAGAAGGAAAATTACCAAAACGTATTTGCCATTGTGATACGAAAGTAAGCAATATGTTGTTTGATGATAAAGGGGAGGTATTATGCGTAATCGATTTGGATACAGTTATGCCAAGTTTCGTATTTTCCGATTTTGGTGATTTTTTGCGTTCAGCAGCTAATACAGCTCCTGAGGATGAGCCGGATTTGAATAAAATACATTTTAAATTCGATATATTCAAGCATTTTGCTAAAGGGTATATTGAGTCTGCTAAACATTTTCTGACTCCTTTGGAAATCGAACTATTGCCTTATGCTGTGACTTTGTTCCCATATATGCAGGCTGTACGTTTTTTGGCTGATTATATTAATGGTGATACTTATTATCAGATTAACTATGCCGAGCACAATTATGTACGTGCATTGGCACAATATAAATTGTATAAGGAAACGAAAAAAAAAAATGTGCCTGAGATGAAGGCTTATATAGAGACATTGGTAAAGTCATGATTTATTGATTGCTTATAGGTATATCAATGTGTGTTAAGGCTGTTAATGCACTGTTGCCTTTTGAAATAATATGAAGCAATTTGCTATTTTTTGCGCCATAAATGATATGAAAATGAAAAAGATAAAACTGTTTTTTGCGGTATTCTGCACACTGGTCTTCTGTTTGCAAAGTTGTGATAACGGTAAGACTTATGCTGAGATGAAGGAGGAAGAAGCTGATGCTATCAACGCTTGGATTCTGAATCATAATTATCAGGTAATTAGCGAGAAAGATTTCTATAATCAGGATACAATTACGAATGAGAATCAGTTCGTATTGTTCGAAGAAAGTGGTGTCTATATGAATATCCTGCAGCAAGGGGAAGGAGATTCCAAATTGGCTGATGGATATTATGAAATAGCATCCCGTTACATAGAAGTTGCTATTCAAACTCGCGATGAGATGTTTAGCGCCGGTGATACACTTTCTGGAAATATGAATTTGTATAATTACCCTCTTTATACAGCTAATTCAAGCTGGAGTTTGCCGCAGTATATGCTTTATCCAGAGGTATATAAATTGACGATAAGTGGTACATCATATTCGGCTGCATTTACTGAAAGCTATCAGATGTATTCTATTTATGGTACGACCTCAGTTCCTTCAGGATGGTTGATTCCATTAAAATATATCAAACCATCTCGTACCGTATCTTCTGATAAAGTAGCACGTGTACGTTTGATTGTACCTCATGGACAGGGAACAAGTCAGGCTTCACAATATGTTTATCCTTGTTATTACGAAATTACATACAATTTAGGTAAATAATGACACTTATTAAATCTATATCAGGTATCCGAGGAACGATCGGAGGAAAAGCGGGGGAAGGATTAAACCCACTGGATATCGTAAAATTTACTTCTGCTTATGCGACTTTGATTCGTCGTACTTCAACAGTGAAAAGTAACAAGATTGTTGTAGGACGTGATGCTCGTATTTCTGGCGAGATGGTAAAGAATGTAGTTTGTGGTACATTGATGGGAATGGGTTTCGATGTAGTGAACATCGGTCTGGCTTCAACTCCTACTACAGAACTGGCTGTTACAATGGCTGGTGCATGTGGAGGTATTATTCTTACTGCAAGTCATAATCCCAAACAGTGGAATGCATTGAAACTGTTAAATGAGCATGGAGAATTCTTAAATGCGGCAGAAGGTGAAGAGGTGCTTCGTATTGCAGAAGCGGAGGCTTTTGAATATGCTGATATTGATCATATTGGTTCTTATATAGAAGATAATACATATAATGAGAAGCATATTGAAAGTGTATTAGCTTTGAAATTAGTTGATGTAGAAGCTATACGACGTTCGAATTTCCGCGTAGCAATAGATTGTGTTAATTCTGTAGGTGGTATTATTCTTCCAGAATTGCTTCATCGTTTAGGAGTACAGCATGTAGAAAAGTTATATTGTGAACCTACGGGAAATTTCCAGCATAACCCAGAGCCTCTTGAGAAGAATTTGGGAGATATCATGAATCTGATGAAGGGCGGAAAGGCAGATGTGGCATTTGTTGTTGATCCGGATGTAGACCGTCTTGCTATGATCTGTGAAGATGGAACGATGTATGGTGAAGAATATACATTGGTAACTGTTGCCGATTATGTTTTGAAGCATACGCCAGGAAATACAGTTTCTAATTTGAGTTCTACACGTGCTTTGCGTGATGTAACCCGTAAATATGGTATGCAATATAATGCAGCTGCAGTGGGTGAAGTGAATGTAGTTACGAAGATGAAAGAAACAAATGCTGTAATCGGTGGTGAAGGAAATGGTGGGGTGATCTATCCGGAATCACATTATGGACGTGATGCACTGGTTGGAATTGCTCTTTTCTTAAGCCATTTGGCGCATGAAGGCAAAAAGGTTTCTGAGTTGCGTGCTTCTTATCCCAATTATTATATTGCTAAGAACCGTATTGATCTTACACCGCAAACTGATGTTGATGCAATATTGGCAAAAGTGAAAGATCTCTATAAAGCAGAGGAGATAAATGATATAGACGGTGTAAAGATTGATTTCCCGGATAAATGGGTTCATTTACGTAAGAGTAATACAGAACCGATTATTCGTGTCTATTCAGAGGCTGCGACAATGGAAGCTGCTGATGAATTAGGAAAACAGATTATGGATATCGTATATAAGTTTAGCGAAATAAAAGCGAGGGAAAAAGTGTGATGCGAATTTTCGTGTCACACTTTTATTTGTCCAAAAAGAATAAGATTATCTATATAAAAATAAAAAAAGACACCCAGGAGTGGAAGCCTCCCAAATGCCTTATATCTGCGCTTTTAAGCTTTGTAGCGGGACCGGGATTGAACCGGGGACCTCATGATTATGAATCATGCGCTCTAACCAGCTGAGCTATCCCGCCATTTGTTTTTCGTTTGCGGGTGCAAAGGTAAGTTAAGTTTTTGAATTGTGCAAGATGCTTGAGCGTTTTTTGGGGATTTTATGTGTATTTCTTTAGTCTGTAAAGATTTTTTCGAGTCATTTGGCAAAAAAATATCTTTCATTATCTAGTATATGAAAAAAATAGTTTATTTTGCCTCCGTAATCTTTAATACCTTAATAAAACAATAGTATGGAATCTATGAAAAAGAAAATACGTATTGAGTATCCACTCAATCCAGCTTCAGGAAGTATTTTATGGGGGGCTATCAGTACTCCTTCTGGTTTGCAGAGATGGTTTGCTGATAATGTTTCAAAAATAAATAAGACTTATACCTTCAAATGGGGAAAAACAGAAACACGTAATGCTGAAATTCTTAATCAGCGTACAGAATCCTTCATTCGTTTTCATTGGATAGATGATGATCCCAAAACATATTTTGAGCTGAAAATTCATTATAATGAACTTACTAAAGATCATCTCTTGGAAGTTACCGATTTTGCAATTCCGGGTGAAGAAGAAGATACCAGAAACCTGTGGAATTCTCAAATAGAAATTTTAAGAAGGATATGTGGGGTATAATTCCAAAAATAATGTAAAAACATCATTACCTCTCCGTTTTTTATGCTACTTTTGTGCGCTGATAATGATAATATAAGGAATGCTACGCATAAAAAAACTTGATATATTTGTATTAAAGAGCTTTTTGTTGCTCTTTGCGGGAACTTTTTTCATCTGTTTATTTATCTTCATGATGCAGTTTTTATGGAGATATGTAGATGAGTTGGTGGGGAAGGGATTGGAGATTAATGTACTTGCACAGTTTTTCTTTTATTCAGGATTAACCTTATACCTTTGTCTCTTCCTCTTGCCATCCTGTTGGCTGCATTGATGACTTTTGGTAACTTTGGAGAACGTTATGAATTGCTTTCAATGAAAGCTGCGGGTATTCCCTTATTACGTATAATCCGTCCGGTTGTATTGTTTTGTGTGTTTTTGGGGGGAATGTCTTTTTTCTTCCAGAATATTATCGGTCCACGTGCTCAAAAGCAATTATGGACATTGTTGGTTTCCATGAAACAAAAATCACCGGAAGTTGATATTCCGGAAGGTGTTTTCTATAGTGATATCGATGGATATAATATTTATGTAAAGCATAAAGATCGTAAGACTGGTCTGCTGAAAGATATTTTGATTTATAATTTTTCAGATGGTTTTGAAAATGCCCATATCATTTGGGCAGCAGAAGGAAAACTGGAGTTGACAGCAGACAAACAACATCTGTTCCTGCATCTGTATAATGGTGAGCAGTTTGAAAATCTGAAGTCACAGTCTGTTATTTCTCGTAACGTACCTTATCGACGGGAAACTTTCAAGGAAAAGCATACATTGATTCAGTTTAGTTCGGAGTTTAATATGGTGGACGGAAGTTTTCTTGACCGTCGTTCGGATATTAAGAATATGCACGAAATATCTGTTGCTATAGACTCACTTACAACGCATGCCGACAGTGTAGGGCGTTCGATGTATAGCGATATTATGTCTACCACCTACCGGGGAGCTGTTCTGACTCCGGCAGATTCTGTAAAAATAAAAACCGAGAATATTGCTGTTATCAATACAGACAGTATTTACAATTCGATGACTTCACAGGAAAAGTTAAAGGTGCTGACAACAACAGAGAATCGGGTGAAGTCGTTGTCTACAGATTGGGATATGAAGAGTTTCCTTACCAAAGATACAGACAACAGCATTCGCTCTCACCGTTCAGACTGGCATAAAAAAGATAACTTTATCTTTGGCATGTATCATATTCTTCTTTATCGGAGCACCTTTAGGAGCTATTATCCGAAAAGGAGGCTTGGAATGCCGGTTGTTATTTCTGTATTGATCTTTGTCATCTATTATATTATCGACTCTGGAGCAACCCGTGTTGCAAAGAGTGGGGAAATGAATATCGTTTTAGGTACTTGGATGAGTACAATAGTCTTAGCCCCTTGGGAGCATTTTTTACCTATAAGTCAAATAAAGACTCTGTTGTGTTTAACTTAGACGTTTATGCAGCTTTCTTCAGAAAGTTGTTAGGCATACGTCAGTCTAGACATATGTTTAAGAAAGAGGTTATTATTCATACGCCTGAGTATGCAAAAGATATTGAAATATTGGATGAGATAAGTAAAGACTGTCAGACATATCTGGAAACTCATCGATTGAAAGGAATGCCTAATTACATTCAGATTTTTACTAATAACAAGCATGATGATGCAATAGCTGAAATTAGTAAAAAAATGGAAGCGCTTATTGAAGAGCTTTCAAATACTAAAGATGCTGTTTTGCTGAATCTGATGAACAATTATCCTTTCTTGTCGGTTAAAGCACATAAGAGCTTGTTCGACAACCGATGGCTGAATCTGCTGTTTGGTATTATTGTACCAGCCGGATTATTGCTTTATCTGAATATCTGGCGATACAGGCTTCGTCTGGAAAAGGACTTGAGAGTGATTATAAAAACCAACCAAAGTATAATAGAGCAAATAGAAAAACAACAATTATATTTACAAAAATAGCATTATGAATAAAATTAAATTAGATACCATTGAAGAAGCGATAGAAGATTTCCGCAAGGGTGAGTTCGTTATTGTCGTTGATGACGAAGACCGTGAAAATGAAGGTGATTTGATTATCGCTGCAGAGTTGATTACTCCGGAAAAAGTTAATTTCATGCTGAAGCATGCCAGAGGAGTACTTTGTGCACCTATTACTATTTCGCGTTGTAAGGAATTGGATTTGCCACATCAGGTTTCGAATAATACTTCTGTTTTAGGAACACCATTTACCGTTACAGTCGATAAACTGGAAGGTTGTAGCACAGGAGTTTCGGCTGTCGATCGTGCTGCTACCATTCGTGCTCTTGCCGATCCTGCTTCTACACCAGAAACATTTGGACGTCCTGGACACATTAATCCGTTGTATGCACAAGATAAAGGAGTATTACGTCGTGCCGGACATACTGAAGCATGTATTGATATGGCAAAACTTGCCGGATTATATCCAGCAGGTGCTTTGATGGAAGTAATGAATGAAGATGGTACAATGGCCCGTCTTCCGGAACTTCGCAAAATGGCAGACGAATATGGCTTTAAACTTATTTCTATAGCCGATCTGATTGCTTACCGCTTGAAACAGGAGTCATTGGTAGAAAAAGGTGTAGAAGTAGATATGCCTACAGAGTTTGGACATTTCCGTCTTATACCGTTCCGTCAGAAAAGTAATGGATTGGAACATGTTGCTTTGATTAAAGGACAGTTCACTCCTGATGAACCTGTATTGGTACGTGTTCATTCTTCATGTGCAACCGGTGATATTTTCGGTTCATTGCGTTGTGATTGTGGCGACCAGCTTCATAAGGCTATGCAGATGATTGACCAGGAAGGAAAAGGAGCTGTTATCTATCTTATTCAAGAGGGTAGAGGTATCGGTTTGATGGAAAAAATGAAAGCATACAGCTACAGGAAGAAGGCATGGATACTGTAGACGCTAATATTTGTCTGGGCCATCAGGCTGATGAACGCGATTACGGAGTTGGTGCTCAGATCTTGCGTGAAGTAGGTATTCATAAAATGCGTTTACTTACCAATAATCCGGTAAAACGTGTAGGACTTGAAGCTTATGGATTGGAAATTGTAGAAAATGTACCAATCGAGATAACTCCAAATCAATACAACGAGCGTTATCTCCATACTAAAAAAGACCGTATGGGTCATACCTTACATTTTAACAAGTAATTTTTATTATTATGGAAACAAATAATTTAGTAAAGACTTATGCCTCTAAGGCTGTGCAGTCTGCTTTAATGCGTAGTGTGTACACATGGATGACTCTTGCTTTGGTTATTACAGGATTCGTTTCTATGTATGTAGCTAAATCGTATACACTTTTGTCTGTAATTATGCAGAACTCTATGGCTTTCTGGGGACTGATTATAGCAGAATTAGGACTAGTATGGTATTTGTCTGCCCGAATTAATAAGATGTCTTTTACTACTGCTACTGTCCTGTTTATCGTTTACTCTATATTGAATGGTGTGACATTGGCATTTATATTCTTGATTTATACCATGAGTTCCATTGCCACTACCTTCTTTGTTACTGCAGGCACATTTGGGGTGATGGCTCTTTTCGGATATGTTACGAAGAAAGATCTTACTCGTATCGGAAGTTTGTGTATCATGGGAGTTATAGGTATCATTATTGCTTCGGTAGTAAATATGTTTCTGCATAACTCGATGATGGACCTGATTATTTCCTGTATAGGAGTATTGCTTTTTGTCGGGCTGACTGCTTACGATTCACAAAAGATCAAACAGTTGCTTACTGCAGATGATATAGAGGTAAATGAAACAACACAAAAGATTGCTTTAATGGGAGCGATGACTTTATACCTCGATTTTATCAACTTGTTTTTGTACCTGTTGCGCTTGCTCGGTGACAGAAAGTAAGAGAATTTCTTTTTTATTTGAAAGAAAACGACTTATTTTGCATAAAATTTTGAACTAAATAAAACAAAGGCAATGAATCAACTATCAGATCGTTTGAATAGCTTGTCACCTTCGGCGACATTGGCTATGTCACAAAAAAGTAGTGAACTTAAAGCACAAGGTGTTGATGTTATTAATTTAAGTGTCGGTGAACCCGATTTCAATACTCCCGACCATATAAAAGAAGCTGCAAAGCAAGCAATCGATGAAAACTATTCACGTTATTCTCCTGTAGCCGGATATCCAGCTTTGCGTAATGCTATCGTTGCTAAACTGAAAAATGAGAACGGTTTGGAATATACTGCTGCTCAGATTAGTTGTGCAAACGGTGCAAAACAATCTGTTTGCAACACAATCATGGCTTTAATCAATAAAGGTGATGAAGTTATCGTGCCTGCTCCTTATTGGGTTAGCTATCCGGAAATGGTGAAGCTTGCCGAAGGAACTCCTGTTATTGTACGTGCTGGTATTGATCAAGATTTTAAAATTACTCCGGCACAGCTTGAGGCTGCTATTACTCCTAAAACTCGTGCACTGATACTTTGTTCTCCTTCTAACCCGACTGGTTCTGTATATTCACAGGAAGAACTGAAAGGATTGGCAGAAGTGTTGGCTAAACACGAACGTGTTATTGTTATTGCTGACGAAATTTACGAGCACATTAACTACATCGGCAAACATCAGAGCATTGCTCAGTTTGCAGAAATTAAAGATCGTGTAGTTATTGTAAACGGTGTGTCTAAAGCTTATGCTATGACGGGATGGCGTATTGGTTTCATTGCCGGACCAGAATGGATTGTAAAAGGTGTGAATAAATTGCAGGGACAATATACTTCAGGACCTTGCTCTGTTTCACAAAAAGCTGCTGAAGCTGCTTATACTGGAACACAGGCTCCGGTAGAAGAAATGCGTAAAGCTTTCGAACGTCGTCGTGACCTCATTGTGAAACTGGCAAAAGAAATTCCTGGATTCGAAGTAAACTTCCCTCAAGGTGCTTTCTATTTATTCCCGAAATGTGATTCATTCTTTGGAAAGAAAGACGGTGACCGTGTTATCAATAATGCTGACGACTTGGCAATGTATCTGTTGGAAGTAGGTCATGTAGCATGTGTAGGTGGTACTTCATTCGGTGCTCCTGAATGTATTCGTATGAGCTATGCTACTTCTGATGAAAATATCGTAGAAGCTATGCGTCGTATTAAAGAAACATTGGCTCGTTTGAAATAATTCTGGAATATTATTTCTGCTTATAAGTCCTCCGCTATCAGTGTGTCAAACATTGATAGCGGTTTTTTGGTACGCCCAGCATGGGCGTGCGCTATAGGGTGTAAGTCCCGAACGAGCCTGATAGTGGGAATCGTTAGCCCAATGCAAGGGTGTCCTTCGCGAGGAGGAATCTGAAGGAAGCTGGCGGCAAACTCTCGGCTCTACGAACAGAAACTGATTATAAGGCTACATTTGGAGGACAAGTTTGCTAAACAAAATAAAGTCCTATAACTATCCGAATCCCTATGTAGTAGAATCAGAGGGTATATGAGATGAAAGCGTACGTTCTTATCTGGGGAGGTCTCACGTACAGATGCACCACAACTGTATCTGGTTGAAACAAGATTTGTCGTGAGAAGTCAGCCGAAGCCATAGTACCTGTTACTCACCATAATGGGGAAGGGCTGAACCATAATTATGTAAGATACCTGAATGTTACCTTATGATGGGAAGAAAGCAGAACATAGAAACTCTATCCGACCGATCGGCGCAGAGGGTGGAACCTGAAGTGCTGATTGGTATGCAGACTTTCATTGGGATAACTGAAAATCATCTTACAGCCATTAAACATGAAAAAGGAGAGTTATTGGAATACATTCTTTCCCCTTCTAATCTAAACCTTGCTTATAAACAGGTAAAGAGTAACAAGGGTAGTGGCGGCATTGACCGTATGGAAGTGGACGAGTTGCTTCCTTATCTTCGTTGCCACAAGAATAAGCTAATAACTTCCATTTATGATGGTAACTACCATCCGAACCCCGTGCGTCGTGTGGAGATTCCCAAGTCGAATGGGAAGACACGTAACTTGGGTATCCCCACGGTTGTTGACCGTTTGATTCAGCAAGCCATCTCACAAGTGCTTCAACCTCTTTATGAACCTCAATTTTCACCAGCCAGCTATGGTTTCCGCCCTCATCGTAGTGCTCATGATGCGTTATTAAAATGTGGCGAATATATCTCTGCCGGTTATGTGTTCACGGTCGATATGGATTTGGAGAAATTCTTTGATACAGTCTGCCATAGTAAGTTGATAGCAATCCTGTCACGTACCATCAAAGACGGTCGTGTCATTTCTCTGATTCATAAATATCTGAACTTATAGGAGGCAAGAAAGAGGACAGTCCGGTCGGAGTTCCTCAAGGTGGTCCATTGAGCCCCTTATTAAGCAATATAATGCTTAATGAGTTGGACAAGGAACTGGAGAGACGTGGGCATTTGTTCGTTCGGTATGCTGATGACTTGGTCATCTTTTGTAAAAGCCGTCGTTCCGCCCAACGCACATTGGATAATCTGCTTCCCTTTATTGAAACGAAACTTTTTCTAAAGGTGAATAAGGATAAGACCCATGTTGCTTATATGCGTGACATCAAATTCCTTTCCTATGCCTTTGGTCGTAGAAATGGCAAATGCCAATTCTACATCCATGTCGATAGTATCAAGAAGATGAAGATTAAGATACGTGAACTCACCAGCCGTAATAACGGCTGGAGCTCCGAATATCGTAAACAACGTTTGACTTGGTATATCCGTGGTTGGCTCAACTATTTTAAGTTTGCAGGTTTCAAAAGTAGGATAAAGGAATGGGACGGCTGGCTCCGTCATCGCATACGGATGTGTATTTGGAAGTCTTGGAAACGAGTCCGAACCCGGTATCGAAATCTGAAGAAGCCTATTCCCGATGAGAGCCGTGTGCGAATGGCTGCCTTTTGTCGTAAGAAATACTGGCGAATGGCAAGTCATCCCACTGTACAAGCGGCTTTGTCGGATGAGCGTTTGCTTCGAGCTGGTTACCCTACTTTTAAGATGTACTATCATCCTGTGTTTAAAGGTTAATTAGGGAACCTCCGTATGCCGAACGGCACGTACGGTGGTGTGAGAGGTCGGAACGGGAATTAATCCCGTTCCTCCTACTCGATTCTTTTCTTCCTTTTTGTGTCTCGAGTGAAATTGAAACCTTGCAGCGACTATCATGGGATGTACTTCCGATTTGACAAACTTATGAATGAAAGCATTTTTACATCATATTCTTGCGGATAGAGAACTTCACGATAGCCATTGCCTGAATATTCTCTATTGGCAAATCCATCGGCTGATGATGTGGATTGTAGCTTACCAGCAGAATACATCCCGGATTCTCTGACCGGTTGACATATTTCACCACCAAGTAATCATCACCATCCAGACAGAACGATACCAGATACATTTCTCCATAGATAAGATGATGAAAATCGCTGATTTCCTTGAAACCAATAATGTCACCCGATTTCAGCAGTGGATACATACTGTCTCCGCTTACATATACCGCTCCGTCGCACGAAGATATATTAGGAATAACAATCTTTCCCAACACATATTGGTTGCGGTTCATCAGCATGGTACGCAGGTTGGCAGCTGCCGACACATCATATAGTTGTACATAGCGGTCGTCCTTCATCTCCGGTGTTTTCGGAATGTATATAGTTTCCACCTCTCCCGTATACCTTCCCAACTGGCAGAGGTGTGTATCGCGGTGAGGAGTTCCCTTCCCTACCAGCAGCCAGTTGTAATCTACCTCTTTCATCTTCTCCAACAGCAGTGGAAAGTCGATACTATTTCTTGCACACCAGTTACTTAATGTAGAACGCGATACTCCTAAATAATTGGCGAGTTCCACATCCGTCTTGAAGCCCATAACTTCTTTGGCTCGCTTCACTATATCAGTTACATTGAACAGTGCATCCATCTTTTTTGGGGTTAAACTATAAATTTAATTGTTTTATAATTGAAAACATAATTATATTTGCCTCGACAAATATAGCTTATTGTTTTAATAAATCAAATTGTTTTCAAGAAATAATCAATCCATCACTATGAATACCACAGCTACTTCTGCCCGCATTTGTGCATGCTGCAAGCGCGAGCTTTCCTCCGAGAACTTTTACTACAATCACCGTACACGAATTTTTGACAAATACTGCAAGGAGTGCCGCAAGAAGCGGAGCAGGCAGTATCGGAAAGAATGCAGGCATACCGGAAAAAATAGGAAACGGCTTATTATTACTGAAATAGACGATTCCCTTCTACGCATGGAACTTATCCTACGTGCATTGGGAAAGATACGCGCTAGTGTCCTGCGGAAGCGGAAAAAGATACAGGAATCCGAATACCGCGACTTCGGCAATAACGATGTATCTGTTTAAAAATAGAAATAGGTTTAACGGTTTTGTAAATATGATACACAAAAATAAAACAAATAATTTACCTTTGCACTGTCATCAAGCTTGAAATGACAGAACGAACACATTTATTCACCATTTAAAGAAAGGAGCAAATTATGGCAATGAAGAAAGGTATATGGGACACCATTTTGAAAGTAATCATCGCAGTGGCATCTGCCGTGTTAGGCGCATTGGGCGGAAGTGCGATGTAAGCGAACAACAAAATTGAGTCAAACAAGTACTATGCCATTGCTTCCTTCGGGAAGCATGGCATAGACTAATCAGTTCAAGTAAAGAAAATAGAATATGACACTACACATTATTTTCAAGCGAGTGCAACTCATTGTACTGACCCTATTTTACGGACTGACAATGCAAGCACAAACAATAGAAAAATACGGCACGTTCTTCGATGATGCCATTCCGGTTGTCTTATCTGGTAACAGGTCTATATTTACTGACAAACGTAATACAGGCGAAAAGCACCTGGGGCATACTATTATTACAACTTCCGTTATATTCCCCCTCAAGGAAATGAGTATCGCTATACGCAAGGAAAGGCTGTATATTATCAGCTCGACCTATCCTCACCGGGGAATCTCATTATCCATAATTGGAAAACAGACTATTCAGCAGGACCGGGTTATACTACCCTCTATGTACTGAAGAAAGCACAAGAAGGAGAAGCCGGGGACTGGTCGGAGGGAGAACTCTCGTTCAAATGGGTTGCCACATTCGAAGAACATGATTTTTTGAATCCAAACTTTGACCCTATCAGTCTGGGTATGCCAGAAGGGGCTTCCATAGGTCAAGCCTACCTAAGTATTCCCAATCTGTCTACGGGCTCCTATTATATCGTTACGGCAGGTTACAAGTATTCCAACGGTTCTATCCCCAATGGGACCATCCAAACAACCGTAATCGCTGATTTAGTACCCAGCATCCCTGATGAACCCAATCTAAAGCCCGAAAGCCCGAATTACAGTCCGATACAATACCAATACGATAACTCGGGAAATAGAGTAAAAACTATCATAAAAAATAAATGAATATGTATCAGATAACACAAAAAATAATAATCATGCAACCGCCTTTCTGCTTAGCCTCTCCGGTAAGGCACAAGTGCAGTTGTATCGAGTAACGGCAACAAGAACTGCGATGTCGGTGAAATACCAATAGAATACAGCCTCACTCCAAGCGGTGCGGTCAGTTATACCATCCCTATCGATGTGCACCCTGATACAGAAGGGTTCCAACCCCGTCTGTCCTTTATGTACAATAGTCAACAGCACGAAACCGCATTAGGATATGGATGGAATATCCGTGGACTATCAGGCATTACCCACGTAGCTGGCAGCATCTACTACGACGGGAAAGCTACTCCTCTCTCCTTGAAAGACGACAAACTGATGCTGGACGGTATGCGACTAATCAAGACCGGTACCGACACTTGGCAAAGTGAACAGGGATTCATACGGGTAAACAGAGAATCGGAAAACCGCCTGAAAGTGTACTATCCGGATGGAAATACAGCCGTATTTGAAAATTCCCCACAAGCGCCGTTCAGTTATGTAATGACTTCGTACACTAATCGTAAAGGACGTTCGATACTGTACACCTACATGCAAGCAGACAATCTGCCCTACATCCGGACAATCCGGTATGGAGAAACTCAGGGGGTATACAATGACTCCATTGTATTTAATTACCGTGATATACCGTCCGGTATCACACGTTATGCAGATGGAAAGCCATTTAAATACAGCAAATTATTGGAAAATGTTTCTTCATTTTACAAAGGCAATCTCTGGCGCCGATATCGGATTAGCTATCAAAATAGGGGAGTCTATTTACCGGACAGCTTGGAATGCGAAACTTCCAACCATCGCCTGAATCCCCTACGCTTCAGCTATGGAAACGAACGCAGCATTGAGTTCTTGAACGATAACACGCATTATCTGTCCAAATACTACTACAATTCGCAACAAGGACAAACCGGCTATTCTTCTCTTGCCATATCAAGAGGAAAATTCAGCAAGGCTTCCAATAGCGACGGACTGATAACTTACCCCATACCTAATCAAGGCGAATATAATGAAAAACAAGAGCTGCTGGTCTACAAAGACCTGAGTGATATGTCTATCGAACCTGTAGTCTTTACTGCCGGGAAAGGATTCAAACAGTTGGAAGCCATTGATATAAATGGAGACGGTATTGATGTACCGGTAAAAATCAACTATATCACGAAAAAAATTTTATTCATACGAGAGGATACACTGAAAGTAACCATTTATGATAGTCAAATAAATCCTGCATGCCATACAGATTATATCTATCCGGAGCAAGACGGATATGTACACGAACGGCAATGTGTTTTCGGTGATTTCAACGGTGATGGAAAAGCAGAACTCCTGGCTATTTCGAGTTGCTACAATTCAGACCATGACAAATATCCCTCCCGTGCCTTGTTAGTCGATTTGGATAACAGAAAGACTCTTTATGACAACGAGTGCTTTGATTTTACCCTATATCCTATTGATACTTCTAAAGTAAGACATGCCGACCGCTTGATTCCAATGGATTACAATGGAGACGGCAAGACGGATATCTGCTTGATTAATATCAACGGTACTTATGTTTACGAGTTTACTGGTAACGGTTTCAAGCAACTGGCCTACTCCAATGCCCTTAACATCATGTACTTCAATTTTGAAGAAATTAATAGCAAAGACAGGGAATTGATGTTGGCTGATATGAATGCAGACGGAAACATTGATATCATCTTAGGTCCTCGCCGGGTACACTGCAAGGAAGGATACAAGCATTTTGGCGACGGAATCTGTTATGGAGCTGCAACAATGAAAACAACCTGAAAAGTACCAGTGCCAGCGGATACAAATATTACGAAGATGCTTCGGGTAATGTATGTCATATTGACCCCCATACACCGGATCGTGCTCTGATTACATTCGACTGGAATGTGGAAAATGGTAAACAGTGGCTTTTCCTTATGTCGACAGGAAACTCTTCGTACAGTGCAGAAAACCCCGGATTTAAAGTACACACAGAAGAACTGTTCTATTGTTTCCATGAAACGGTGGGGCTGAACTTCATGCTGGTGGATGTAGACAGCGACGGACTTCCCGACCTGTTGCGCAACCAGCGAGGAAAAGTGGATGTATATCTGAACGAGAACGGCAAAATCAGCCAGACTCCCAATATGCGTTCCACCCAATATTTAGATAATCTGACAGCTCAGTTTGCTGTGGCCAATGTAGCCCAGTCCTATTATTGGTCGGGAGGACTGATTTGTGTGGACAACGAGAAACTGCATGTGTATAACTACTCCCACAATGAACAGGAAGCAAGAATGCTGCACAACCTGACTGACAGCTATGGAGTAAATTCCAATCATGCCTATGTGGATATCATGACGACCAATGCCACCCGGTACGTCCAAAATCCGGGAGCTATCCAATATGTAGGATATCCTTATACCATCATGAATCCTCATCTGTTTGTACCGGCATGGATCAAAAATACCGAAAACAACCAAACATTGTCGTGGGAATACTATAAATACACCAATGCAGTGTTTCACCGTACCGGAATGGGATTCAGAGGCTTTCAGCAAATAGAGACGGAAGATATGGTCAACGACCGTACCATGACTTCGACCTACGATATAGAGCTACTGGGAAGTGAATTGGAAAAATCCACTCCCACAGATACCATTAAGCGAATCTATGATCTGAAAAGGGAATCCAACAGAATCGCATTGCTGACCCTGAAGCAGGAAACCACAGAAAATGTTCTGAACGAAACTACTACGATAGGAAAATATGAATATAACGACTATGGACAGATACTGCACTCTTCCGTTTCGTCCGGACATTATACCGAACAGGCAACGTACAGCTACCGGAACGTAGATGACGGTTCGTTGTATCTGTTAGGAGTCCAGGATTCTGTGGAAACCCGAAAGATGCGGGATGATTCTCTTTTCGTAGAAACAATCCATATCGATTACGACGACCGATACCTGCCCGTAAGCAGAACCGAGCGTATCAACGGAAAGAAATCCCTACAGGAAAAGTTTGAATACAATGCAAACTGGCAAATGACAGCCCATTCACAGTGCAACTATGAATCCGACCAATGGCTGAAGACACAGTTTGAATACAACGACCTCGGACAACTCGTCAAGGAAACAGACCCGATGGGATTTCACGTAACACACCGCTACGATGAAACAACCGGACTGCCCCTAAGCGATACAGACCACAAGGGAAGAACCACACGGTATGAATATGATGAATGGGGAAACCTTCTGAAGACCACCTATCCGGACGGCAGAAAGAAACAGACCGCAACCGCATGGAGCAGCCCCGAAGAACCCGGACTGTTCCGCATAACCGCAGCAGAAACAGGAAATCCGCTTGTCAAGACCTACTACGATGCACTGAAACGGGAGGTACGCACCGCAACCACACGTTTCGACGGAAAGGAACTGAAGACTGACAAGTATATGACACGAAAACAGGACTGCTTGTCAAAGAATCCCTGCCGGACAAGGACAGTATTCCTACCTTGTGGAACCAGTATACCTACGACCGATACGACCGGAAAACCTCTACACGTTATGCATCCGGAAAAGTGGACTCGTGTGCATACGGAGCCTTGACAGATACCCTCACGGAAAACGGAATACGACACATCCGACAGTACAGTGCAGACGGACTGATGACAGGCACAGCCGATGAAGGGGGAAGCATTGCCTACTTCTACCGCGCAGACGGACAGCCGCTCGTAATAGTGGCAGCAGACAGTGTACAGACAAGATTCTACTACGACATATATGGAAGACGGACTGCCATCAAGGATCCGAGTGCAGGAATACGAAGAACCGAATACGATAAGGAAGGAAACGTATGCAGGGAAACCGATGCCGACGGAAGACAGGTGGTAAGGGAATATGACCGATACGGACGTATCACCAGACTGGTACACCCCGACTTTACCACTGTATATACCTATGCCGAAGACGAGACCTGCTTCTCTCCGCCGTTTCCGACAACGGTACTGCCACCTACTACACCTACGATGCATACGGAAGGGTGGAAAGTGTCAGGGAAGAAGCACCCGACGGATACCGGCTGGAGAAGACATACGGATATACAGAAGACGGAATGCTTTCTACCATCTCCTATTCTTCACAGTACGGAAAACTCTGTACTGAACAGCTGGTTTACAGAAACGGAACCTTGACCGGAGTGTATCTGGACGACGGAACCTGTGTATACAGCTACGGCGAAGAGGACAGACACGGACAGCTTACCCGAATCGCTACCGGGGAATACGACAGAAGGTATGAATTCGATGAATGGGGATTCCCCACCCAAAGACGTATCCTGTACGGAAACGGAAAGGTACTGATGGACCAGCGATACGAATTTGATGCTGTAACCGGAAACCTGAAGAGCAGACAGGATGCACTGAGAAACAGGACAGAACTATTTGAATACGATGCTCTGCAGAGACTGACCCTCTATGCCGGGAAAAAGGTGGAATACACACCCGACGGAAACATCATACGCAAAGGGGATGCAGGAGACATGGTATATACCAACCCCAACCGACCCTATGCCGCTACAGGAAATACACCGGAAAAGGAAGCCTGCATACACAGCGGACTACAGGTGGGATATACTGCCGCAGACAGACCCGCATGGATAGAGGAAGGAAACAGAAAGGCGGAATTCACCTACAATGCTCAGTTTGACAGGGTACGGATGAGAATGACCGAAGAGGGAAAGACGGTATACACAAAGTATTACCTTGGAGGGAACTATGAAGCCCATTGCGACAGCAGCGGAACGGAGGAAAGGCTCTATGTAGGAGGAGACTGTTACGAAGCGCCTGCACTCCTCGTCAGAAAGGAAGGGAAAACCGAAATCCGATTCCTGCACAGAGACTATCTGGGAAGTATCCTGCAGGTGGCAGACAACAAAGGAAACATCATCGAGGAAAACAGCTTCGATGCATGGGGAAGCAGAAGAGATCCCGATACACAGGAAATCTATACCGGTACAGAAGTGCCAAGCCTGATGACAGGAAGAGGGTTTACAGGACATGAACACCTAAATGAATTCGGGCTTATCCACATGAATGCGAGACTGTACGACCCGATACTGGGAAGATTCTTGAGTCCGGACCCCTACGTACAGCTGCCGGACTTTACACAGGCCATGAACAGGTACGGATACTGTATGAACAGACCCCTGTGCTATGTGGACAAGAACGGGGAAATTATCGGATGGATCATAGCGGGAGCCATTATAGGTGGAGCCATCAATGTAGCAACACATTGGGATAATATTAGTAACTTTGGGCAGTTTCTTGGATACTTCGGTGTGGGAGCCGCCGCAGGGGCACTGGGACCACTGGTCGGAGGAGCTGTCGGAGGGGCAGGATTTATCGGTGGAGCGATTTCAGGAATGGTGGGAGGAGCCGCTTCAGGATTCACGCTCGGAACAGGAAATACACTCATGGCAGGAGGAGGTTTTCTCAATGCATTGGGAAACGGGACTATGGGGGCTTTTTCCGGAGCGATGTGTGGAGGCGCACTAGGAGGAGTCATTGGAGGAGGAACAGCCATCGCCAAAGGACAGAACTTCTGGCATGGAAATACCATCGCACAGGGAAGAGGAATGTTCTCATGGAAGAATACACCTGTAGGAGAAACCGGAGCATTAAACTCTGTGCCGGATGCTATGCCTAAAACGCCTAAACCTGACACCCCTCTTGCAAGTAGTCCACAACCTGAAAACGGTACAATTACAGAATACACTATCACAACAACTAAGAAAGCACCAACCCATATAATTGAAAACAATAAATCTTTAACACGTTCATTAAGAATAAAAGGATATCATCCAAGAATAGATATACAAAAAGACTTATATCATAATTTCCCTTATTCATTTGATAATCAAATAGTAAATGAAGGATATATTATAGGTATAAAAGGAAACAGTCAGATGATGGTAGCTCCAGGAACAATCAATGGAGTACAAGGAGTTTATACATTAGGAATAAACACTGAAACAGGTATAGTTTACCATAGAGCATTTTATGAATTAAGTAATTTTACAAAACAATTTAAATTTTAGAATTAAGTATTTTATTCAAGGATAATTTGAGGTACTTTTTCGATCTTTTTTCTTGGTTTCATTCGTCAGATAAGCCATGCCTACTATACTCTTATGAACGTCAAGAAAAAAAGGTCGAAAAGGGCCCCAAAAAAATCTGAGAAAATAACTTATTGGAAAATTTAAGCAAGCTCAACAAAAATGTACTATTTTAGCAATATAACATCAATACGGTTTTACAAATCAAAAAACATAAATTTATGCAAGAAATAATATTTTACGATTCTAAAAATGTACCTTACATGACATGGTACAATTTTTCTTATAATCAACAAAATGGGACATTATTATTTAATGTACAGTTTGAATATTCCATCTTTAATATTTCCGAATGTTATAAGACCAATATTACACAAATCATTAATTTTGAGAAAGAATTACAAGATTTATATCATGGAATAAGCCATAAAATTTCATTTATTTCAGATGATTATTCACTATATATTGAATTGGAATCAAATCAGTTTGGGCATATCTATCAATATGTACATCTTACTAAAAAGTCAGATAGCAGAACTGAATTTACATTACATTTAGATTTTGACCAAAGTTTTATTCCTAAGTTGTTAAACTTTATTCACGAAATATCACAAGTCAAGCCTTGTGTGGAAAGTATCGACTCTACCTATCCTAACATTTGCAACATCGATTTCATTCAAAAAGAAAAGCTTGAGTTCAATGATTATATCCATATGAACATAAAATTAAAAGAATCTTTTTTCCAGGTACTAATGAATACCAACATAAGCACAGACGAACTTATCTCCTTTAAACAAGATTTAACTTTATTCCAAGAAGAAAAAATAAGTGAAGTGCTTTTAGCCCCACTCGGAGAATATTGGAGTATACGGTTTATAAGAGCAAAAGATGGAGTAAAGATACAAGGAAACATTTGTGATAAAAATATCATTTCCCTACAACATAATCTAACTTTTAATTGGATTGTCAATCAAGATTGGATGCATCATTTTCAGCAGAAGATTTCCAGTATATAAACAAAATTAAGCCACTTTTACCAAATTAAATCGGTCATAGAAATGGTCTTACTATCATTCTCTAATGACCGATTTGATTTTAATGAGGAAACCTTCTGAAGACCATCTACCCGGATGGCAGAAAGAAACAGACTGGAACCACATAGATCCGCCCCGAAGAACCCGGACTGTTCTGTGTAACCGTGGCAGAAACCGGAAAGCCAATCGTCAAGACCTACTACGATGCCCTGAAACGGGAGGTACGCACCGCGACCACACGTTTCGACGGAAAGGAACTGAAGACTGACAAGTATATGACACGAAAACAGGACAGAACTATTTGAATACGATGCTCTGCAGAGACTGACCCTCTATGCCGGGAAAAAGGTGGAATACACACCCGACGGAAACATCATACGCAAAGGGGATGCAGGAGACATGGTATATACC
>ENA-OQJS01000035-OQJS01000035.1-human-gut-metagenome-genome-assembly--contig:-NODE-35-length-25637-cov-1.506782_pt1 | contig 25637 bp, 23 predicted proteins | sample MGYA00242598_ERZ504764 | MGnify/ENA primary metagenome ERZ504764 (study PRJEB26092, sample SAMD00036368) | human gut metagenome | host: Homo sapiens | study: EMG produced TPA metagenomics assembly of...
TAGCGACCTGCGGCGGAATCATGGATGAGAAACAGAAGCTATTACGCAAATGACGAATATGAGAGAACTGGGATTACCCGATGATCGTAAGGTCGTTACCGACTGGCTGGCATTAGATAAGTATTTTCATTATTATTCTTTCCTATAACGATGCTCAACGGTTCGTATACAGGAAGTATGCTTGAGGTATCCAACACACTAGGTACCAATACAGAAGATATAACAATGGGATATTACGCTGCTTCGGCAGGCATGGCAATAGCCTATCCCATCGTACCGAAGTCCTGTCTGCTTTCTCAGTCAAGTTTCTTTTGCTCGCCGATCTGGCTTTGCAATTTATATTAAGCTGGATATGCGCCCGCTCGCAAAGTGCGGATATTCTGATTGTTGCCAGTTTTGCCATAGGCTTTCTGAAAGGATTCCTCATGCTTTGGTTTATCCGACATGCACAAAAGATATTCAGTCCGAAAAATGTCCGTAGCGAATTCTACTCATACTTCTATCCATTAGTATATGGAAGTGGCCAGATATCTATGGTGCTCACAGCAGAACTTGCCTATCATTACAACTGGAAGTACATGTATTATTTTATGATGCTTCTGTTGTTATTGGCTATATTGCTGGTAATAGTCTGCTATCGCCACAACCGCCCGTTACAGAAAATTCCCATAGAAGAATTGCATCTGCGGGAGATGTTCGTAATCGCTATCGGTCTGCTGATGCTGATGTATGTCATCAATTACGGAAAAATACTCGACTGGATGTCATCCTACAAAATCTGCGCTTACATTGCCATAGCACCGATTCTGATAGCTTTTTTTTGTCTGGATGCAATATCATTCCGAAACTCCTTATGTCAATCTGGCTCCCTTATATCAACCTAAAGCTATAGTTGGCTATTTTTACATGATGCTCATCATGTTTTTCAGTACATCAACCACATTACTGACGAACTACATGACATCTATTCTAAAAGTAGACAGTACACACTCTTATGTACTTTATATCTGGCTTTTACCCGGATATATACTAGGAGCATTCATCTGTTTCTGGTGGTTCAGATGGCAACGCTGGCGTTTCCGTTTTTTCATTGCTGGAGGTATGGCATGCTTCGCTATTTTCTTCGGCATCCTTTATTTCGGTATTTCGCCTGAAAGTACATACGAAATGTTGTTCTTTCCCATCTTCCTGCGTGGATTGGGTATGCTGGCTCTGATTATAGCCTTCGCTCTGTTTGCCGTAGAAGACTTGAATCCGAAGTTCCTGCTTTCGAATGCTTTCTTTCTGATAATATTCCGTTCTGTACTAGCTCCTATCATAGCTACATCTTTTTACAGTAATACGCTATACAGGCTACAGCAAAAATACATGCACTCTTATCCGAGACCATAACGATGGCTGATCCTCTGGCTGCCTCGAAATTCTCACAATCGCTTACAAGCGGCCTGGCTCAGGGACACGAATATAGTGAAGCTACCCAACTGGCAACAACCTCGCTCTATACTACTTTGCAGCAACAGAGTCTGCTGCTGGCATTAAAAGAGATACTGGGGTGGCTATTTATCATTACTCTGATAATCGCTATTATTTCACGTTTTATACCTTTCCATAAAACAATTAGAGTTACCTTTGCCAAAACAGGAGATGATATGGTATAACAAAAAACAAAATAAAAATGACTATCAAAAGAATTATAGTATGCAGCTTGGGGATTTTATCATTTGCCCTCAATACGATGGCTGCACGTATCGATACATTATCGGTAGAAAGTCCTAAAAATGAAAAAAGAGATCAAAGTAGCAGTCATTGTGCCCGATCAAGCTTTAGAAGGGAAAAAATGCCCTACCCTATATCTGCTGCACGGATATGGAGGCAACTCACTTACCTGGTTGGGGATTAAGCCAGAACTTCCTCAAATGGCAGATCGGGATGGAATTATCGTAGTATGTCCGGACGGGAAAAACAGCTGGTACTGGGACAGCCCTACCCATGCCGACAGCCAATATGAAACATTCGTTTCCTCTGAACTGGTAAAGTATATAGATACACATTATTCAACAATAAAGGACCGGAAAGGAAGAGCTGTAACAGGACTTAGCATGGGTGGTCATGGAGGTATGTGGCTTTCTATTCGTCATAAAGATGTTTTTGGTGCAGGAGGCAGTACCAGTGGTGGTGTAGACATTCGTCCGTTTCCTCACGAATGGAAAATGAAAGAACAACTTGGAGAGCTATCCAAAAACCGTCAACGATGGGATGAGCACACTGTAATGACACAGCTGGATAAAAATTCAAAATGGTGATCTGGCATTAATTATCGATTGCGGCACAGGAGATTTCTTCCTGGAAGTCAACCAGAAATTTCATGAAGAATTGGAAAAACGAGGTATTTTCCACGATTTTATCATCGTCCCGGGAAACATAGCAGCACCTATTGGAATAATTCAATAGACTATCAATGGCTGTTTTTCAAAAAATTCTTTGACGGATATCGGAACAATGGTGAATGATATCAAAACAATAAAATGAAATGAGGCTACCTTAAAAAAGTAGCCTCATTTCATTTTATCCAAACTCAAACAGAAGCATAACATTCATACTTTCAACACTTCTATTTAAGAGATTTCTTTTGTCTGCATTTTACTATGGATTCAACCGGAAATCCGTTTTATTTAATTCCCAGCTTATTCTTCAATTCCTTGGGAAGTGAATCCTTGTGCATCATCACAAAAATAGTCTTGGCACGTACATAACTTTCCGACATATTCAGATAACCTCCAAATTTATTACTGTCGGCAGCCCAAGAGTTTTTGGTAATATAATATTTTGTTCCGTTCTGATCTTTAGCAATACCAGTAAGATGCATCAGATGATCATCGGTTGTAGCAAACGATTCATATCCTTGCTGGCGAACTTCCGGAGTTACATTCACTTCCGGGTAAGGATGCTTAAACTGGAACACCTCTGCCAGACGATCACGCTTTGTCATCTGTCCCCAACGAGCACGGTCACTGTCTTTATATTCGTCTACATCATCCACCTCCGGATTAATGGCTATTCCATTCGAGAAAGAAAAGCCTCGTTCGCTTACATCACCGTCCCAGCACACAGTATAACCATTGGTCAGCGCATGGTCGGTAGCCTCTATCAGCTCATCCAACGGCAAATTATACATACGGTCGTGCTCCCAGTTATCGGGAATCTCAATCTACAAACGGCTCATAATACGGTTTATGAGTAAAACTTGTCAGCATCACATAATCATCCGTACAAATGCCCAAACTTTCAGCAAAACTTTTAGGGGTATATTCCTTTCCTTTATAAGTAAACTTCTCAGGTACTTTTCCTAAATAAATATCGAACAAACTATTTATCAGCTGCTCATACTGAGGAGATGACTTTTTCATGTTAACTGCCTCTTTGGCTATAGCTGTCATATACTCCACCATTTCCGAATGGTTATGTAATTTTGAGTCATAATTAATACCCATATAAACTTCTTCCGGTACAATGCCGACCTGATTGAATGCCGTAATCCAGCTTGTAGTAATGCTTCCCTGGCCGATATTCCCTTTGCCCTGACGCAAGAAATTATCTTTCAGCTGATTCATATATTTCTGACGTACGATAAACATCTCCGACAAATCATATTCACCCTTGCCCTGACGCAACAGTTCTGCCTCTACAAAAGAAGTTGTGGCAAAGCACCAGCATGTACCGGTAGAAGCCTGGTCTTTCACCGGAGTGACTTTTTGGTTAACTACTGTTTCGAACTTATATCCTTCATTGTTTTCTGCCCAAAGTGAAGCCGAAGCAAGTAACAGGACAGACAGTGTGTAATGTATTGGTTTCATCTGTATGTTTTTATATATAAAAGTTTTATGTGTCAAAAATAAACAAAAAATACGTCTTGTACAGCAAATCCAACTCATATTCTACAATTTTCCCTCTACTTTCAGCTCATGAAAGCCACAACATGTTAATAACAATTAAAGACAAAAATATTTTCCAATGAAAAAATTTATCCATAAAGAATAAATTATTTCCTTTGCAAAAATTTTCCATTAGAAAATAATAACAACATAAAAGAATATACATATGAAGTACATTATCATCGGAGGAGTAGCCGGAGGTGCAACTGCCGCTGCACGTATCCGCCGTAATACAGAGAAAACTGAAATCATTTTATTCGAAAAAGGTGAATATATCTCGTATGCCAACTGTGGCTTACCTTACTATATAGGAGGAGTCATCTCAGACCGTGAGCGATTGTTCGTACAGACTCCCGAGTCGTTTGGCAAGCGTTTCAACATCGATGTACGTACCCGTTCGGAAGTAACAGCTATCGATGTAAAGAAAAAGGAAGTAACTGTCCGTACTGCCGGAAAGACATATACCGAATCCTACGATAAGCTCTTGCTCTCACCAGGAGCATCGCCTGTACGTCCGCCCCTGCCGGGTATTGAAACTGAAGGTATATTCACTTTGAGGAACGTAAATGACACCGACCATATCAAGAGTTACATGCAGCAGAAAGCTGTAAACACGCAGTTATCGTAGGTGGTGGATTCATAGGTCTGGAAATGGCTGAAAACCTCCATCACAGTGGCATCGAAGTATCAGTAGTAGAAATGGCTAATCAGGTAATGGGACCTATCGACTATTCAATGGCCTCACTGGTACACGAGCATCTGCAACAAAAAGGCGTTCGGTTATATCTGGAACAGGCAGTAGAATCATTCGAGAAAACAGCAGAAGGAATAACCGTCAACTTTAAATCGGGCATCAAAGTAAATGCCGAAATGGTGCTGCTTTCTATCGGTGTTCGCGCAGAAACCCGTCTGGCAACCGAAGCCGGATTAAAAATAGGTGAAATGCGAGGAATCTATGTAAACGAATACTTGCAGACATCCGACGAATCGGTTTATGCCGTAGGCGATGCTATAGAATATCCGCACCCCATCACTCACAAACCTTGGCTGAATTTCCTTGCAGGACCAGCTAACCGCCAGGCACGTATCGTGGCAGACAATATGGTATTTGGTAACAAGATAAAATATGAAGGTTCTATCGGTACAGCCATTGCTAAAGTATTCGACCTGACCGTTGCCTCAACCGGACTTCCGGCCAAGCGTCTGAAACAAATGGATATACCTTACTTGTCGGCAACGATCCATTCTAATTCACATGCCGGATATTATCCGGGAGCATCTATGCTAGACATTAAAATCACCTTCTCACCCACCGACGGCAAACTGTACGGAGCACAAATTGTCGGTTACGATGGAGTAGACAAACGTATTGATGAATATGCACTGACCATCAAACGAAACGGAACGGTATACGACCTGACAGAACTGGAACATGCCTATGCGCCTCCTTTCTCATCGGCCAAAGATCCTGTTGCATTGTCGGGTTATGTAGCTGGTAATATCCTAAGTGGAAAAATGACTCCGCTGTACTGGCATGAACTTCAGCAAACTAATTTAAGTAAAGTCACACTGGTAGACGTACGCACCGCCGATGAATACAGCCTGGGCAAAATTCCAGGAGCCATCAATGTACCACTCGACGAACTACGTGAACGCATGAGCGATATCCCGACCAACAAGCCAGTCTATGTATATTGTGGTGTAGGATTACGAGGATACCTGGCCTCTTGTATACTGAAAGACAACGGTTATCAGGATGTACGTAACCTTATCGGAGGAATCAAAACCTACAAAGCTGCTACTACTCCTGTCTGCCTGCCAGAACAGCCATCGTCTTCTTGTCACACTACAGCATCTTGCTGCCAACCTGCAACAGAAAAAGTTATAAAAGTAGATGCCTGTGGTATTCAGTGTCCCGGCCCGATTATGAAACTGAAGAAAAGCATGGAAACCCTGAATCCGGGTGAACGTCTTGAAATACATGCTACCGATGCCGGTTTTCCACGCGACGCAGAAGCATGGTGCAAAAGTACAGGTAACCATTTTCTGGAGAAATCATCAGCAAACGGAACATACCGCGTACTGATTGAAAAAGCATCTTCTTGCGAAAAAGCTATCAAGGAAATCACAACCGAAGAAGGAAAAACATTCATTCTGTTCAGCGATGACCTTGACAAAACTTTAGCTACCTTTGTGCTGGCTAATGGAGCTGCTGCTACAGGAAAGAAAGTTACTATATTCTTCACATTCTGGGGACTGAACGCTATCAAAAAGGTACATAAGCCACAAGTTAAGAAAGACATTTTCGGAAAAATGTTTGGCATGATGCTTCCTTCCAACTCATTAAAGCTGAAGCTTTCAAAAATGAACATGGGAGGTATCGGAACCCGCATGATGCGCTACATCATGCAACGCAAGGGCATCGACTCTTTGGAATCTCTTCGCCAGCAAGCTATTGACAACGGAGTAGAATTTATAGCCTGCCAGATGTCAATGGATGTTATGGGAGTTAAAAAAGAAGAATTGCTGGATAATGTGACCATAGGAGGTGTAGCTACTTACATGGAACGAGCAGAGCAGGCCAATGTAAATTTTATTTATTTAAACCCATGGAAAAAATAAAATGTATATGCATCATGAGAGAGCTGCTCAAAGCTCTCTCTGAACTAGAAACTCAACTTATAAATACATACGGTATCTCACTGAACGAAGCTATGGTACTGTGTAGCATCGGAGGAGAAACCGTCACTGCCGGAACGATTGTGGAACGCACAGGCATGACTCCCTCACATGCATCGAAGACTATCAGCCTGATAGAAAAAAAAAGAAATGGTTACCAGACATCTAGGCAGACAAGACAAACGTCAGATGTATTTCACATTGACCGAAAAAGGTAAAAACTGTCTGGAAGAAATAAAAAAAACAAGGAGTAGATATTCCTGAATTACTGCAACCATTATTCAGTACTTATGATGAGGTAAAATAAAAAAGGAAGCCTATTCCCGATACACCAAATATGTTCTTCAAGAAAAAAATCAAATAACATTTATCGTAATACGCTGATAAATAGCATAATAAAAAAGCAGGAGTTTTTCGCTTTTTTCAAGCGAAAACTCCATTATTTTTTCAAGAAATTCGTACGAACTCTCCTAAGTCATCAAGATTTTTTCAGAGATATTCTCTCATTAAATCTTTTATTTTCAATCACAGAGGCTATTAATATACTTTTCGACATACGTATAACCATCATCATATTTTTTACTACCATCTGAAGCATCGTTGGGGTTTAATCCATATCTCAACTCCCATTCGTCAGGCATACCGTCATGATCACTATCCAAAGGAGCTGGTTCACTTTTCAGTTCAGGCCATCCACCTACTGTTTTTTGAGTATCTATAATACCAGAAATCTTGGATGCATCTGCAACCCTCTTGACTGCCTTATATACCCCTTCGTAAGTTGCAACTCCCGTACGTACTTCATTTATGATACGTGTATCTACAGGATCTCGCTGAGGATAAGTAGCACCAACCTTTTCGAGTACAAGTTCATATGCTTCCTGGGGGGAATGCTGAGTAACAGGTTCTGTAACTTTCCAAGGTTCATCCAATTTTATCTTTGACATAAAAGACTGGTCATCTATTTGTACACCACCATCCCAGTTGTCTTTACGCACTCGTTCGGCTTCTTCCGAAGCTCCTTCTATATAGTTATCAGCAATATACCATAAGCCAAGTTTATCTCCTTTCTGGTCCGCAATACTTGGATTAGCTATACGGTAAGAAACCTTACCAGGTTCTGTAGCAGGTCCCGGTTTATAATAATTGGCAACAACATTAAAATAAGCAGAATTGTATGTTTCGTTTTCTGTACCAAATCCTCCATAACAGCTATTATATCCCCAGTTATATATCACATTATTCCGATAATCTGTATGACCTGATCCATTGGCAAAACGAATGTTACGGCTGGAATTATTGACAATCAGATTATGATGGTAGGAACTGTAATCAGACCCCCAAATACCACCAAAGCCATGATATCCTTTATTATGAACAGATTGAAATAGACTTTCACCTACCAAGCACCATTGAACTGTTACATTTTTACAGTGATAAATAGACATACATTCGTCTACACTCCATGTGCTTGTTACATGGTCAAGAATGATATTTTCCGCATATCGGCCAGTAATACAGTCTCCCTCTACATTTGTTTCGTCACCCAAACGAATACGAATATGACGAATTATAACCTGATTGGCGCCTATATCGACAAAATTATCTCTCAAACAAATTCCATCACCAGGGGCTGTCTGACCGGCAATCGTGATATATGGATTTCGGATAGACAGCTTACTCTTTAATTTTATTGTACCAGAAACACGAAAAACAACAATTCTTGGTCCATTGGCTTCTACAGCCGCACGCAAACTACCAGCTCCGCTATCATTCAGATTAGTAACTTCATAGACTTTTCCTCCTCGTCCACCTATAGTATGCTTACCATAACCTTCGGCAGAAGGGAAAGCCAATACTTCTGATTCCACAGGTAATGTTTCAACTTCAATTTGACCTCCTTGTCCATCTGAATCAGAACAAGAAACACCGCTTATAAAAAGTGATGACAAGAATAAATATTTTATTATCTTTTCCATAAGACCTAATTATTTTAGTCTACATCCACAAATATATAGTTGATTATAAACAACTTAACCTCATCTATTACGTAATAAAAATTATTTATTCAATTCGATACACCCCATGATAAAAGGTCCGGTAGCCTTAGGATCATTATCACGAATCGGTTCATTGATATAATACTCAAAACTTCCGTCACGATACGGATTTCCACCTAAACCGGCAACCATACAACATTGAGTAATATTTACTGTTCCATCCTTGTCTATCCGAATCAGCTTTTTCATAATGCCATCATATGCCTCAGTTGCAATTTTGTTATATCTTCTATCAATATATCCTTTGTTAACAGCTTTAGCTACCGCGTACATAAACATAGCAGAAGCTGTAGCTTCCTGATAGTTTCCTTCACGCTCTTCCAAATTTACAATCTGATACCAAAGTCCGTCGTGCTGAAATTCTGGTAAGGTACGAGCCAGCTCGTCTGCAATAACCAGCAGCTTGTCTCGCAACGGATGATTTTCGGGTACAAAATCGAGAACATCAACCAATGCCATATACCACCAGCCTATACTTCTTCCCCAAAAATGATGAGAAAGTCCGGTAACCGGATCACACCACTTCTGTACTTTCTTTTCATCCCACGCATGGAAATACAGTCCAGTGACCGGATCACGCATAAATTTCTCAACAATAAGGAACTGCATGATAACATCGTTCAGCAACTCAGGTTTATTGTTAACCTGAGCATATTGTGCCAGATAAGGAGAAGCCATATAAAGTCCGTCGAGCCACATCTGCCACGGATACACCTCTTTATGCCAGAAGCCACCCAACGAATTTCGAGGATGATCCATCATCGCATTGTAAAGTAAATCCATTGCTTTCTTATATTTGGGATTTCCTGTCTGCTCATACACATCGAACAGAATCTTCCCGGCATTAATCATATCGACATTACGTCTTCCGTTTATATAATCATAATTCAAGATGGTTCCATCTTCTTTCACCATCTTATCGGCATATTCTTCTACATACTTATAGTACTTCTCATCTTTAGTCTGCTTCCATACTTTCAACATAGCAAGTGTAACTACCCCCTGACAATATCCGAATACAGGACGTTTTGCCCAATCTATTTGCCAAGCTTCAGGGAAACGCTTCATTTCCGAATCTGCCATGCGCATGTACATTTTATCCTGCGCCATAATAGTTCCTGCCCCTGTGAAAAGCCAGAACAGCACCAATGCCCAAAAAACTGTTATATATTTTTTACTCTCATAATTGTAACCCTCAATAATTATCCGATTCTATACCCTTATTTTATTGTTATGACAACCCGCTGATAACGAGTCAATGATGGAGTTCCATTATCTGAAACCTCACATATCATATGAATGGTTTCACCTTTTTGGATATCAGATGGAATCTGCAGCCAAAGACGTTGATCATTTGCATCTTGCAAGTCAATACATTTTCCGTATGTACCGGCTTCCTGATACTGCCACCATCTATAAGTCAGCTTATCACCGTCGGGATCTTTCGTACCCTCAGCACTTAGACATATTCTACTACCTTCCTCAGCCTGCATATCAGCTTCATGAGCCAACATGACAACCGGAGCATGGTTAGCCTCTTCATAAGACTTCACACACCAGTCGGCACGTGCTGCAAAATCATTCTGCAAAGGAGCAATCCAACGCCAAGTAGGTTTCAAGTAACTCAACAATAGTGAATCATTAGGAATTTCCTTTTTCAAACGTGTACGCCCCCATGCATTGCTAGTATACCAACGTCCTTCAGGATATTCATAACCTTCCTCTTCAACAGGATCCAGCCATGTGTTTTCACGAACCTTGACATAGCGGCCACCCCATCCGCCCCAATCCGGATGCTCTGCGTTACGCAACCCGGTAGGTATCACATGAAAGTACGCCGGAGAATCACCCTCGGAACGGAAATCACCGTTTTCATGACTTTTATACAAAGCACACAATTCTCCATGTCCATTTTTTATATTTGGATTCATCCACGATCCAACTAAATACTTCTGTGGTTCTGCCGGCAAAAACTTCTTCCAATGATAAAAATACGTAATAAACTGGTCGGAAATAATTGTCAGAATATTATACTTTCCCCAATTCTTGCGGATATAAGACTGATAAGTATTATCTTGTTCCCAAATAAGAAACAATCGAATCTTATTTGCCACATATTCCATCTTTTCGGGATACTTTTCTTCAATTGTTTTCAGAGCACGCGCAATAGTGTTGGTCCCTCCCCACGCTTGTATCCATACAGGGCGTGGGTCAGTCTCGTCCAACAATACGTTCACGATAAGTTCAGAACCTTCAGTTACTTCATCCATTTCACCTTCGGCCTTGACATTACCAAGTACTGTACGATCTCTGAGATATTGAGGTGTTGGATAATCCCTATCATGTTGTTTAAGATTATCATAAACTTTTTCATAAGCATCAAGATATGGATTAATCCAATCATCGCCTGCCCATTTATGCCCTTGCCAATGATATTGTGAACTTGAAGTAATAATACCTTCTATATCCACTCATTCGCATACAGCAGAAATCGGACTATTGAACATTCATCATCAATCTCTCCGTCGGAAGTTACAATTACTCTCTGCTTCTCATTCGTCCCTGCCAAACATTGTGGTAACAAACAAGTTATATAACATAACAACAATAATATTCTTTTTATCATAAGCACAAGCTATTTAAATAATTTTCCAGATTAGTATATCCGTTAGATGAAATTTTGCTACCATCTGCAGGATCGTTAGGATTAAAACCATTATTCAACTCCCATGTATCAGGCATTCCATCGTGATCGGAATCAGCAGGAGCTGGAGCAGTTTTCAATACGGGCCATCCACCAACATCATCCGGAGAATCAATAATACCACTTTTTAAAGACGAATTAGCCATACGTCCTCTTTTCTTAAATGAATCCCCTTCGAAAGTTGCCTCCCCGCTACGGACCTCTTCTATAATACGAGAATCAACAGCATCACGCTTTGGCTTACAACATCCGGCACCGGCCAATACAGCTTCATAAGCTTCAGCTGGTGTCTGTTCATTAATCTTCATTGCATCCCAAGGTTTATCCAATTTAAATTTTTCTAAATTCTCATCTCCACCCGAAACTTGTACTCCTCCATTCCAGTTATCAGAAGAAACATCCTTATTACCTTCTATGACATTACCAGATACATACCATTTACCATAATCGCCCTCTCCTCTACTTCCAGGATTAACTATCCTGTACGAAACTTTACCTTTGTCGGTTGCAGGACCTGGTTTATAGTAATTATTCACGAAGTTGACTGTTATATCACTAAATTTAGGATTCCCGACCTGATGTTTTTCACCACCGTAACTGCTATTATATCCCCAGTTATACAAGACATTATTTCTATAATCATTAAATCCTCCACCAGATGCCCAACGAGGATTTCTGCTGGAATGATGAGCCAACAGATTATGATGGTATGTACTATAATTTGAACCCCATATTCCACCGAACCCATGAGAACCTTTTGTATGATTTGACTGAGAAAGGCTTTCTGTAATCATACACCACTGTATAGTAACATTCTCACAATGATAAATTGACATAGTTTCATCTATACTCCAACTTGCAGAAATATGATCGAGAATTATATTCTTGCGATAACGTGCACTGATAGCATCATCCGATCTTGTAGATTCATCACCCAAACGAATCCGGATATAGCGTATTATAACTTCATCAGCAGAAATATTCAACGGATATCGCTTTATGCATATACCATCACCAGGAGCAGTTTGTCCAGCAATAGTTATATATGGATTCCTGATATTTAATGCACTTTTTAAATCAATAGTACCTGATACTCTGAAAACTACCGTTCTCGGTCCTTTTGCCTCGATAGCCGCTCTCAAACTACCTTCACCTGAATCGTTGAGATTCGTAACCTCATATACCTTGCCACCGCGACCTCCTATAGTATATTTTCCATAGCCTTCTGCTGTAGGAAATGCTAAAACTCCGCCCTTTTCATTTGCATACAAATTACCTGTCAGTAGAGTTGATACAAGAAATAATTTTAAGAAGCTTAATGATTTCATAATCTATAATTTAATGGTTATCTGACTGTTATTACAACCCTTTGATATCTGGTAAGCTGCGGTTCACCATCATCACTGACTTCACATATTACATGTATGGTATCACCTGTTCTGGCATCAGCAGGAATCTGTATAAAAGATTTAACATCTGAAGAATTTCTTAAATCGATCTTACCCTTATACGATCCAGCTTCTACATACTGCCACCAATTATATGCCAATTTATCTCCATCTGGGTCGCTTGTTCCTTCAGCACTCAACTCCAAAGTTTCACCGGCTGAAGCCATAAGATCGGCTTCATGAGCCAAAACTACTATCGGAGCATGATTAGCCTCCTCATATGATTTCACACACCAGTCGGCACGTGCTGCAAAATCGTTCTGCATAGCTTTACTCCAACGCCACATCGGCTTGAAATAAATACGGCGTTCCTCTTCAGTTGCCGTACTACCGGGCCGTAAGCTACAACGTCCCCAACCATTTTCACCGTACCAACGTCCTTCCGGATATTGATATCCCTCTACCGGTACAGGATCAAGATAAGTATTCTCTCTCACCTTTACATAACGGCCTCCCCAGCCGCCCCATGAAGGATTCTCCAGATTACGCAAACCAACATTTATCGTATGCAAAAAAGCAGGAGAGTCACCCTCTGAACGAAAATCTCCATTTTCGTGGGCCTTATAAGAACTACACAAAGGCCCATGCCCTTGTAATATATTTTCTTTCATCCAAGCCTCTTCATAATATTGCTGCATTTCTTCAGGCTGAACCATTTTCCAACGATAAGCTATAGCCTCAAACTGATCGGATATCACAGTCTTAATATTAAACTTTCCCCAATGTGGACGGATATAGGCCTGATACGTAGAATCTTGTTCCCAAATAAAGAAAAAAACGCATCTTATCAGCAACAGCTTTCATCTTTTCCGGATACTCTTCTTCGATGGTTTTCAGTGCTCTGGCAATCGTATTAGTACCACCCCATGCCTGAAGCCATATCGGGCGATTATCTGTTTCATCCAACAATATCTTTACGATATGTTGAGAACCCGCAGTTATAGAATCCATCTCCCCTCCAACGCTACATTTCCTAAAAAACAATGCTGACGTAGATACTCTGGTGTAGGATAATCAGGATCATGTTTAACTAAATTCGGATAAACTTCCGCATAAGCTTTCAAAGTAGGTTCCATCCAGTCATCACCAGCCCATTTATGTCCGTGCCAATGGTATTGCGAACTGGATGTCACAATGCCTTCGATATTCCACTCATTAGCATACAAGAGGAAACGCACCAAAGAACATTCATCGTCTATTTCTCCGTCACTAGTAACAATAACACGAGGTTTGCTTATTTCACCTCCTACCGTTTGTCCTGTTTTACCACTATTGCAGCCTGATAAAAGCAATATACCTGCAACAATCGTGCTCATTAAAGAATGTGTATTTGTGATTTTCATAAAATATAAAGATTAAAATTATTTCTTTTTAAGCCATCCCCATCGAATTCCCCAATCGGTCAGTACTTCTTTTCTCCATTTTGAGACTGTTTTACTGCCTTGCCATACTCCTTCAAAAAGCGCTGGACTTTGTTTGTCTGTATACCAGTTTTCTCCTAATTTATATCCATTTGTTGTACTTTTTCCCGGCCAAACTGTTCCAACGACAAACGTTCCTTTCAGACCATTCAGTTCTTTTATATCTGAAGTAATTTCATAGCTTAATACAGCTGGTGCCTTAGGAGAGTACCTGACACCATACACTCCATTACCTAAATATATTCCATCCCAGTTTTGACGATCAATGCGAAAAGTAAAAAACTTTTGTCCTACAGCATCTGGCATCTGTTCAGGCCCATTAAAACGAAACTCCAAGACAGAATACACTGCAACTGTATCTTTTATCGTAGGATGAGAAGTAAAAATTGTACGCGGACTTTCACTCATCTTCTCAAAAGAGCCTCCCCAGCTTTCTTTATAAGGATCGGCCGGATCACCATTCATCATATAAAGCAATGAAGGAGTATCTCCCATCTTTACAAGTCCATCGTAATAATGGATAAAATCAGCGCCTAAATGCCCTGCATTCTTTATATATTTATCATAATACCCATTGTTAAACTCATCATCTATTTTTTATTACTTATAAGACCGCGATAAGAAGCATTGTTCTCTATCATCCATAAATCAGGAAAATTTTCTGCAACATAAGCATAACTGTTTACGCCCCATTTTTTATTTGGACCTCCAATCCAATATACACGAATTTTTGATTGAATATCCGGAGCATCGTGTAAAGCCTGAGCAACATCTTCCAGTGTTCCCCATACTAGAACATAAAGAGGGCGAGCATCTTCGCGACGCGCACATTTTATAATCCATTCAGAACCCTCAGTAGGTTTATCAAACCCTTTATAAGAAGCCAAGCCCTGCCTGCCTTGTTTACATAGTTTACGCAGTTCAGCAGGCGTCATCAGTTTCTGGTTATTAGCCTGCAACTTTTTAAAATCCTTTTCGTATAAATCAATCATTCGCAGAATCTCTTCTTTAGATCCTTTTCCAAACGAAGGAGAAGATATCAGGCCCTCTATATCAAAACGATCGCTATACATCAAGAGGTGAGCCATAGACTGATTATCATCCGGATCAGTTCCACCAATATCTGTACTAACTAAAATACGATACTTTTCAGAAACATCTTGTTGTGCACAAGCCAGCAAGAAGGTCATAAAGAAACACACGATAAGAATATAAGATTTTTTCATCGGATAAAAGTTGAGGTTAATATGTTACTTATAATGAAATAATGCTTTTTTATAAATGATTCCTTTTTATCCATTTGGAATAAGTTTTCAATACTTTCTCTGGCGAAGAAGTATACCATGAATATCCGCACGGCGCTCCTTGCCCAAATCATCAATGGAACTTTTTTTTACGCCATCTCTGTCACAGAAAAATGGTTTTCCTGTCTCAAGATCATAGAATCGTGCCCAGACATTCACTCCCGCTGCCGGAATCAGACGAGCATTTCTTTCTCCTTTCTCATCACGATAACGCTCATATTTCATATCCGCTATTTTATGAGTATCAAACCATTCAACCGCTCCTTTTACAGAAGCAATTATATCTGAAGTCGGATTATCTATTGACATGAGGAGCAAGGCTATATTCACTGATTCTGCACCACTGAAAGAAGGCAATTCATAAGCTCTGGCTTTTGCTGGTTTTAACGTATACTGATCATGCTGAGCACACCACACAGTCTTCTTTCCATCTACTACTATCTGCGTATCTAAAATACATTTTACGCCCTTATCAAAAGCGGTACGAGCCTGTTGCCTAACTTTATTATCTAAATTAAGAGCTGCAAAACAAGGATTATTTTCATAGATATCTTTCAACAGATACATCACATTTACATAAGCATTATCATTGAATGTAATACATCCAGAATAAGATACAGATTTACTTGGTCTGACCGGATAAAATTGTGGCCATCCCCCATTATCATACTGTGCTTCCAAAATATAATTAAAGGCTTTCAGAAAGGCTTCCTTATATTTAGCATCTTCATGGAATTTATAAATTTTTGCCAGATAGCGCATTTCCGTTACAGTCGCCCCATTATCGAATGTTGCACCGATTCCCGATTTACGGACTTTGGCCATTTCCTTCTGATTTATCTTTTTATGGAAACCTGTATTTTGGTCCAGCCTCCAATTTCTGTCTGGTAAGCCAGTACAGTATCAGCAATCTGTACAGCCTGTTCTGTTGAGTACCATTCTTCCGGCATAGAATTAGCCACTTTACTCCAAGAAAGTTTACTCAAATCTTGTTGGGCATTAAGCTCAACAAGATTCAAGCACAAAACGGCATATAATAAAAACCTAAACTTTTTCATATAACAATAAGCTTTAACTATTTTATAACATTGACAATAATTCTTTCATAACGAGTTAATGCTGGTTGTCCATTATCAGTTACCGCTACTATAATATGCATTGTACCCTTACGTTCTGTTTTTGGAACGATAAACCAAGCTTTTGCCTTATCAGCATCTTCTATTTTCAAAGGATTACCGGAACGAGCTGAAGAGAAATTAAATGTCCCGACTTCAGGATAATAAAACCATTTATAAGACAACTGATTAGCATCAGGATCAGAACTTCCTTCGACACTTAAATCTACGCGATCACCCACCTTAGCTGTAATCTCTTTTTCGCAAGCCAATTTTACTACTGGCGGATGATTTGCATTCTTATAATCATTTATCGTCCAATCCATTCTAGCAGCAAAATCATTCTGATAAGCTTCACGCCAACGCCAAATAGTGACTTTATTACCCGTATGCCATGAGCCATCTACACCCATAGCTTCGTCTTGGGCATCAGTCCATAAAGGACGAGTTTCAGGCTCTATAAACCAGCGTTCGGTTCTGGGCTGATAGAACTCATAACGTCCGCCCCAACTTCCCCAGTTAGGATGTTCAGTATCACCTAAACCATTATTTATTAAATATAAGAATGTCGGAGTATCACCTTCCATTAGAAACTTCATAAAAGGATATTGTTCTCCTAACGGACCTTTACAACGAATATTTTTATCTAACCACGGATTATCGACAATCGTAAAATCAGCTCCAGCAAAACGCCCATGAAATTTATCACCACTGATACCACTCCATGTTGCATAATGATAACCTCCAAATTTATGATATCCCGGACTCACGATATAAAATAAATCTTTAAATGTTTTTCGGATCCATGGACCACTGTCATCTTGATCAGAAATAGCATATACACGCAGTTTCTTTACAAATTTCTCCACATCCTGAACAGAACGAGTTTCTTTGACCTTCCATAAAGCCTGCGCCAAACAATTAGGACCACCCCATATCAACACCCATACAGGACGAGAGTCTTCACTATCAACGGTTTTTATAATCCAGTCTGAACCCTCAGAATCCATACCTTTCCCGACAGCATGCATACCATAATCAGCACGTCCTTCCTTTATGACAGACTTTAAGTATTTAGCTGTAGGGTATCCTGGTTCATGTTTCAATAAATTGGGTTGGACTTTTCCATATGCCTCTACAATCTCTTTAATTCTCCATGTGGCTAACTCTCTTTTCTGATGTACTGAAGTAGTAGCAATTAGCCCTTCAACATCCCATTGGTTGGAATATGTCAAGAAACGTACCAATGACATAGCGTCGTCTGGCTCATTTTCAATATCAGTCAGAACTATGACTCTCTTTTTCTCATAACTCTCACTAGCCATAGCATTCATTGAGAAACTAAACACAACTGCTAGTAATAAAAAACATTTTCTTAAAGTATCCATAAAGCTATTACTTGATTACAATCAAAGATAAACAAATATATAATTTAACAATTGGAGAGCCAATAAAATTTCTCTCCAATTGCAAAATCTAACCCCAAAACAAATAACCCACAATAAATAATTTAGTTAGAGAAAGTTATCAGCACTAAACCAAGGATAAACAGAATAAACATACTACTAATCAAACTATTAGTACCTTTAGGCGCTCCCTTAAACTCCTTCCAGACAAACACTCCCCAAATCATAGCAACTACAGGAGAGGCATTGCTCAATGCATATGATATTGCCGGATTTGCAGCTCCAGCTCCCATAAAACTGACAACCATTCCTCCCATCCATATCAAACCGCCTAAAACACCAATCAGATGAGTACGAGTACTGCCTGCAAAATAATCTTTCATTGTTACTTTATTGCCAGATACAGGATTACGCATAGCAATAGAATTAAAGATTGGGGTACTGACTAATACACCCAAGGCAAAGAAAAAGACTCCTGTGTAAGGTGACAAAGTACCGGTTCCCCCTGTAACATATTGTGGATCAAGAGACTTAACAACCAATCCATAGAAGAACATAATTGCGAGACCAGCCATAACAGCTAACAGAATTCCTTTTTTAGGAGTAACTCCCGATTTGCCTGAAGAAAGCCTTCCATAAGCTTTACCACAAATCAAAATGGCAATAATTATAACAGCTACTCCAATCCAGAGTAAGAGTTGATTTCCCGGATAAGCTTGACCCGTAAATGCGATAAGCAGATAATTGAAAATAATACCTCCAATCCAAGCAAGTCCCCCTCCTATCGGGAAGCCGACTGACATACCAGCAACTGCTATGGCTGCTGTCAGAAAAATATTACCAAAATTCCATACAATACCTCCTAAAATAGCATATTTAATGCTATTCCAATCCATTGCCGTAATATCTTCAAAAAAAGTCCGGCCTTCACTACCCATACTTCCTAACGTGACAGCTGCCAATGCAGCTGTCAGAAATAGGCCTATAGTTAAATCCCAATAAAACAATTCAAAGCTCCAGTTTTTTCGCTGCAACCATTTTTTTGAGTGTTCGCCCATGATCCCCAACAAATACAGCAAACAACACAGCAAAGAATTGCCAGGAAATAATTTTCTACAAGTATCATATTATCATCTTTTATTCATGAACATAAAGATTCCATCCCAAATAACTTTCAATAGCTTCCTGTAGAATATCTTTCACATTTCCACGGCACATTGCAACATGATGTTCGAAACCATTCTTGCAAATATATTTCATCAATGTTTGCAAATTATCAACTTTCGTTACTGCAATACATCCATCCATTCCATATGGGTCGTCTGTAATTGTACCTTCTCCCAAATAGGACTTAATGCATCCTTTTGTATCATCTGTGGAAATACGGAAGAATGTAAAATCACCCTGCTTTACTTTTCCATAAACAGCTCCAAATGTATGAACCTTACCTAACGTTCTTCCCAATACACCTAAAGTACCAAGTTCGATATCATTCATGATAAATGATTTAGGGAAATTACCACAATGAGTACAAACACATTTGTTACGGTCTTCCGCAAAATTATTATTCCAATCGAGCAAAGCAGACTGATGCTGAGAAGCAAGTGTCAGAGCATACATTGAAACAGCACCGGCTATATCCACTTCGCAAGCAGCAGGTATCAGTTTTTCGCCCAACATACTCATTGTGACACAAGCTGCACATCCGTAATTCTGTTCCAAAGAATCCCAACATTGAATAGCAACAGCATCGATAGCATTTGCATTCATCCAGCGTTCGACCGCAACTCCAAATTTAGCTTGCAACATCAGTTTTTCACTATATTGCTGAGGAACTCTTGCATACTTCTTTATCTCTTCAATCTTCTGTACCAGCTCAGCATCTGTATCTTCTATTTTACGAGCCGCTCCCAATATTTCAGACAAATCAACCGGAACAACTGTTATACCTGTAGCCTGAAGAATTTTCTCACTGGCTCTTACTGTCTGGAAACCGGCCGGACGAGTACCAATAGCTCCAATACGAGCATGACGAAGACCATTAACCACTCTACAAACAGCAGCAAATCGATTTATATCTTTTGCCAATAGGTCTGAATAGATAGAATATGTATGTAAAGTAGTATCTGTAAATGGTATGCCATATTGATATAAATTATTGCATACAGAAATTTTTCCACAAAAGGCATCACGACGGCTATCCAAATCAACTTTATCATTTTCATCATCACATGCCTGAACTAAAACCGGTACATTCAGATCAGCAATACTGATAGCATTGATTATTCCTATTTCAAAACCAAAATTCGGTAAAGAAACAATAATACCGTCAATCTTATCACGATTCTGACGGAATAATTCCGCACATTTAATTCCATCTTCACGAGTTTCAATGCTGCTGCTTCCTGTCGGAGTGGCATCTTCCGGCAAAATAACATAATCATAACCTTGCTCTTCTATTGTTTTCAACAATTGCTTACGTACATCCTTAGCTAATGCAGAATTAAAATAAGCACGTGTTCCTATTATCACTCCGAAACATAATTTTTTCTTGTTTTTCATATCATTTAAAGTTTAAATTATTATTCTATATTATTTACTTGTTATCAATGTTTTAACAGCATGCTTCCAGCCTTTATACAAGACATCTACATCTGTTTGGGTCATTTGAGGTAATCTTAATTTCTGTTCTTTCCTCAATGATAATATTTCAGCAAAAGTATTCCACTTTCTACGAGCCAGACCATTCATCAAAACCGCACCCAAAGCAGATGCTTCTTCTACATCAGAACAGCAAATAGGAGCTTGCAGCATATCGGCCTGGAAATTCATCAGTAAATTATTTTTTGTAGGTCCTCCGTCCACTCTAAGCTCTTTTAAAGGAATACCTGCACTTTGTGACATCATATCTGCAAGATCTTTTACCTGATATGCAATCGATTCCAAAGCCGCTCTCAACAAATGAGATTTGGTTGTACCCAATGTCATACCAAAAATTGCAGCTTTAACATCGGATCTCCACCATGGAGCTCCTAACCCAGCGAACGCCGGAACAAAATATACTCCCTCGGTATTGCTTACAGATGAAGCGTATTCTTCTATTTGCGCAGGAGTATCAATTAAATGAATTTGTTCTACCAACCATTTTATAGTAGCACCTGTACAATGTATGTTCCCCTCAAAAGCATAAAACACTTTACCTAAAGCAGCAAAACCAACAGAAGTAACCAGTCCCTCGGGAGCTGCTAATGCATTTTCACCAATGTTCATCATAACGGAAGATCCTGTTCCATAAGTAGCCTTTCCAAAACCAGCTTCAAAACACATTTGCCCCATTAAAGCTCCATGAGAATCACCCAAAACACCTGCTATCTGTATAGGTTCCTGAAACAATCCCTCTAATGTCGTTTCTCCAAAAACAGAATCACAAGGTAAGAGCCGAGGCATCATTGAAGCCGGTATGGTAAACAACTTCAACAGTTCATCATCCCACTGCAAAGTATGTATATTGAAAAGTAATGTCCGAGAAGCATTTGTATAATCCGTAGCATGAACTTTTCCTTCTGTCAACTTCCAAATAAGCCAAGAATCAATTGTCCCCATAAGCAAACTTCCATTCTCTGCTTTTTGGCGAGCACCATCTACATTATCCAATATCCATTTAACACCACTAGCCGAAAAATAAGGATCAATTAACAAACCTGTTTTTTCTCGTACTAGCTCACTATACCCTTTATCTTTCAAAGCCTGACATATAGAAGCGCCTCGCATGCACTGCCAAACCACAGCATTATATATAGGCTGTCCCGTATACTTATCCCATACAACAACAGTCTCACGCTGATTGGTGATAGCTAAAGAATATGTACTTTCTTCTTTGTTATCATCTTGTTCAAGCACGCAAGAAATGGCTTTCAACATGTTCTGATAAATTTCAACAGCATCATGCTCAACCCAACCAGCATGAGGATAAATTTGATGGTGAGGTATATTTACCCGATACAACAGCTCACATGCATCATTAAAAAGCATAGCTTTTGTTGCTGAAGTACTTTGGTCTATTGCAATAATTTTCGTTTTCATATCGATTAGATTTAAAGCACATTTTTTACTTTAGGAATTCCAATGCAGCTCGATAAATACCTTCTGCATCCAAACCATAATGTGCAAATATCTCAGAAGAAGTACCATGGACAACATTCTCATCCGGGATACCTAATATTTTAACAGGAACCGGATGTTCTGAAAGAGTTTCCGTAACGATACCCCCTAATCCACCAAATTGACTATGTTCTTCTACCGTAAGAATTCTACCTGTTTCAGAAGCAGCTTTTAAAATGGCCTCTTTATCATAAGGCTTTAGCGAAGACATATCTAATACTCGTGCACCAACGCCTTCATCATGTAATTTTAGACCAGCCTGATAAGCATGATATACAGTTTCGCCTGTACCTATAATCGTTAAATCATTACCTTCCAACAAAACATTCGCTTTTCCCAAGGTAAATTCAAAGTCATCATTTACATATACATCAGGAACGGCAGCACGCCCAACCCGTACATACACCGGTTCCGGATAATCCACCAATAGTTTTACCAGTTTCCGTGTCTGACGAGCATCACATGGAAGCACAATATTCATCCCCGGAAAAGTTCTCATCACTGCTATATCATGCAAGCTATGATGAGTTGCTCCCAAGGCTCCATATGCAACACCACCACTCACGCCCAAAATCTTCACATTGTTCTGACTATACGCCAAATCAACCTTTACTTGTTCCAAGCTTCTTGCAACATAAAAACAAGCAGGGCCACAAACAAAAACTTTCTTTCCTGAATGAGCTAAGCCGGCAGAAATACCAACTGCATTTTGTTCTGCAATACCACACTCTACAAATTGTTCAGGAAGCTCTTTTGCAAAATCACCTAATGTAACAGACCCACGAGCGTCTGTTGTAACAGCAATAATATCTTTATCAGCACGAGCTAGTTCCAACAATGTATCCGTTAAAACTTTTTCTACAAGCTTCCATAATTTTATTTTTCTAATGTTGCTATTCTTTCTGAAATTTCCTTAATTGCCAAATCAAATTCTTCTTGATTGGGTACTCCATGATGCCATTTGGTAACATTCTCCATATAAGATACTCCTTTACCCTTTGTAGTATGCGAAATTAATAAATGAGGGCGTTTGCTTTCAAAATCAATCTCGGAAAAACAATTCACAATATCCTCAATGTTATCTCCATTCATATGTTTGACATCCCATCCAAAGCAGTCCAGCGCTGATATATATCTTCGATTGCCATAACCTCTTCTGTTGTACCACTAATTTGCAACCTGTTCCGATCTATTATGGCAACTAAATTATCTAACTTATACTGATTCGCAGCCATCGCAGCCTCATAAATAGAACCTTCCCCTTGTTCTCCATCTCCCATCAGTACATACGTTTTATAAGACTGATGGTTCATTTTAGCAGCAAGAGCCATGCCTACACCTATAGATAAGCCATGTCCCAAGGCCCCTGTATTTACTTCTATTCCAGGCACCTCAATAGTAGGATGACAGATAAAATAGAGCCATACTGCCCCAATGTATCAAGTGTTTCTGGCGAAATAATACCCTTAGACTCCAAGGTAACATATAGCGCCTCAACACAATGTCCTTTACTCATAACGAAACGATCACGATTGGCATCTTTCAAAATTGATGAATCAATACGCATTATACCATTATAAAGAACAGTCAATACATTAAGACAAGAAAGATCACCTCCAATATGTCCAGCCTTAGCTTTAAAGATCACCTCAACTAATCTTTTACGATTAATTTCTGTTTTTAACTGTAATTCTTTTGTTTGCATATCATTTATTATTTTTCACTTGCAAATAAAACATAAAAAAAGATCCAAAACAAAGAAACAAAAAGAAAACGAAACTATATTAACATAATTTATATTTTAAGACATAAATAGTACAAAGTATTTTCTTTAAAAAAAAATCAAAACCAAATAGTTCTTTCAGAAAAATAATTACCTTTGCAAATAATACGAATTTTAACAATATAATAAGGTATGCTAAGTTCAGTAGAAGAAGGTCTGGAAGATATCCGTCAAGGAAAAATCATTATTGTCATTGACGATGAAAATAGAGAGAACGAAGGAGATTTTATCATTGCAGGAGAAAAAATAACTCCTGAAAAAGTCAATTTTATGATTACGCATGGGAAAGGACTATTATGTGTTCCTATTCCTAAGGCACGATGTGCGGAGCTTAAACTAGCCCCAATGGCAACGGATAACACTTCACTTTTAGGAACACCTTTTACTATGTCTGTAGATTTAAAAGGATACGGATGTACAACTGGAGTTTCTGCATTTGACCGAGCTAAGACTATCCATGCTCTTGTATGCGGTAATATTGCTCCAGAAGAACTCGCACGCCCAGGACACATATTCCCATTATATGGTGCAACAAATGGAGTTTTAGAAAGAGATGGACATACAGAAGCTCTGTTAGACTTGACAAGACTGGCAGGTCTAAAACCTGGAGGAGCACTCATTGAAATTCTAAATGAAGATGGAACAATGGCACGTCTACCACAACTAGAGAAAATTGCACAAAAATTCCAACTCAAAATTATTTCAATTAAAAGTATTCAGGAATATCGTATCAAGAATAACCTATAACTACGAGTATCATGGCACTAAATCAAAGAAGACTGAAAATATTAAATCTTATCCGAGAAGACGGACATGCAAAAGTACAGGACTTGAGCAAGATATTTAAAGTAACTGATGTCACTATCAGACAGGATTTAGAAGAATTAGAGAAAATGGGATACATAGAAAGAGAGCATGGAGGTGCTCTCTTAAAAGACGTAAGCTCATTTGCCAGAACTGGTCAGTTATTAAACCAGAAAAATATCGAAGAAAAAAGAGAAATTGCTAAGAAAGCAATTAATTTTATAAATGAAGGCGATTGTATCATCCTTGATTCAGGTTCAACAACAACTGAGATAGCCAAACTGCTGGTTTCGTTTAAAAACCTGACAATAATAACTAATGCACTTAATATTGCTCTGATATTAGGTGAGAACCCAAATATCAGTCTGATAGTTACAGGTGGAGAATTTAAAGCTCCCACATTGTCATTAACAGGGGAAATGGCTGCACAACCATTCAATAATTTACATGCCAACAAATTATTCTTAGCTACAGCTGGAATCTCTGCTAAATGCAACTTACATACCCAAGCTTAAGCGACTTAGTTGTAAAATCGGCTATGATAAAATCATCTGATGAAGTGTTCCTTGTAGCAGATTCTTCGAAAATAGGGAATACATCTTTTGCAAGTTTAGGTAGTATTTCTTTAATAAAGGCATTAATTACAGATAACAAAATATCATACGAAGATATTAAAAAGATAGAAGAACAAAACGTAAAAATTATCTTCTAAAACAAAATATAAAAAGGAAATTCTTAATAAATGAGAACTGGTGTATTTAAATAAAAAGAAAGTGGAGCATACAGGACTCGAACCTGCCACCTTTTGACTGCCAGCTCA
>ENA-OQJS01000036-OQJS01000036.1-human-gut-metagenome-genome-assembly--contig:-NODE-36-length-25617-cov-1.461789_pt1 | contig 25617 bp, 27 predicted proteins | sample MGYA00242598_ERZ504764 | MGnify/ENA primary metagenome ERZ504764 (study PRJEB26092, sample SAMD00036368) | human gut metagenome | host: Homo sapiens | study: EMG produced TPA metagenomics assembly of...
TCTTTCCGCTAGCATACTTTTAAAATTTATAGGTTAATACTAATGTTAATTTATTTCTTTACTGAAAGAGTAAATGTTTTTGCTGGCTTAAATGCCGGAATATTGTGCTCCGGAATAATAATAGTTGTATTCTTTGAAATGTTACGGGCAGTCTTCTGCGCTCTTTTCTTCACAATGAAACTACCGAAACCACGAAGGTATACGTTTTCATCGTTTGACAACGATTCTTTTACTGAATCCATAAACGCTTCAAGTGTGGTCAGGACTGTTGCCTTGTCAATACCTGTGTTTCTAGCAATTTCGTTTACAATATCTGCTTTAGTCATTTCGCTAATAATTATTGTTATACGTTATCTTAATTTTTTGGATTGCAAATATATAGCTTTTCTCGTTCTCAGAAAAATTTCTTTCGAACAAATTTTATAAAAAGTGGCTTGTGCTTTGCTAAAACCTTTATTTTTGCTGAAAATTTGACTGGTATAAATATTGAAAAAACATTTTGGATGAGTTTGCTGAGCGACAAGATTATAAATTGGTATAAAGAGAATAAACGTGATTTGCCTTGGAGAAATACGAAAAATCCTTATAAAATATGGATATCTGAAATTATTCTGCAACAAACGCGGGTAGCGCAAGGATATGACTACTACTGCCGGTTTATAGAACGTTTTCCCGATTTCCAGACCTTGGCAGATGCTGATGAAGATGAGGTGATGAAATATTGGCAGGGGCTGGGTTATTATTCCCGTGCCAGAAACTTGCATGAGCTGCTCGTTCGATTGCCCGGGAGGGCGCATTCCCTGATACATATGCAGAAGTCAGGAAAATGAAAGGAGTAGGCGATTATACAGCAGCGGCTATTTGTTCCTTTGCCTATGATATGCCTTGTGCCGTTGTCGATGGCAATGTGTATAGAGTGATATCGCGTTGGATGGGAGTGGAAGAGCCGATTGATACAAATTCCGGTAAAAAACTATTTGCGGAGCTGGCTGATGAATTGCTGGATAAAGCACAGCCTGCATTATATAATCAGGCCATTATGGATTTTGGAGCACTTCAGTGTGTGCCGTCTTCACCTTCGTGTTTGTTTTGTCCTTTGTCTGACAGTTGTGTGGCTTTGCAGAAAGGCATAGTAGATGAGTTACCTTGCAAGAAGCATAAAACAAAAGTTTCTAATCGTTATTTTCATTATTTCTATGTACGTGCAGGGCTTATACCTATATATATAAGGCGCGGGGCAGGCGACATCTGGCATAATCTGTATGAATTTCCTTTGATAGAAACAGAGGCTCCACTTGACGGGCAACATATTCTTCAGATTCCGGAGTTTGAACGTTTTGTTTGGAGGGTGTCAGATAGATAATATCAGGTTGGTGGCAGAAGGAGTGAAGCATGTGCTGTCGCATCGGATTATCTATGCTGATTGTTATGAAGTTGTATTGTCTGAAACAGGTATGCTGGGAAAAGAGTATCAGAGAGTTTTGATTGACGACTTACATAAATTTCCCGTATCGCGCTTGACTTCTTCGTTTTTTTTCTCTTAATTTGAAGCCAAATATTTAAAAGAAAGTAAATTATGTCATTAAATAAAGTTCAGTTGATAGGCAATGTGGGAAAGGATCCCGATGTACGTTATTTGGATAATGGTGTGGCTGTGGCAACATTCCCCTTGGCTACGACAGACCGTGCTTATACATTGGCGAACGGTACACAAGTTCCGGAGCGTACAGAGTGGCACAATATTGTCTTGTGGCGTGGCCTTGCCGAAACAGCAGAAAAATATGTTCATAAAGGTGACAAACTGTATATTGAAGGAAAAATTCGTTCTCGTTCTTATGACGATCAGAACGGAATCAAGCGTTATATTGTAGAGATTTTTGCCGATAATATGGAGATGCTTACTCCGCGTACAACTCAGGCTGGCACGGCACAACAGCCAATGCAGCCGGGTGTCGCTCCTCAGCAGCCTTCATCGGCACAAGCGGTACAAACGGCTGACGCTTCCGATGATTTGCCGTTCTAAAGCCGAATGCTCTTTCTCCGTAAGCGGCATATGTCTGGTATATTACTTGTATAAGATATTTCAGACAGTACAGACTTGCGGCGAAAGAGAAAAAAAGAAAATTGATGTTTAACTAAATATTTATTCCTTGGACCCTGACTCGTGTATATCCTACTTACAGGATTTATGTGACGGAGTGACCGTCGTTCCCCCTTCTATGGGGGCTATAATTGCATTGATTCTTGCAATTCTATTATTGTATGCTTCTGGTTTTGTTTCGGCATCCGAAATCGCTTTTTTTTCGTTGTCCCCTTCCGATTTGAGTAAGGTGGATGAAAATGAGCATCCTTCTGATTCACGCATTAGAGCTTTGCTTGATGATTCGGAACGTTTGCTTGCTACCATTCTTATTTCGAATAACTTTGTCAATGTAACAATAATCATGTTGTGCAATTTCTTTTTTGCCAGCGTGATAGATTTTGGCGATGCTCAGTTACTTGAGTTTTTGCTCATAACGGTTGTTGCTTACTTTTCTGTTGTTGCTTTTCGGGGAAATCATGCCGAAAATATATTCTGCACAAAATACGTTGAAATTTTGCCGTAAAGCAGCACCGGTTGTTTATCTGTTGCGTTCTGTTTTTAAGCCCGTGTCGAATTTGCTGGTACATTCCACTTTTTGATAAACAAGCTTACCAAAAAACGTAAGGTTCCCAATCTCTCGGTCGATGAACTGTCGCAGGCTTTAGAGCTGACCGACAAGAATGAAATATCCGAAGAAAGCAATATGCTGAAAGGCATTATTCGTTTTGGTGAGGAAACAGCAGAAGAAGTCATGACTTCAAGACTTGATATTGTAGATCTGGAAATAAACACTCCCTTTCCGGAGGTTATAAAATGCATCGTGGAAAATGCTTATTCCAGAATACCCGTATATGAAGAGTCGCGCGATAACATTAAAGGTGTTTTATATATCAAAGACTTGCTCCCTTATTTGGATAAAGGAGCCGACTTTAAATGGCAGAATTTGATACGTCCGGCGTTTTTTGTCCCTGAAACGAAGATGATAGACGATTTGCTTCGCGATTTTCAGGCCAACAAAATTCATATTGCCATCGTGGTAGATGAATTTGGAGGAACATCGGGCATTGTGACGATGGAAGATATTATCGAAGAAATCGTGGGTGAGATAAACGATGAGTACGATGAAGAAGAACGTACCTATGTGAAGATTTCGGAGAACGTATATATCTTTGAAGGAAAGACTTTGCTTTCCGACTTCTATAAACTGGCAGAAATCAATCCGGATGATTTTGAAGCAGTAGCTGGAGATGCCGATACATTGGCTGGACTATTGCTGGAATTGAAAGGAGAGTTTCCCGTTCTGCATGAAGTAATAAATTATGACCGTTACCGTTTTGAAATCCTCGAAATGGATGTTCGTCGTATAGTAAAGGTGAAAGTCACTGTAGGAATGAATACAAGTAAGGAAAAGAAAGATTGATCATCTATGCCTCTTCTTAAAAAATGGATTGAAAACGGAGCTTTATTCGCTATCTGGCGCGTTGAGGAAACTGCCGAAGAGTTGAGAAAAATGCTGGTTGCTTCTTTGCCATACGATGAAGAATTGTCGCAGTTGAAGTCGGAGGCACGCCAGTTGGAATATCTTGCCGTGCGAGTATTGCTTCGTGCTGTTTGTGGAGAAGAAAAACATATTTCTCATTATTCTTCAGGAAAGCCATTTTTGGCCGACAGAAGTTTTTCATATTACAATCTCTCATACGCGAGGATATGTTGCTGTTGGGCTCCATGCTACATACGAAGTAGGAGTTGATATCGAGTATATTTCCGATCGTGTTCGAAAAGTTGCCGGTCGGTTTATGTATCCGGACGAACTTCGCCATTCATCCGATACAGCTTATCTGCTTGTCCAGTGGTCGGCAAAAGAAACCATGTATAAGTTGCTCGATGAACAAGGAGTTGATTTTCTGGAGCATCTTCGTATTGTTCCATTCCAGCTTCAGACGGACGGCAGATGTGAGGGGCACGAGTTGCGAACTTCTTCACAAATTCATTTTGATATACATTATATAGCTTCCCCTGATTTTGTTTGCTCCTGGTGTGTGCTGGATCGTTAATTCTTATGATATATATGTCAGGAAGTTTCAGTAATTTTTCGTACAAATTTCTCTGACATTTGTACGATTTTTAGAAAAATATCGAGAAGTTTTGATGAAGATATGCTGAAGTTTTGGATAAAAATAAGGCTGCTTTTAACTGTTTGATAATCAGTTGAAAGCAGCCTTTGCTTTTTGAATATAGATTGATATGTTTTCTTTGTTTTTACGCCTCTTTGTTTTTACGCCTCTTTGTTTTTTTGTAGAGTAAAGACGAACTCAAGTCCACCATGAGGATTGTTCTTGGCGAAGATAGTTCCTCCGTGGAACAAGACGGCATTTTTAACGATGGCAAGTCCCAGTCCGGTTCCTCCCAGTTTTCTTGAACGTCCCTTGTCTACTCGGTAGAAGCGTTCGAACAAACGGTTCAGATGTTCTTCCGGAACTCCAACTCCCGTATCGGAAAAGCTGAAATAATAAAATTTTTCATCTTCACGGAAGCAGTTGATTGTAACTGTTATGTTCGTACCGGCATAAGCAATAGCATTATCCATCAGGTTACGGAAAATAGAATAAATCAGCGAGTTGTTTCCGGTCAGTATCAGGTTGAAAGGAAGTTTGTTTACAACTTTTATTTGTTTTTCTTCCAATCCCAATGCAACTTCATTCAACATGTTTTCTATCAACTTGCTCAAGTTGACTGTTTCTATTTCTACCAGATGTGGAGCTTCATCCATACGTGTCAGTACAGAAATATCCCGTAAAAGTATAGTAAGGCGGTTACTCTGTGCGTAACTTCGTTCCAAGAACGTATGCATGGTAGCCGGTGTAATGTTAGGGTTATTCAAAATTGTTTCCAGATATCCCTGTATACTGCTCACTGGAGTTTTCAGCTCATGAGCGATGTTTTGTGTAAGCTGGCGTTTCAGTCGAGCCTGTTCTTCTTCCTGCGTCACGTCTATGATGGAAATTTCGAAGGCGTGATCCTGAAAAATAATACATTCTACTGAGAACGAACGTGCGTTTTTGTCGATATGCAGTGAAAATCTTTTTTCTTCCTTATGAAAATTTCCTTCGTTTCGGTTCAGGAAATCCGTGATAGGAGCCAGTTCCGGAATGGAGAAAACTTCTTCGGTAGAAGTCAGGTTATGGTCGGATATCGTATTTGCATATTGAGTAAACAGGTTATTTACCAGAATTTCGTTTCGTTCGCGGGTAAATACTCCCAATCCCTCGTGTGATGTCTGTAAATGCGATATCAGTTTTTCACGTTCGATATACAGTGCTTCCTTAGCCCGATGCAGTCGTTTGTATATCTTGATGATATGTTGTGATATTTCTCCAAGTTCATTCTTTGGGAATGATTCCAGAATATCAAGATCTATCGGTTCGTTTCGGTCAGCCTTTAATGCAAATTGCTGCAACTGGGTGATAGAAGTTCCCAGTTTATGAGTAAAACGATAGAAGATAGACATCAGTATCAAACTGATGATAATAGTAAACCAGATGAATCCGGAATCAGCACGCAGATGTTCGCTCAGACTTACATTGTAAGGAAGGGCTGAGCGTATTATTATTTGTTTGGCCGGATAATAACGTGCCGAATAAAAAAAATTCTTCTCCGTTCAGACTTTCTGAGTAACGGCTGATAGAATATCCACTGCCGTACATCAGGGCATCTTGTACTTCTTTGCGCGAGCTATGATTCTTAAACTGTCTGATATCTTTTTGGGTATTGTCGTAAAGCACTTCACCTTCGGAAGTGATAAGTGTTACCCGCAGGTTAGGAATCATATGCGTAGTAACATAGTGTTGCAAAGTATCTACGCTGAAATTATCGTTTTCGCTGATAAAATCATATAATTGCGCATTATAGTTCTGCAACTGTGTATTCAGCAGTTCACTTTTGTATGATTTTTCGCGCTGATACTGAAACAGCATAAAGCAGACAGCAAAAGCGAGAAACAAAGTGATGACTGAAAGAAAAAGCCGTTTGTTGAATGGTAATAAACGATATGAAAGTTTAGTCATGATAGTTTTATAGAATTATTCACATTCGAAACAGTAACCATATCCTAAACGGGTTACTATGTATTTGCCGTAGCTGCCTATCTTTTTGCGTAAACGGGTGATATTTACGTCTATGGTACGATCGAGTACATACACTTCGTCATTCCATACTTTTGCCAGAATATCTTCGCGTGAAAATACTCGTCCCTGATTTTGTAGCAGCAGCAATAATATTTCAAATTCTTTTTTAGTCAACGAAGTTTCCTCTCCGTCTATCGTGACTTTCTTCTGAGGTATATTTATAACGAGCCCCTTGTATTGAAGCTGTTCTTCTTCTTTTATCTGTACACCTGCCGTGCGGCGTAATACCGCTTTCACACGCATGATTACCTCACGCAATGAGAATGGTTTCGAGATATAGTCATCTGCTCCCAGGTTAAATCCTGTGATTGTATCGTTTTCAGTATCTTTTGCGGTAATGAAAATAATAGGAATTTCGGCTGTATCCTTATTAGCTTTCAACATGCGCGCCATTTTGAAACCAGATATTTCTCCCATCATCACATCTAGCAGCAACAAATTGTATTGTGTGATGTCTAGTTTCAATGCTTCTTCGGCAGAATAAGCTGTATCTACCGTATACCCTTCCATCTCAAGATTGAACTTCAGAATCTCGCAAAGGTCTTCTTCATCGTCTACAACAAGAATACGATAATCGTTCATAGTGCTTTTGTTATAATTAGTTGCTGCAAAAGTGATGCTTTTTTGTTTCGCCACGATGAAATAGGTATTACAAAAATATTACAATTCAGGACGCGTAAATTCTCCGGCAATGGAACGGTTTCATTTCGTTCCGTACTTCTTTTGGGGTCAGGTTATGTCCGAACAGGAACATTAGCTTGGTTAGGACACTTTCTACAGTAGCATCAAATCCACTGATGACACCTGCATCTAAAAGATGAAGGCCGGTTTCATAACGTGCCATTTCTACCATACCTGCAGGACACTGTGAAATGTTTACGATGACAATGCCTCGTTGGGTAGCTTCTTTCAACAAGCGGATAAACCAAGGTTTTTGCGGAGCATTTCCCGAACCATATGTTTTCAGTACCACTGCTTTTAATCCCGGTATACGGAAAACATTACTTACTACATTTTCTTGGATGCCGGGGAATATGGTGAGAATAAGCACATTTGTATCGAATACATAATGAGGATGCATCGGAAGATTCAAGTCTGCTTTCCGGATACGGTCGTATTCATACTTGATATGTATACCTGCTGTAGCCAGTGGGGGATAGTTGTACGAACGGAATGCATTGAAGTTTTCTGCATTGATTTTGGTTGTACGATTTCCTCGCAGCAGAAGATTTTCGAAGAAAATACACACTTCAGGAACTATTGCCCGTCCGTCCGGATACTTGGCAGCTGCTATTTCAATGGAAGTGATCAGATTTTCCTTACCGTCAGTACGTAACACTCCGATAGGCAACTGACTTCCAGTCAGAATAACAGGTTTGCTCAAGTTTTCCAGCATGAAACTCAGTGCCGATGCCGTATAAGCCATGGTATCCGTTCCGTGCAGAATGACAAAGCCGTCGAAATTATCGTAATTGTAATGAATGATTTTTACTAATTTGCTCCACAAAGCCGGTTCCATATCGGAAGAGTCAATAGGAGGGTTGAACTGATAAGAGGATATACGATAATTAAAACGTTTTAGTTCTGGAACGTTTTCTTGAAGTTGGTCAAAATTGAAGGCTTCCAGTGCTCCTGTTTCCGGATTTTCAATCATTCCAATCGTCCTCCGGTATAGATTAGCAAAACGGAAGGATAATCTGGCTTTATCATGTTAGTGTATATTGCTTAATTTGTCACAAAGATAGTAAAAAAGAGTTCTAACCATGCAACAGTTGGGGAAAGAAAACAACAAAATGATTGTTTTTATGTGATAAATCAATTAATTATCCCTTTTCATGGTTTCACTTTTATCATTTTAGGGGTTTGATGTCTTATAATTTTATCGTCCTAATAAGTGCATCAAACGTTCGGCTGCTCGGTCTGCATTACCATGTTCTTCGTCGAGAAGAGTAATAAATTTACTTCCTATAATACATCCGGAGGCGTGTGAAGCAGCTGTTTCGTAGGTTTGTTTGTTCGATATGCCGAAACCTACCATGCGTGGATTACGTAGCTGCATATTCTCGATACGGCAGAAATATGCTTGCCTTTCTTCATCGAAATTGGTTTGAGCTCCGGTTGTAGCAGCGGAAGAAACCATGTAGATGAATCCATCAGTGTGCTGGTCTATTTCTCGCACCCGTGCTTCACTGGTTTCGGGAGTAATGAGCATGATGATGCGTAAGTCGTACTGCTCTGCTATAGGGCGGAATTCTTCTACATAATCTTTAAATGGCAGGTCGGGAATGATTACACCGTCTATGCCGCAGTTTTGGCAACTTTTACAGAAATTTTCGAAACCATATTGCATGATGGGGTTCAGGTAGCCCATGAGAATAAGTGGAATACTTACTTCCTGACGAATTTCTTTCAGTTGGTCGAAGAGTTTTCTTAAAGTCATTCCATTTCGTAAAGCCTGGGTAGCTGCATTCTGAATGACGACTCCGTCTGCCATGGGATCACTGAACGGAATACCTATTTCTATCATGTCAATTCCCTTTTGTTCCAGAGTTTTGATTACTGTTGCTGTTCCTTCCAGTGTAGGACTTCCGGCACAGAAATATAAAGAAAGGATATCGTGGTGTTTTCTGCTGAATAATTCATTAATACGGTTCATAGTGATATGTTTTTATTTGTTGGTTAATAGTCTGAATTGTTCGATAAAAGAAGCTAGTTGCTTTGCGTCTTTTTGTGCCGGAGCAGTTTCAAATCCACTGTTCAGGTCGATGCCGGCCCAGCGTGATGATGGAAACCGGATAGGGCAGGCAAGCTTTCCGGACGTATGCCTCCGCTTAAGAGGAAAGGAGTGTCACCTTTGTAATTTCCCAATATACTCCAGTCGAAAGATTGTCCTGAACCTCCATATCCGTGACAGGGAGTATCGAAAAGGAAATAATCACAGTAAGGAGCATATGCATAGGTACACTCCAGATCGGATGCTTTTCGAAGGGCGAAAGCCTTGATAAGTCTGAAACCTTCTTCATGCAGCTTTTTACATAGCTCAGGTGTTTCTTTGCCATGCAGTTGCAGATAGTCAAGGCTCAGCTCGTGTGCACGATGTGTAATGCCTGCATAATCTTCATTGACAAAAACTCCTATACGTTTTGAGTGTTGCGGAAGATATGAAGGAACCGATGAAACAAAACGGGGCGAACGGTCGTAACAGATCAATCCTATCCAGTCGCTCCTGCCTGTTCCACTGCTCTGATGTTTTCAGGCTGCCGCATGCCGCATACTTTTACTATCATAAGGCAGATTGAAGTTGGTTTATAAACTCATTTAAAGCTTTTCCGGGATTTTCGGTTTTCATAAAATTCTCTCCGATAAGGAAACCTCGGAAACCGGCTTCACGTAGCTTGATGACTGTTTCAGGGTTGGAAATGCCACTCTCCGAAACCAGAACTTTATCTTTGGGAAGTTTCTCTGCAAGGCGAAAGGAGTTCTCCGTATCGGTATGAAACGTTCCCAGGTTGCGGTTGTTTACTCCTATCATGTCGACATATTCGTTTATATAGTCTGTTTCTTGTTCGGTATGGATTTCGAGTAATACTTCCAGTTGTAATGCATGTGCTTCTTTTGCCAAGCTCATACATTCGTCTTTGCTAAGTGCTGCGGCTATTAGCAGCACGGCGTCAGCTTGTGCCACTTTGGCTTGCAGCAACTGGTATCGGCTGATGATAAAGTCCTTGCGCAGCACAGGGATATTTACCGTAGGACGGGCATTACGAATGTCTTTCAATGACCCACCGAAAAACAGTTCGTCTGTCAGAATAGACAATGCGGCAGCTCCTGCCAGTTCGTAGTTGTGAGGCACGATCGATGCATCGGCTTCACAGTTTATCCATCCTTTCGATGGCGACCTGCGTTTGAACTCGGCGATGATGCCTGTGGATGAGGCTGTCAGACTTTGTTTCATGCTGCGTGTAACGGTAGTTCCTCCAATATGGTTCTCGAGGAACGAAGCCGAAACAGCAGCTTCCTGTATGGCGATTTCTTTTCTTTTATGGGCGATGATGTCGGTCAGTATATCTTGATTCATGGTGATGTTTATTATAAAATATGGTGATGTTTTTATAAAAATGTGCAGATGTTTTCAGCTGTTCATACTGACGAATTTACAGAATGTGTTCCAAGCCCGTCCGCTTTCCAGTGATTCTCTGGCCATTGATACGCATTCTTCTATTTGCTTTTGTGGCTCGCGGGCTTGTATGGCGAACGAAGCATTTATCAGAACACAGTCTGTCTGGGCTTTTGTAGCACGGTTTTGCAGGACATTGTCGAATATGCTGGCAGCTTCTTCTGGAGTTCTTCCGCCGTATAATTCTTCCTTTCGTGAGATAGTAAATCCTAGGTCTGAGGGACGGTAAATTGTTTCATAACGATTGGTCATGACTTTAAATTCGTCGGTCAGGGAAATTTCATCATATCCGTCGAGATTGTTGACTACGGCAAAACCGATATTCAGACGCTGCAAGGTATTGGTGTATAACCGCATTTGGGGAAGATCGGCCACACCTAGCAGCTGAAAGGCCGGCAGACATGGGTTTACAAGCGGACCTAGCAGATTGAACAATGTTCGTACTTGCAGAGCTTTCCGTACCGGAGCAACTGTTTTCATGGCCGGATTGAAGAGAGGGGCATGCAGGTATGCCATGCCGCATGTTTCGATGGAACGGCGCAGTTTACTTTCATCGTCGGTAAATTTCACCCCGTGCTGTTCCATTACGTTGCTCGCTCCACTTACTGAAGTTGCACCGTAATTTCCGTGTTTGGCTACGGCATATCCGGCTCCGGCAACGATGAAACAGGCACAAGTAGAGATATTAAACGTATTTTTTCCGTCACCTCCTGTACCGACAATGTCTATTGGCTGGAAATCGGAGAAATCTACCGGAACACGTGTTGTCAGCAATGCCTCACGAAATCCGGTGAGTTCGTTTACTTTTACTCCACGCATCTGGAATACGGTGAGCAGCGAAGCAATCTGCGCTTCATTGTAGTCGCCACGTGTGATGCCTTTCATCAGGTTGCATGCCTCTTCGTGCGAGAGCTCTTCGTGAGCAAAAAGTCGTATGAGTATTTCTTTCATTGTAGTAGCTGTTTTTTAGTGGTTTAACCAGTTTTGTATCATTTGTTTGCCATCGGGAGTAAGTATAGATTCCGGATGAAACTGTATTCCGCAGATGTCATACTGACGGTGGCGCAATGCCATGATATATCCTTCGCGACTTCTGGCTGTAATTTCCAGACAAGTGGGAAAATCTTTTGTGTCTACTACCCACGAGTGATAACGTCCGACGGGTATTTCATGGGGTAATCCGCAGAAGATATAGTCGTCTGCAACGATTTCTACCGGACTCTGTATGCCGTGGAATACTGTGTCGAGGTTTATCAGGCTGCCTCCGAAGACTTCTCCGATGGCTTGTTCACCAAGACAGACTCCTAGAATAGGCTTTCGGCCGGCATAATTTTTAATGACATCCAGCAGCAGACCTGCTTCACTGGGGATTCCCGGACCTGGGGAAAGCACTATTTTGTCGAATTTCTCTAAATCTTCTATATGGAAACAGTCGTTTCGTAGTACTGTTACTTCTGCTCCAAGCTCTTTTATCAGGTGACTCAGATTATAGGTAAACGAGTCATAATTGTCTATGATAACTATTTTCATTGTCGGATAATTATAATTGTTCTGCCAGAAGGATCGCTTTTTTCAAAGCTCCCAGCTTGTTGTTTACTTCTTGTAATTCATTCTCTTCATTGCTTAATGCTGTAATGCCGCCTCCCGCCTGAAACCAAAGCTCATTATTGCGGCTTACAAAAGTACGTATGGTAATGGCCTGATTTAGTGTACCGTTCAGCCCGATAAATCCGATACATCCTCCGTATACGCCACGATTATGTGGTTCTATTTCACTGATGAGCTGCATGGCACGCACCTTAGGAGCACCACTCAATGTTCCGGCTGGAAAGGTATCGATGAACGTACGTACTGGATTGGTCGTTTTACTGAGTGTTCCGCTTACACGACTTACCAGATGAATAACATGACTGTAATATTGAGGCTCTTTGAAAAACTCAATAATGTGTGTTGTGGCAGTTGCGACTCAGGTCATTTCGTGCCAGATCGACCAGCATGACGTGTTCTGCATTCTCTTTCGGGTCGGCAAGCAGTGAAGCTGTCAGTTGGCTATCTGTTTCTTTATCTCCACTGCGTCGGGTAGTTCCGGCTATCGGATCGATAGTAGCCTGTCCGTTTTTCTATTTTACAGTGTGTTTCTGGAGATGAACCGAAGATACGGAAGCTCCGAAGTCAAAATAAAACAGATATGGTGACGGATTGATGCTTCTCAGTGCACGGTACAGCTTGAAATCGTCTCCCTGAAACTTTTGAATAAATCGCCGTGAGAGAACTACCTGAAAGACATCTCCCCGCATACAGTGTGCTATGCCTTTTCGGATATTGGCTTTATGTTCTTCATCGGTCAGTGTACTGGTAGTTTCACCTGTAGGATGAAAATCATAAGTCGTATAGTTTCGGTTGTTTATAGCTTTTTCTATTTCACCTATGTGACTTTTTTCCTGACTGTCTTGCATCTCGATCAATACCATTTCGCTTTTGAAATCATTGAAGACAATCAGGTATTTGTATAAAATGTAAAGTATTTCCGGAGCATCATTTTTCGGTTCGTGGCTGTCTTTTACCGGTATGTCTTCGAAGTAACGTACGGCATTGAATGTGGTATATCCATATAATCCGCAATAATGAGAGTATTCTCCTTCTATACTGAAGCACGACAGAAAACCGTTGATGGCATCTTCTGCCGTAAAGTTTGTACCAAGTTCTTTTTCCATGCAGGTATCATCGGGAAAATTCATAGTTGCTGTTCCATGATTGATACTGATGCTTGCTATCGGATTGAAGGCAATAAACGAACGGTTGTTTTCGCTTCCGTGATAGTCGGAACTCTCCATGAGTGCGCTTTGAGGGAAGAGATCGCGTACCTTGAGATAGGTGCTTACCGGAGTATGTAAATCGCCTAACAATACTTTATGTGCTGTATGATATGTATATGTTTTCATTGTATTGTAACTTATAAAATTGTGACTTAGTATTATAGGGTTGATTATCTAAATAGGTTTCGATATCCTTGTCACCTCTTCCTGAAACAGTCAGGACAACAATATCGCTGGGCTTGAATTTGATTTTGCTGAGAGCTCCCAGTGCATGTGCCGACTCTAGTGCGGGAATGATTCCTTCGAGTCTGGTCAGTTCGTAGGCTGCACTGATTGCTTCATCGTCGTTGATGGCCAATACGGTGGCGCGATGTTGTGCGGCAAGATTGGCATGCATGGGACCAATGCCTGGATAGTCTAATCCGGCAGATATGGAATAAGGTTCGATAATCTGTCCGTCTTCGTCCTGCATAAGCAATGTTTTTTGAACCATGGATGATGCCTAGGCGCCCCAGCTGAATAGTTGCCGCTGACATACCACTGTGTATACCCTTTCCACCGGCTTCTGCCAGAACGATTTTTACACGTTCGTCATCGATGTAGTGATAAATTGTACCGGCAGCGTTGCTACCTCCTCCGACGCATGCTATCAGGTAATCCGGATAATCTCGCATTTCATGCTCCGAAAGTTGTTTTCTTATTTCTTCGCTGATGACAGATTGCAAGCGGGCTACCATGTCGGGATAAGGATGAGGACCTACGGTTGAGCCAATGAGATAGTACGTATCATCCGGATGGCAACACCAGTCGCGGATTGCTTCGTTTGTAGCATCTTTCAATGTCATGTTGCCAGAAGTGACAGGACGTACTGTTGCTCCCAGCATTTTCATTTTTTCTACGTTAATGTGCTGGCGCTCTACATCGGTTTTTCCCATGTATACGATACATTCCATATCCATTAGCGCACAGACAGTAGCAGTGGCTACACCGTGTTGGCCGGCTCCGGTTTCGGCAATGATACGTTTTTTGCCCATGCGGCGTGCCAGAAGTACCTGTCCGATGGCATTGTTGATTTTATGTGCTCCTGTGTGATTCAGTCTTCCCGTTTTAGATAAACTTTACATCCGTATTTATCGGAAAGCCGTTTTGCCAGATACAGGGGTGATGGACGTCCTACATAGTCGCGGAGAAGTTGAGCGAATTCCTGTTTGAACTCTTCTGTTTCCATGACTTTCAGGTATGCGTTTTTCAGATTCTGTACACACTGATGGAGGATTTCGGGAATATATGCTCCGCCGAAGTTTCCGTAAAAACCGTTTTTGTCTACTTGATAAGTTTTCATAAAATTATTCTGTTGGAAAGTGATAAAAAACAAAAAGGGCTGTCGTAAGTACGACAGCCCTTTGCTATATTTTACTATATATTTATTATGGTATATATACACATGACTGATGTTCCCTTACGACTTTTTGAAGCTGCAAGAGGTGCCACCAGAAAAATGTATTTACCATTGTTTGTTTCATAACACGTGAACTATAACTTGTTTGTATGTTGCAAAAGTAGAGATAATTTGCGGATTTGCAAGTAAAAAACTACTTTTTTTATGAATTTAACAGAAGAAAACTATAAAATTTCCTGGTTACCTTACTGGCTGATGAGTGTAAAGAGTTCTGTTAATGGGGTATCAGAAGGACGAGAATAGACTTGCTTTAAAAAAGTGACAGTTCTTTTAGGTAAATTGGTGTTTTTATTTGTTTATATAGATAGAATAAGATATATTCGTAATAGATAATAAATTAAAAGTGTATGAAATCATTGAATTATGCTGCGATAAGTAGCTTATGTGCATTGGCAATCGGAATTTTGCTAGTTGTATGGCCTGAAGCCGCTATTATTTATTTAGTAATAACGGTAGGAGTACTTTTCTTGTTACCAGGTTTGTTTGGGTTATTCTCTTACTATGCTGCTTCCCGACATAAGGATGTAGAAATGCGCAGGTCATTTCCTATTGTTGCATTGGGAAGTACTTTATTGGGATTTTGGCTGATGATAATGCCGGAATTTTTTGTAAATATCTTAATGTACTTGCTTGGAGCGCTGCTTGTGTTAGGAGGATTGTCACAGCTGATAAACTTTATATCTGTGCGTCAAGCGGTAAAGGTACCTCTTCTTTTCTATCTGGTTTCTGTGTTGATTCTGGCATCTGGTGTTGTTATTTTGTTCAATCCGTTCCAGGCAGCTACCGTTCCGTTTATTGTTTTGGGAGTAACAGCCATTGTATATGCGGTAAACGATCTGATTCGCTTGTTGTTTTATCACCGCAAACGGAATAAGAATATCACAGATGTAACAATTATAGAGGAATAGTTGGATTTTTCCAACTATTCCATATTCCGATATTGTTTGGGCGACATGCCTGTATATCGCTTAAAATATTTCCCGAAAAATGAGATATCGGGGAAATTGAGTGAATAGGCTATCTCTTGGATAGTGAGTTCGGTAGAACGGAGTTTTGCCTGAGCATCCCGTATGACGAAAGTCGAAATAATGTCAGTCAACGTTTTTTCCCGTAGTTTTCTTTATGGTAGTGCTGAGATGCTGAGGTGAAAGATGCATTTTCTCGGCATAGAAAGATATATTACGTTCCGATCTGTAATTTTCTATCACAACGCGTACCAACTCTTTTACAATCTCCTGATTTCGGTTATAATGCGGACGTTCGTTGCTTTCTCCTTGCTTATAAATATTTCCTAATCCCATAATCAGCTGGCTGCAAATAAGATCTGCCTGTTCGTCCTTGATAAAACTGTTGGGCAGTCTCATCGCCTTTGTCAAGACTTTGAAGTATTCATAAAATATTTCTGCTACTTCAGGTCTTAGCTCTATTACCGGTTTCTCAAAAATGGAGGGGGTGTATTCTATCATTCGAGAGAATAAAGGAGGACTTTGGATTAACTTTTTTGAAAATCCGACAAATATAAAGCGACAGTCATTGCTTTCTTCCATGACTTGTACAAACTGATGCGGGAAAATTATAGCTATGGAATTTTTCTTCAGTTCATATTTGCTTAAATGTATAGTAATAGAACAGTTTCCTCGGATACACAACAAGAACAGGCATCCAGGCATCTGGGCAGGAGTCTTAAAAAGCCTTTTTATGTTGCCTATAAGGTCAATACCCGTCAATATATCTATGTTTTCTGGTAGAGACTCTAATGAGTTTATTCGTTTCATTTATCTTACCTTTATAATAATCCGAAGCAAATATAATTTTTTTGTGTGAGAGTTCCAAATGTTGCTTGTTGGTGCTTAGATTAGTTAAGAAACTATTATCTAATCTAAAGAAATATATCTGACAATGTGAAAAAGACTTAACGGAAGATACGATGAAAGAATAGATTTTGTATTTTCGTAGCCAGTACGAAAACTATAAATTTAATATCGTGAGAAACAGTAATTTGTATTTGGTTAGTTTGGTCTTAGTGGCCATTTTAGGCGGTCTTCTTTTCGGATATGATACCGCTGTAATTTCTGGAGCAGAACAGGCTCTTCAGAAACATTTGGGATTAAATGCTTTTTGGCATGGCGTTACAGCTTCCAGTGCTTTAATCGGGTGTGTAATTGGTGGAGCGATCTCAGGAGTGTGCGCTTCTCGTATGGGACGACGCAATTCTTTGCGTTTATCAGCCGTGCTGCTTTTTTTGTCTGCACTGGGGTCGTATTATCCGGAATTTATTTTCTTCGAAAAAGGAGATACTTCATTTTCTCTGATTCTGGCATTTAACTTCTACCGTATATTAGGTGGAGTAGGAGTAGGTCTGGCTTCTGCTATCAGTCCGATGTATATTGCCGAAGTAGCTCCATCGGAGATTCGTGGTAAGCTGGTTTCATGTAATCAGTTTGCGGTGATTTTCGGTATGCTGGTTGTGTATTTTGTAAATTACATGATTAAGGATGGTATGACCGAAGAAGTCCTGGTATCGGAAGGCTGGCGTAAGATGTTCGTTTCAGAAGCATATCCTGCTGCTGTATTCGGTATCTTATTGTTTTTTGTTCCTAAGACACCTCGTTATCTGGTGATGGAAGGAAACGATTCTAAGGCATTGTATGTATTGGAGCGTATTAATGGTCCTGAAAAGGCAAAGAAAATCTTCGCAGATATTAAGTCTGTTACAGCTGAAAAAACAGAAAAGCTCTTTACGTATGGTGTTGCTGTTATCGTTATTGGTATATTGCTTTCTGTATTCCAGCAGGCTATCGGTATTAATGCTGTGCTTTATTACGCTCCGCGTATCTTTGAAAAGATTGGAGGTGGAGGTGATGGCATGATGCAGACTGTTATTATGGGTATAGTTAACATTACCTTTACACTGGTTGCTATCTTTACTGTAGAGAAATTAGGTAGAAAGCCATTGCTTATTATTGGTTCTATTGGTATGGCTATCGGAGCATTGGGAACTGCTGCATGTGATGAATTCCATGTAAGTGGAATGATTGCTGTATTGTGTATCATTGTTTATTCTGCTGCTTTTATGATGTCATGGGGACCGATTACATGGGTTTTGATTGCAGAAATATTCCCTAACACAATTCGTGGTAAAGCTGTAGCTATTGCTGTTGCTTTCCAATGGATATTCAATTATCTGGTATCTTCTACCTTCCCTGCAATGTACGAAGTTAGTCCTTTCTTTGCGTATTCACTCTATGGAGCGATATGTTTGATTGCTGCTTTCTTTGTATGGAAATGGGTTCCTGAAACCAAAGGAAAGACTTTGGAAGAGATGAATCAGCTTTGGCTTAGCAGAAAAGGTAAATAAACAGTATTTGTTAGTGTCATAAAATTCTTAGAGCAGGAAAATGGAGCTTATCCGTTTTTCCTGCTTTTTTTATGTGTGTTTTGTTTGCTATAGTTCACTTGAGATATCCTTAAGAACTTCCAGTAAGTTTGATCTTAAAGATGATACGAATCTGTTTCCTAAGAAAGAGCAGGGGAACTTGATAAATCTGTAGTGTGGAGAAGAATAAGTTATGTGCAGGATTATTCAAGCTATAGTGGCAAGTAAATTGTATTATTCTTGTAACTTATTCGATCGAGTTACTTTAAGGATGGAAGAGCTTTCTATAATTGAATTGACTTTTATGAGGGTTGTAAGATCTGCTATTTTAGCCTGAATTATTGCTTAATTTTCAGGAAAAATAACCTGAAGTTTATATTAAAACATCTCGATGTTTTTTTTATTTTCGTACAAATTTGTGAGCTTCTTATACTCCGATTAAACTTGTTTGACCCCTCTAGTGAAAGAGAACTGTATTTTGTATCTCTGTCTTGTGTTATGACAGTAAAATATGCTGTGTATAGGAAAGGAGGACTTTTGATTTCCTTTAATAAAAATGCCTCATATAAAGATATATGAGGCAGTAATAAGAATATTAATGATCAAAACTTATTGATTTTTCTTTAGAAGAACAAATAGCGTTGGTCTACAATTTCAGCTTTGTCACGCAATTCATAAATGCATTGTCCTGCATAACGTGCTGCCATATTAGATAATGCAGTTTCTTCTTTCTTAGCGTCAAACTTCTCAGCGCTCTTTTCTTGGTTGTATACCTGAATCATGTAAACTCCGGCATTACCCTTAATAGGTGCAGAAACCTTATTTAACTCAGTCTTAGAAGCGTAAGCACTGATAGCTGGTTCACTAGCACGAGTAACTGAAATAAATGCAGGTGCATTGAATGTTACATGTTTTACAGTGTCACTGATAGCATCTTTCATTCCCTTAACCTGTGCCAAAGAATTGAAACCTTTCATTTGTCCCATAATCTGTTCAGCCTTTTTGTTACGGAGAACTTCACTTCTCAGCATATCTGATACTTTATTGATGTTTACGTATCCAGCAGGGTTGATTGCTTCCAAAGCAACTACCAGCAGGTGGTCGTTTTCACCGCATTCATACAGAGGAGAAACTTCACCTGGTTTTGCATCAAATACCCATTTCAAAGCTTCACGAGTAGATTTTACACCACCTACATAGTGTTCATCGCTGCGGAAGTTAGAACGTGGAGTAAGGCTGTAACCAGCTTCTTCTGCATTCTTTTCGAGATTTTCAATAGTTGTGTTCTGAGCAACGAACTGGCTGAATTTATTGTAAGCATTGTTATATGTCTCTTTGCTGAATTCAACAGGACATTTTATAACAGCTACTTTATATTTATCCTTCATAGCCTTTTTGTTCATTACCTGCAAGATAAGATTTGCCTGACCAACTTTGACATTAGCAAGTTCATTTACAGGCTGAGAAATTCAGTTTGTTGATGAATGTTGCATTTTCTGCGTCTAATGCAGCACCTTCCCAGCTTTGTGCATTTACCCAATTTGCTTCTCCTGTCTGACCATATTTTTTAGCCAACTCTGCAAAATCAGCTCCTTCTTTCAGTGCATTGTAGATGCTGTCTGCCAAACTTGTGTCTTAGCTTCTGTATCAGCATATACCTGAATCTGACGGAACTGGATTGAATCTGGAGCTGTTGTCTTAGCAATGATTTTAAATGCATTGTAAGAGTCATCTGCCTGATTGTAATAAGGACCGTAAACTTCATTAACAGAAGTAGAGTCTAAACGGCTTGCAACATCTGAAGGCAATACTGTTTTGTTTACAGGTACGTCTGCAAATGGAATAACAGAACCTGTTGAACGGATAAATGCAGTATAGTCGTTAGTTGTAGTGATCAGCTGATTGCTGTATTCTGTTACTTCTTTCTGAACTTCCTGACGGTCTGCTTCTGAAGGCACAACGCGTACATCGATAAATTTGATATCACGTGTTTCTACAGGCTGTTTAAATGATTCTTTCTTTTCTTCATACAATTTTTTGATGTCATCATTAGAAACAGTAATTGTAGAGTCGCTGATACTAGAATAAGGAATTCCTGCTAAAAGCAAGTCTGACTGTGCTGTACGTCCGTTGAAAACATCTTCTGCTGCTACCGGGTTTGAAATCAATGATTTAGCAATCAGATTCTGGTATTTTTCAGCAAGACAGATTGTTTCAATGTTCTTTCAACGAATTTCCAGAAATTACCCATTGTCTGGTAATATTCTACATATTGTGCAGGCATTTTGCTTGCATCCAGATTAGCGTAATCTACCAAGAATTTCTTCAACATATCTTTGTCGAAAGCGCCAGTCTGAGGATTACGGAACGGAGTTTGCATCAACAGTGGGTTTGTTCCTTCGTCGATGATTGCCTGAAGCTCTTTATCTGTTACTTTAAGACCCAGTTTTTTTGCTTCAGCAGCTATCAGTTCGTTTGTTACATATGTGTTCCAAACTTGATCCTTGATATTAGTCAGCTGATCTTCGCTTAATGAATTCAGTCCGTTAGTCAGTTTGATTACTTCACTGAATTCGTCTACCATTTTTGATAATCTTGTGCAGAGAGTGTGTTTCCATTTACTTCTCCGGCGTCTTGTTTTCCCTGATGTGGCTGAAGTATTTTCCAAGCATCACCTGCAATAAATGCAAATAGGGCAAGACCGATTACAATGACCAAAAGAGGTCCTTTGCTTCTGATTGTTTGTAAAGTTGCCATTTAAAGTTATTATTTTTTGTTTATTGTTTTTTCTCTTTTTGTCTTTAGCGCACGAAGATACAAAAAATGTGCTTAGTAGGCTCTTTTTTACTGAAAATTTTTTATTTTAAGACGTTTTAGCTTACTTATTTGGTGACTTTTAGCTTGACTAACTCAATTTTTGTAGCTGTAACTTTTATAATTTTAAATTGAAATTCTCCTATTGTTATAGTTTCGTGTACTTTGGGAAAACTTTGGTATTCGTGTAAAATAAGTCCGCCTACTGTTTGGTATTCATCGCTTTCCGGTAATTTTAATCCAAATTCTTCATTGGCTTTTTCTATTTCCAAACGACCGGAGAAAATATATTCATTTTCCCCAATATTCTTAGCAATACTGGAGTTTGTATCATGTTCATCTTCTATGTCACCGAATATTTGTTCTACCAGGTCCTCCATGGAAACCAATCCGGATGTTCCTCCGAATTCGTCTACGACTATTGCCAATGAACGTTTCTGCTGCATAAGCTGTTTCATCAGCTTATGCGCACTCATTGTTTCTGGTATGATAGGTATGGTACGTATATGCTTGCGCCAGTCGGTAAGTGGTTTGAACATTTCAGATGAGTGTATATAGCCGATGACATTGTCTATATCTTCTTTATATACAATTACTTTACTTATGCCATGTTCTATGAACTCTGCTTTTAGTTCATCAAGTGTTGCGTTCATTTCTACTGCAATAATTTCAGTTCGTGGAACCATGCAGTCGCGTACTCGAATATTCGAAAAGTCGAGGGCGTTTTGAAAAATCTTTATTTCGGTGTCTATTGCATCCTGATCTTGTACCTTTTCGATACTGCTTTGTATGAAATAATCCAGATCTATTTTCGTGAAAGCTTTTTCCTTGGTTTCCTTATTGATTTTTGTCCCAGTAAAATAAAGGAAACAAGTAGAAAGGAAGGATGCAAAACGGCTGATAGGATACAAAATAAGATAACAGATAAATGTTGGCACTGCAAATATACGCAGGGTACTGTTAGGGCTTATTTTGAATAGTGTTTTGGGAAGAAATTCTCCTGTAACGAGGATGATGGCTGTAGAAATCAGAGTTTCTATTGTAACCAGCATGGCTTGGTTGCTGATGATATTTATCAAGATGTATTGCTCTATCAGTTGTGCCATCCAGATTCCGTAAACAACAAGTGCTATGTTGTTCCCTACTAGCATGGTAGAGATAAAATTATTCGGGTTCCGATAAAAAATGGATAAAATACGTGCTTGCATACCACTTCCTTTTTCCATTTCGAACCGTAACTTGTTAGAAGAAACAAAGGCTATCTCCATTCCTGAAAAGAATGCAGAAAAAATCATTGATATAAGTAGTTTTATAATAAGTCCCATATATAAATTGGTACATCTTTTTCTAGTTCTTGGTCGTATCGGCAGGTGTTGTATCTTCTACTGTAAAAATTCCTGTATTATTGAATATCTGATATTCTGTCATTTGCTGGTTGGATTCGAATCCATATCCTGTCAGAACCTTGTCAGGTTGTTCGATACGTATGAATTGGTCGGAATATATTCTTTCCTTCCCCTGATCCCAATACATCAGTTGGGTATCAAATTTATCACCGCGCTGACTGCGGATGTGTACATTGCTGCGAAGTTCCCATAACTTCTTTGGTTCATAGTAATAGGCAGTGTCTGCCTTTATGCTAGCATCGATATGAAAAAGGGTATCGAACTTTTCTAGATAAATACCTTTTCGAACGCCCAAAATGGCGTATCAACTTCACTGAAAATCAGCCATTCGGCTGTAATAATTTTATAACGGATCATACCAGAGTCGGATATAAATGTTGTAACTCCGGTAGTACGCATGTCTGGTAGAGAGTCTTCTTTGCTGACAGCTTCTGCCAATTCTTTCTTTTTGCTACATGCAGGCAATAAAATAAACATAACAGTTACCCAAATGGCAACTGTTATGTTTAAAATCATTATATGTTTTTTATTGGTCACTCTATATGACATATAAAGTTATTATCTGATAGTTGTTGTTTCACCAATCCATCCACCGATAGTTACTGAATCACCTTTCTTCAGACCCAGGAAGAACAAGTCTTCATCTTTCGGAGTATATGCTGAATAGCTACCGATCAGTTTGTTAGCTTCTTCTGCAACACTTGGATCTACGCTCTTTGCGCGTTGCAATTTGTCGATTGCTGCAAAGTAAGTACATTTATTCAAAGCTGCTTCATCGCCCCAGTTTGGACTTGCTGCATACATCTGAGCAATCAAGATATAAGCTTTACCCATGTTAGCGTTAAGAGAAAGAGCTTTGTTTGCATACTGTCTTGCTTTGCCATATAATTTCTGGCTCATAATAGCAACTGCTGCCTTGTAGCAGTTTTCTGCTTTTTCCATTGGATCTTGTTCCAATTCAATAGCTTGATCGAAATAGCCTACACTCTTATCGATGTCACCTTTCTTGTAATACATGTAACCACATCCCAAAGCTGTTGCTGCTGCCGGTTCGATAGCGTGAGCTGCTTCAGATGCTTCGAAGTAAGCTTCTTCGTTTGTACATTTCAATATCTGCATTACAGCGATAACCTGTTTCAAATAATCCAGATTTGATTTATTCTGTGCAACCTTCGGACCATAGATAGACTGCATGTCTTCACAAGTAGCAGTACCACTATTGATGAAGTAAGCATCTACGTTGTCTTTTGCTGTTTTTAAAAGCTTTTTAGTCTTTTCTGATTTAGTTGCTTTATATGCAGCATCAGCATAACCTGAAACAGCTAGATAATCCTGAATGAAATTTTCTTTGTGGTTTGTATCAGCTTTCAGCTTGCGCAAAGACAAGTCCATCATATCTTGGAACATGAAATAGTCTGCATTTTCTTTTTCCAGATCAACGGCTTCTTTTTCAATGCTATAAGCACTGTTCACGTCGAGATTCTTGCCTGAAAATACAATCATGTCGTGAGCTTTCATACCCAAAATAGATCCTTTTGTGGTCGGAGTACGTACCAGGCCATTCAGTTGGTCAAGATATTTGATACGTTGATCGTGTACGGCCATTAACTCATTCAGATAAGTTTTTTGCTGAGCAGCATCTTTAGATTCAGCAATCAAGGCACGAAGAATTTTTGCACCGTTTGTATAAGTTCCTACTTGTGCCAATGGCGCTTCTGTGAATACAGCTTTCCAAGGAGTATATGCATCCTTGAAGTTGTTTGTTTTTACATATTCAGTATAAATACTGATGTTCTGGAGGCAACGGAGGCTGTCTTCTCCATGTCCAAAACGAGAACCATCTTCCACTCCTTTTTGAGCGAAAACTGCTGTTGCGCTCAATGAAAGCGCAGCCAACATTGTAAACATCTTCATTTTCATCGTATATAAATTTAGTTATTTTGTTAGTTAACTTTCCACTTCATGAACCAATGTTCATTGAATGTCAGACCGATTTTTATGACAAAACGGTTTTCTGACAGCATATTTGGAACAGATGGAGTAACATGAACATATTGACCTGTCACATTTAAGATGGTATTCCGCTGGAATAATTGGAGAGGAAGACCAAATCCTGCACTGATTCCATATTCAGAAGGTCCGTCGCATTGGGGGAGTTTCAGATATGAGCTCTTGTAGTAACCTCCTGCGCGATAACGTATACGTTTCAGATAACTTCTTCCTATAGGATTGGGCAAGTATTCTACACCTGCTGCTATTTTACTGCGATCATTATATGCATCTGTCGAATTTTCATATTTTACTTTCGACCATTTTTCGAGAGAGTAATCAACTCCAAAGGTAAGGCTTTGAGCATGGTTATATGCCAAACCTGCACCAAAGGTATGAGGAATACCATATGAATCATTGATTACATGTTCGTTTACAGAAGAGTAACTGGAGTTGTCTGTTACTTGTATACCTCTAGTATCAGTGGAGTTGAGTGTATGTCCTAATCCATAAACCAATCCGAGCGTCAACTTGTCAGACTTGTTAATCTTCTGAGTATATTGTAAACCAAAGTCAGCGACGTAGCTGTTCACCTTTATATTATTATATACATTAGTCTGGTCACTGCTTACACTAAAACCTTTGGTTGACTGATATTGCAATGTTCCATAGATATATCCGGCATTCACACCGATAGAAAGATTATCAAGCACTTTAAAGCCTAATCCTCCAGTTATTTGTTGCAAACCTCCGTCACCATAGAAAAGATTTGTAGCTGTTACATCTTCAGCACCTTCTACTGGTTGTGTAGTTGTAAAATTATAACCTAAAGTAGAATATGGGGTGAAAGCAATTGCCATACCTAGTCTTGGGTGCAATCGGAACTGCATTGCAATATAGTCAAAACTAGAGTTTTTGGCATTATTCTTTATTCCATTTTCCTGAAAGTTTGAACTTTTAAGGCTCATGCCTACATCAAACATGAATGAGAGGGAATCTACAGCTGTGAACGATGCCGGATTTAACATATTGATATGTCCGCTATTTCGGAGCGCATAGCCAACTCCTCCCATAGCGGCATTATTGGCAAAACCTCGGTCAGACAGTTCTCCCAATCCATATCGTGTATAGGGAGAATTAATGCTAGACTGAGCTAAAGCCGATAAAGAGCCGGCAAGCATCAGAGTGCCGATTAGTGCTTTCTTATTTAACATTGTAATTTAAAATTCTGTTTAAACCTTTCAATACTAAAAATCTATCTGCAAAGATGATACTTTTTTAAGTTTGTATCAAAAGAAAATTTATCTCCGCCA
>ENA-OQJS01000038-OQJS01000038.1-human-gut-metagenome-genome-assembly--contig:-NODE-38-length-25100-cov-1.552637_pt1 | contig 25100 bp, 18 predicted proteins | sample MGYA00242598_ERZ504764 | MGnify/ENA primary metagenome ERZ504764 (study PRJEB26092, sample SAMD00036368) | human gut metagenome | host: Homo sapiens | study: EMG produced TPA metagenomics assembly of...
TTTAAATTCTTTTATTCTCTTTCAGCTTTTTCGGTCATGGTTTTGAATATATTAGTCTACCCATCAAAGATAAAGCTTAATTTTCGAAATTCGAATAGGTAATTTTGGATAACTATTTCCTCTTTTATGGATAAAAAATTTTTTTACTGATTGTATAATGTGTTGATATGTAATACCTTATAGGTAGGGCTTGAATGTTTCATATGAAAAAGTTGTTTGATTAATTATGTGGATAGTTATAGGAGTATTGAAAGTAATTTTGATGTGTTTTGTAAAACGGTAATGAGGTCTTTGGTGGAAGATTAAGTGGGTTCAATAGACAAAAATTATATCGGGATGTAAAAAAAAACAGCATTATCGGATGTTTTATTTAGAAATTTATATTTACTTTATAAGAGTTATTCAGTTTTTAACTGTTTTATGTTACAGCTGATATTTGCTGACAGTACTATTTTTATTATTAATAAATAATCAAATTTATGAAAATCAAGTTATTATTGGCTGCTACGGTAGCATGTGTATTGGGCTTTTCTTCATGCTCAAATGAATCAGTGAAAACTATTCCTGTATATGGTTGGCAAGGAGAAGGTGAGGAGGCTACAGAAGCGTCTATACAGTCCGATTTCAAAAAATGGAAGGACCACGGGCTGGTAGGTATGTGTTATAATGCGGGTGGTTTCAATGTAGAAAAACATACTCGTGCTGCAAAAATAGCTCATGCTACCGGATTGGAGTATCATGCATGGATTCCTGCAATGTTGAAAGGGGATGCAGATTCTACTTGGTATGCGGTAAACCGTAAAGGCGAGTCGGCATATACTGTGCAGGCATATGTTCCTTATTATAAATGTATGTGTCCGAACAATCCGGATGTAATCAATTATCTGGTTACTGAATATAGTAAGATTGCAGAGATTCCCGAAGTTGATTTCATTCATCTGGATTATATTCGCTATGTCGATGTAATTCTGGCACGTGGACTTTGGGATAAATATGGTCTGGTGATGAATGAAGAATATCCTACAGCCGATTATTGTTACTGCGACAAATGTGTAGCCGATTTCAAGGCTGAAAGCGGTATCGATATCAAGTCGGTAGAAGACCCTTCTACTTGTGAAGAATGGAAACAGTTCCGTTACAACCGTATTACCAGTCTGGTAAATAAGATTGCGGCTGCAGTTCATGCAAAAGGCAAAAAAGTCAGTGCTGCTGTATTCCCAGGTCCGGACTCATATGCAAAAAAACTGGTTCGTCAGGAATGGAACAAATGGGATATCGATGCATTCTTCCCGATGAATTATAATGATTTCTATCTGGAACCGGCTTCTTGGGTAGGAGAAATAACTAAAGAAGAAATAGCTTCCGTAAATGGAAAGAAGCCTGTTTACAGTGGTTTGTTCATTTGTCGTGACTGGCAGAATAAGGCTAATATCAAAGATCCGGAAGGCCACGGTCTGATTCCTTCAGAAATCGGTGAAGCTGTTCGTGGTTCTATTGAAGCAGGAGCTGCTGGAGTGGCATTGTTTATTCCTGCCAATATGACTGATGAACATTGGGCTGAATTTGATAAAGCTATTCAGGTAAAACCCTGATGCCATTGTAGCAATATAAGTAGTGAGGCTACAAAAATGAAATCTCCTTCGGAATCTTTCGGGAATCCGGAGGAGATTTTTTTATATGGCTGGGTATGTTTATGCTACTTTTTCCCTATAGATATAATGTTTCACTATGGTGGAGTGAACGTTTCATTCAAGTGAAGCTATCATTTCACTATAGTGAGGCGATGGTTTTACCTTAGTGAAATGTTTATATTATGTGGAAGAGTTGTGGATTTTATAAAATAGTAAAATCCCTTTTAAAAATGGTACGCTGACTGTTGATTTTTATGACGGTTATGATTTTATAGTTGAATTAAGAACGTTGTATGACAAAAATATACAACGGAAATTGCGATTTTGAAGATTTCTTTTGGTATTATTTTATTTAGTGGTAACTTTGCAAAATATAATGAATTGCAAAAAATAACTAACTTATAGTACGAGGAAATGAATAAAATTATTTCAAAAGAACATTTTTCAGAAAAGGTTTTTAAGCTGGTAATCGAAGCTCCCCTGATTGCTAAGTCACGTAAGGCTGGTCATTTTGTGATTGTACGTGTAGGTGAAAAAGGTGAACGTATGCCTCTTACCATTGCAGAAGCCGATCCTGTAAAGGGAACTATTACGTTGGTCGTACAAGAGGTCGGTCTGTCATCAACTCGTTTGTGTGAACTGAACGAGGGTGATTATATTACCGATGTAGTAGGTCCGTTGGGTAAAGCAACCCACATCGAGAACTTCGGAACAGTAGTTTGTGCTGGAGGTGGAGTAGGAGTAGCTCCGATGTTGCCTATTGTTCAGGCTCTGAAGGCTGCTGGAAACCGTGTCATTACTGTATTGGCGGGCCGCTCTAAGGAGCTGGTCATTTTGGAAAAAGAAATGAGAGAAAGTTCGGATGAAGTAATTATTATGACCGATGATGGTTCGTATGGCAAGAAAGGTTTGGTGACCGAAGGTATTGAAGAGGTAATCAAGCGTGAAAAGGTAGATAAGTGTTTTGCCATTGGTCCGGCTATCATGATGAAATTTGTTTGTCTGCTTACCAAGAAATACGAAATTCCTACCGATGTTTCGCTTAATACAATCATGGTAGATGGTACAGGTATGTGCGGAGCGTGCCGTATCACTGTGGGTGGCAAGACGAAATTCGTTTGCGTAGATGGTCCTGAGTTCGACGGACATCAGGTGGATTTCGATGAAATGTTGAAGCGTATGGGAGCGTTCAAGGATATTGAACGTGAAGAAATACATAAACTGGATGCTGTACAGCCTGATACATGTGAAGCTGTGAAGGCTGTTGAAGACCGTAATACACCGTGGCGTGCAGAGTTACGTAAAGCAATGAAGCCGAAGGAACGTACTGCCATTCCACGTGTGAAAATGAATGAGCTCGATCCGGAGTACCGTTCTCACAGCCGTAAAGAAGAAGTAAACTTAGGCTTGAATGAGGAACAGGCACTGACAGAAGCTAAACGTTGTCTGGATTGTGCTAATCCATCGTGTATGGAAGGTTGTCCGGTCGGTATCAATATACCTGGATTCATTAAAAATATCGAGCGTGGTGAATTCCTCGAAGCTGCCCGTGTCTTGAAGCAGACCAGTGCTTTGCCTGCTGTATGTGGTCGTGTTTGTCCACAGGAAAAGCAGTGTGAATCAAAGTGTATTCACCTGAAGATGGGACACGAAGCAGTAGCTATTGGTTATCTGGAGCGTTTTGCTGCCGATTATGAACGTGAAAGCGGTCAGATTTCTGTTCCTGAAATAGCTGAAAAGAACGGTATCAAAGTTGCAGTTGTAGGTTCCGGACCTGCCGGACTTTCATTTGCCGGAGATATGGCAAAACTTGGTTACGATGTAACTGTATTCGAAGCTTTGCACGAAATTGGTGGAGTGCTGAAGTACGGTATTCCTGAATTCCGTTTGCCGAACAAGATTGTTGATGTTGAAATAGAAAACCTGTCGAAGATGGGCGTACAGTTTGTCAAAGACTGTATCATCGGCAAGACTATCAGCGTGGAAGAATTGGAGCAGGAAGGCTATAAAGGTGTATTCGTAGCATCTGGTGCCGGACTTCCAAACTTCATGAACATTCCGGGGGAAAATTCTATCAATATTATGTCATCCAATGAATATCTGACTCGTGTCAATCTGATGGATGCGGCTAGTGAAGATTCTGATACTCCGGTAACATTTGGCAAGCGTGTGGCTGTTATCGGTGGTGGTAATACTGCTATGGACTCTGTACGTACAGCTCGCCGCCTTGGAGCTGAAAAGGCAATGATTATTTATCGCCGTTCGGAGGCAGAAATGCCGGCTCGTCTGGAGGAAGTAAAACATGCCAAAGAGGAAGGTGTGGAATTCCTGACTTTGCATAATCCGATAGAGTATATAGCAGATGAAAAAGGACGTGTAAAACAAGTTGTTTTGCAGAAGATGGAATTGGGTGAACCGGATGCTTCAGGACGTCGCAGCCCTGTTGCTATTCCTGGAGCTGTAGAAACAATAGACATTGATATGGCTATCGTCAGCGTGGGAGTATCTCCGAATCCGATTGTCCCGAATTCGATTCCTGGACTGGAATTAGGACGAAAAGGAACAATTGCTGTAAATGATGATATGCAGTCGTCTATTCCTACTATTTACGCAGGAGGCGATATTGTCCGCGGTGGAGCTACCGTAATTCTGGCAATGGGTGACGGACGCCGTGCTGCTGCCGCAATGGATAAACAGTTGCGCGGGTAAGCGGAAGAAAATTGATATTAGTATATAAATCTTATAGAGAACAGGTTGGCTGGTAATAAACCGGCTGACCTGTTTTTTTATAATTTAAAAATCACTACTTTTGTATTGATATAATTTTATTAATATAAGAGTACCTAATTTTATTATGAAAAAACATCTTTTATTAGGCATCCTGGGAGCTTGTGCACTTTCTTCTCAGGCACAGACCTTCAAGGAATGGCAAGATCCGGAAGTAAATGCTGTCAATCGTGCTCCGATGCATACAAACTTTTTTGCTTATGAAAGTATGGATGCAGCAGCACAGGCAATCAAGGAACATTCTAACAATTTCATGACATTAAACGGCAACTGGAAATTTTTCTGGGTAAAAAATGCCGATGCACGTCCTACAGACTTCTGGAAAGTTGATTTTAATGATAAAGGATGGGATGACTTACAAGTTCCAGCTGTATGGGAACTAAATGGTTATGGTGATCCTATTTATCTTAATGTGGGTTATGCATGGAGAAATCAGTTTACGAATAATCCTCCTTATGTACCGGTAGAAAACAATCATGTAGGTTCTTACCGTCGTGAAATTGTAGTACCTGCCGACTGGAAAGGAAAAGATATCATAGCTCATTTTGGTGCAGTAAGTTCGAATATGTATCTGTGGGTAAACGGAAAGTATGTCGGATATAGCGAAGATAGTAAGCTGGAAGCTGAATTTGATCTTACTTCTTATTTGAAGCCGGGGCAGAAGAATGTAATTGCTTTTCAGGTATTCCGCTGGTGCGACGGCAGTTATTTGGAAGATCAGGATTTTTTCCGTTATACAGGTGTTGCCCGCGACTGCTATCTTTATACAAGAAATAAAAACCGTATAGATGATATTCGTGTAACTCCCGATCTGGATAGCGAATATAAAAACGGTTCTTTGGCTGTTGAGCTGAAGTTGAAGGGCAGTTCGAAAGTGACTCTGGATTTGCTTGATGCGCAGAATCAGGTTGTTGCAACCAAGGAAGTGGCAGGAAGTGGTAAAGTGTCTGCAACCATTGCTCTTGATGCACCTCATAAGTGGTCGGCAGAAACTCCTTATCTCTATACATTACGTGCTACATTGAAAAAAGGTAATGAAGTAAGTGAGGTGGTTCCTGTGAAAGTCGGATTCCGAAAAGTAGAATTGAAGGATGCTCAAATTTTAGTCAATGGACAGCCTGTACTTTTTAAAGGTGCAAACCGTCATGAAATGGATCCGGACGGAGGATATTATGTATCTCGTGAACGCATGATTCAGGACATCCAGATCATGAAACAGTTTAATATCAATGCCGTACGTACTTGTCACTATCCGGACGATAATTTCTGGTATGAATTATGTGATAAATATGGTATTTATGTAGTAGCTGAGGCTAATCTGGAATCTCATGGTATGGGGTATGAAGAAAAAACACTGGCAAAAGTTTCTTCATACAAGAAAGCACATTTAGAACGTAATCAGCGCAATGTTCAGCGTGGTTTCAATCATCCAAGCATTATCTTCTGGTCTTTGGGTAACGAAGCTGGTTACGGACCTAACTTTGAAGCTGCTTACGAATGGGTAAAGGCTGAAGATCCCAGTCGGGCTGTACAGTATGAAAGAGCAGGCCTTAACGGAAAAACGGATATTTATTGTCCGATGTATTACAGATATAAAGACTGTGAGGAATATGCAAAGAATCCTGATAGTCCAAAACCGTTGATTCAGTGCGAGTATGCTCATGCGATGGGTAATTCTGAAGGTGGTTTTAAAGAGTATTGGGATTTGATTCGCAAATATCCGAAGTATCAGGGAGGTTTTATTTGGGATTTTGTTGACCAGTCATGCCGCTGGACCGGAAAAGACGGTAAGATGATTTATGCTTATGGTGGTGACTTCAACCGTTTCGATGCCAGTGATAACAATTTCTGTGATAACGGTCTGATCAGCCCTGACCGTAAGCCTAATCCACATATGTATGAAGTAGGCTATTTCTATCAGAACATCTGGACCAGTGCTGGTGATTTATCAAAAGGTGAGATTAAAGTTTATAATGAAAACTTCTTCCGTGATTTATCTGCTTATGCATTGGAATGGGAGGTATTGAAAAATGGTAAGGCGGTTCGTAGTGGACGCGTTGAAAATTTGTCAGTAGCTCCACGTCAGACTACTAATGTTAAACTTGATCTGGGCAAAACTTGTAAGTGTGCAGAATGGTTGCTGAATGTAAAATACGTTCAGAAAAATCGCGAAGGACTGCTTCCGGCTGGTCATGTAGTTGCCAAGCACAGTTGACCCTGAATCCTTATAAGGCTCCTGCAATGGATCTTGCCAATGTAGAGGAGAAGAACGTAGCTGTAGTAGTTCCGCAGATAAAAGATGAAAATGTAAACCGTATAGTTGTTAAAGGGAGAAAACTTCAATATCCAGTTCAATAAGCAGAGCGGATATATGGATAAATATGAAGTAAATGGCTTGGAGATGATAAAAGAAGGAGAAGCTATGACTCCGAACTTCTGGCGTGCTCCGACCGATAATGATTTTGGAGCAGGTTTGCAGCAGAAGTATGCAGCATGGAATAATCCTGGAATCAAATTAGTGTCTTTAAAGGCTGAAATGGTCGATGGCATAGCTGTTGTTTCTGCTGAATATGAAATGAAACAGGTTTCGGCTAAGTTGGCTTTAACGTATGCTATCAACAATAAAGGTGCTGTTAAGGTGACTCAGAAAATGACCGCAGATAAGAGCGCGAAAGTGGCCAACATGTTCCGTTTTGGTATGCAGATGGTAATGCCTGCTTCTTTTGAAAAGATTTCGTATTATGGACGTGGTCCGGTTGAAAATTATGCAGATCGTAAGACTTCTACTGATCTTGGTATATATAATCAGTCGGTAGACGAACAGTTCTATGCTTATATTCGTCCGCAAGAAAATGGAACGAAATCGGATATACGCTGGTGGAAACAACTGAATGTTGCTGGAAACGGACTGATGTTTGTTGCTGAAGCTCCATTCTCAGCATCTGCTTTACACTATACTATTGAATCTCTTGATTCTGGATGGGAGAAGAAGCAGGAACACTCTAATGAAGTAGAAAAGGCTGATTTAACCAATGTATTGATAGATAAAGCTCAGATGGGACTGGGTTGTGTAGATAGTTGGGGAGCAATTCCAGAGCCACAATATCTGCTGCCTTATGGTGATTATGAATTTAGCTTTATCATGACTCCTGTTTATCATTCTTATAGATAAATAAAGTAGAGCGATCTTTTAACTGAAGTAAAAGGCAAGGGGAAATTTGAAAATACCTGATAACATTTTCAAATTTCCCCTTTACTATTTGTTCCTGTCTATAAATATATTAGGTATTCCGAGTGCCGATGGTGTTTATTGTAAGTCTTGCTGGGTAAGATAACAGATAAACAATTATTTTTTCGGCTGATTATAAACAAATGTATGTTTGCAAGAAGTAATTTTATTGAATTTCTGTAGCCTCAAAAATACATTCCTGAATATTGAAATACAAGTTATCTGTTGCTTTCAGACTCCATGGAAAGAGTCGGACATGCAGCTGTTTATGCGGCTGGAGGGTTGCTTGTATCGGAAGTACTATTTTATGTTTGACTGCTACCGGACGTTGGGCTTCTCCAATATCTGTACGTGGATAAAAGTCTTTTCCTCTTGCATAGGCTGCCCGATAACAGATATCTCCATCTAACATGAAAGACACTTGTTTGACAAGCAAAGTCTTGTCTTTGCTCTCTATTATGATTTCTACATACCGGTTGGCAGCTTCATCAATATCTGCTGGCCAGTTTGCTCCTGTTATTGTATATTTTCCCTCATTGAAAGTAATTCCTTTCATTCCGGTAACTTTCCCCTGTATTGTGATATTTTGACTGTTTGTTACTTCTTTGCATACACCTGTACCGGAAGTTTACGGCAATTGTCCCCATAACTGATTGTCACATAATCGGAGACTGTATTAGCTTTTCGAGGAGTGTAATGCAGGTAAAAACATTTGTTCCACAGTTTTCCGTTGGTGTAAGTGAGTACGAGTTCATTCTTTTCGTCCTTTGATTCTGGAGAATCCGTTAACGTCATACCCTCTGGAGCTTTCACTTTTAATGTACCCTGCTGGGAGATAAATGTAGTCCAGTCAGGTCAAAGCATCTCGTGGCTTTGTCACCTGCATATATCGTATCAAAATTAATCAGGGTAGGGTTCAATATTAAAGGAACATTGGTACGTATATATTTTTTTAGGATATCTTTTTCTCTCAAACCTTCTGCCGCAAGTTCTGCGTAGCATGCAGCTCCGGTAGCTTGTGTATGTGTTCCGTCAGTGGGAACATATATCTTGTTTTACCGTAGCTGTTTCTCCTAATTGTTCCACAAAGGCTTTCGTTGATGCTGTCATGTCTACGACTGGAACGTGCCGTTCTTGTGCTACATACTTCATTACTCGTACATAATTTAATGTAGAGTCATCGGGAGCGATACTCAGATCGTGGCATCCTTTCGGGCTGATTGTTCCGTCCTTCTGGAAATATCTTCTTACAATGGGAGTCACGAATATCGGTTTACCTCCCAACGAACGGGTTTCATCCACATATTTTTCCAAATAAGATTTATAGGTAGTCCATGGAGCAGTACCTCTTCCGTCTGCACCGTCCTTTCCTCCTTCCTTTTCATCATTATGTGCAAACTGAATCAAGACATAGTCGCCTTTACGAAGATTGTTCTTTACCTTCTCCCATCTTCCTTCCTGATAGAATGAACGTGAACTGCGTCCTCCCCGGGCGTAATTAATTACTTCTACTTCTGGATAGAAAAATTCCTGAAACATTTCTCCCCATCCGCGTGTACGGGTTGTATTTTCTACATAATCGGCCATTGTTGAGTCACCAATGGTGTGTACTCGTACTTCTTGTGCTGAAAGTAAAATGGTACTATATAGCCATAATGCTCCCAGACTCCAGTATTTTCTTTTCATTGCGTGTTTTATTTGTCTTTGTTGAATAAGTTATCTTTCTGACTAGCAGTTGAGGGTATTCCTACATACCCGCCTAGGTTACAATTCTTAATGCTGATTGTTTCTGTATTCGAGAAACTTAGTCCTATTCCTGCTTTATCTACATTTACATTTTCGAATTGTTACATGATGAATAGGTTTGGCAAGGGTACCCTGCAAGACAATAGCTGCCGCCGATGCTTTTTTACAACTGATATCTTTTACGTAGATATTGCATACTTCAGAGTAATGGTTGTTGTCCATTCCTTCTCCTGCATACATCGAAGTAACGTAGAATAAATCTTCCACTTCACCAAACTGGCAATTGTTTACATAGATGTTACGTAGAAATCCTCCACGGTCAGGATTGGTTTTCATGTAGATACCTCGTTTGCAGTAACCTCCATATGTGCAATTTTCGATAAATATATTTTGCACTCCGGATGACATTTCACTGCCTAATACTACGCCGTGCAGTCCTTTAAACTTACAGTTACGTATGATGATATTTTCTGAAGGTCTGTTTGTGTTCCATCCGTCGTTATCACGTCCACATTTTATGGCTACGTTGTCATCGCCATTGTTGAATTCAATATTTTCTATCAAAAGATTACGTGTATACTCAGGATCTATACCATCATTGTTTACAAGTTTGGCGTCATAACGGATATTTCGGCAAATAATATTTTCTGATTTCAGCAAGTGAATACACCAGAAGGGTGCGTTAGTGATGAATACTCCTTCTATCGTGATATTCTTGCAGTCGAAAAACTGTATTAGCTGCGGGCGGAGGTAGAATCCTTCACCAAAATTACGTTCTTCTATGGAAACTTCCTTGTGATTCATATCTCGGCTTAATTGCTGGCCTTTCTTCTGTTGGCTTTTCCATGTAGCAAAAGTTGTACCGGCATTTCCGTCTATTGTGCCTTTACCGGTGATAGAGATATTCTTGAGCTGGTAACCGTAAATGAAGGGGCTGTAATTTTGCAGAAAAGTACCTTCCCAACTTGTTTTTACGACGGGTAAGTAGTAATGAGGGTCTGGTGAGAATTTCAGAGTTGCACCTTCTTGTAATTCAAGGCAAACATTACTAACGAAATGGATTGGTCCGTTTAGTAAGTATTCACCGCTTGGAACAATAATGCGTGCCCCTCCCATTTGAGAGGCACGCTTCATTGCTTTATCGAAAGCTGGCTTGCAGTCTTTCTTTCCATCGCCTTTTGCCCCAAAAGAAAGGATTTTCAAACTCTTTTGAGGCATTTGGGCTCCTGTAATTTCTGATAAAATTGAGTCACGTTTTGCTATCCGTATACTATCATTAGCGTATGCCATATACGGAAGCATGGCGATTAATAAAATAATCGCCAGTTTCAAGCGTTTGTGTAGTTTCATAGTGTCGTGTGTTATTGTGTCTGAATGTTTCTTTTTATCTCATCAGTGTTTTGGTTACTTCACCGATGTACATCGTATATTGTTTTGATGTATCTGCATTCTGGTTCAGCGATTTCAGCTCTTCAGCAGTCATCTTTTGTGACATTGCTTTTTTGCATTCTATTACAACGCTGGCCTTGCTGTTGTCATCTGTATAGAATGAGATTTTATAGGTGTCACTTTGTTCCATCAATGCTGTAGCAGCAATACGACTTTGATCTATCAGCAGGTAAGATACGTTCTTATTGAACATTTTTCCGAAACCACTCCAGTTGTCTGCTTTAATCTCAATTTCTTCACCATTTGAAGCTGTCAGAGTGATACGTCCTAGCGCTGCTATTTCGTTTAAATTGCTTGGTAACTGTTCCAGTCCAACCTCTTTCAGTTCGGCAGATGCGTTTATTTTTATTGCAGGCTGTAATTTCTGCATCGGAACACTTTGTGGAGCTGCTTCTGGAGTAGTATCTAAGAATTTTTGTCCTAATGCAGAAGCTGCCGACTGGAATAATTCATCTTTTAGATCGATAGTTTCTCGTCTGAACTTACCACAAATAGGGGCCAGTTTGGTCTTCTTTTTGTTCAGAGCCATATCATCTGTAATCCATTCTTCAGCTGAATATTTTTCTCCACCGTCTCTTGCTTCGTCGTACCAATAGCGGATGCGGGTCATCATCAAATCACATTTACCGTCTTTTGTATTAATTAAAAGCTGGTAGTAAATACGTGTGCGGTCAAGGGATAAGGCTGAAGAAGAAAATATAATGTATTCTTCTGCGGATGCGGCTATAACTCCTTCTTCTTCATTTGAATATGAAACATGGCTATACAACTTACCATCGGGTTTGAAACGACCTTTTGCCCAGTCTAGCATTTGATTGAAAATGTCTGTTTTTGATAATCCAGGAGCATTGATTTCTTTGGTAAAAGCTACTCTGCCATCGATTGTTGTAACGGCTCCCGTCAGATATTTCGGGTTGGAATTATCTTTTTTATCTTTTGCCATACTAATTATCGGCAAACACATCAGTAGGAATAAAATTAAAATTTTTTTCATGGTAAATCTCTATTTGTTTTTCTAATTTTTACTGTAAGCAAATATACAGATAAAAAATATAGGAAGACAAGAGATACCTGCTAAAAAAAAGAAATGGACTGATAAATAAAAAATATTCACTACAATTCATACATGCTTAGAAATAGGTTCTAATTTAAAGCATTGTATGAACTATAGTGAATATATATTTAATTCCTTTTATTTAAAAGAAATATTTATTTTACTGGAATTTTATCAATTCTTGCTTGATGACGTCCACCTTCAAAGTCTGTAGTGAAGAATTCTGACATGATTTTATCAGCCATTTCTGTGTTGATAAAACGTCCTGGCATAACGAGTACATTTGCATCATTGTGCTGGCGAGCCAGATGTGCAATTTCTGGAATCCAGCAAAGTGCAGCGCGGATACCTTGATGTTTGTTCAAGGTCATTCCTATGCCTTCTCCACTTCCACAAATGGCTATACCTGGATAACACTCTCCAGCTTCTACTGCAAGAGCCAGAGGATGAGCAAAATCCGGATAATCACAACTGTCGGTACTATATGTTCCGAAATCTTTGTACTCCCAGCCTTTTGCTTCCAGCCATTGCTTAACATATTGTTTTAGTTCAAATCCGGCATGGTCAGAAGCTAGTCCTATTACTTTCATTATAACATTGCTTTTACTTGGTTGTATACATTTTCTGCAGTGAATCCCAGTTTTTCGTCCAAAACTTTGTAAGGAGCAGAGAAGCCGAATGATTCCAGTCCCCAAACCTTACCGTTGTGTCCTACTAATCCTTGTAAGTTTACAGGCAATCCGGCTGTTAATCCGAATACCTTTGCACCTGTTGGGATAATACTTTCCTGATATTCTTTGCTTTGGCTGCGGAACAGACCTTCTGAAGGAACAGAAACGATACGAAGTTTTACTCCGTCTTTGCGCAACAATTCAGCACCAGCTACCAGTGTAGATACTTCTGAACCTGAAGCTACTAATATTACATCTGGATTTTCATCTGCACCAGCTACGATATAAGCACCTTTTGTTGTTTGAGTATAGTCTGTACCTGCAGGAAGATTTGCAATATTCTGGCGAGAGAAAATCAATGCAGTAGGAGTTGCTGTATTTTCCATTGCCAGTTTCCATGCTTGAGTTGTTTCTTCAACATCAGCAGGGCGGAGAACCAACATAGAATTGTGTCCTTTATGGTTCTTCAGTTTTTCCATCAGACGAATTTGAGCTTCTTGTTCTACTGGTTCGTGAGTAGGACCGTCTTCACCTACACGGAATGCATCGTGAGTCCAGATGAACTTCACAGGCATTTCCATCAAAGCAGCCATACGTACTGCTGGTTTCATATAATCAGAGAATACAAAGAAGGTTCCACAAGCAGGGATTACACCTCCGTGCAGTGCCATACCGATACAGCAACAAGCCATAGTCAATTCAGCTACACCAGCCTGCAAGAAAGCACCGGTAAAGTCACCTTTCGTAAAGGCATGTGTTTTCTTTAAGAAACCATCAGTCTTGTCTGAGTTTGAAAGGTCAGCCGAAGCTACTATCATATTTTCTACCTGAGTAGCCAATACTCCCAAAACGGTAGCCGAAGCAGCACGTGTTGCAGCACCAGCCTTTTGTTCGATAGCTTCCCAGTTTATCTTTGGAGCCTGATTTGAGAACCAGAATTCCATTTTGGCAGCCAGTTCAGGATGTGCTTTTGCCCATTCTGCTTTTGCTGCATAGCGTTCTGCTACGATAGCTTTAAGTTCTTCGCGACGAGCAGCATACAATTCTGCCACTTCAGGGAATATTTGGAATGGGTTTTCAGGATCTCCTCCTAAATTGTTGATTGTATTGATATAAGCGTCACCTCCTAATGGAGCACCATGAGTTGCACAATTGCGTTCATAGCTTGATTTGTCTGCTTTCAAAGCGCCTTTACCCATTACGGTCTTACCGATGATCAAAGTTGGCTGATCTTTTACAGCTTTTGCTGCTGTCAATGCTTCACGGATTTCATCGGCATCATTTCCGTTGATAGTAAGAACTTTCCATCCCCATGCTTCGTATTTTTTTGCTACGTCTTCGTCTGTAACAGCATTACATTCGGTAGAAAGCTGGATATCATTTGAGTCGTAGAACATGATAAGATTATCAAGTCCCAGGTGTCCGGCTAAACGTCCGGCTCCTTGAGAAATTTCTTCCTGTATACCGCCGTCTGAGATATAAGCATAGATTGTCTGATTCATTACATCTCCCAAACGTGCTTTCAAGAATTTAGCTGCAATGGCTGCACCTACAGCAAATGTATGACCTTGTCCCAATGGGCCAGAAGTGTTTTCAATGCCACGCATAATATCTACTTCTGGATGTCCAGGAGTAGGGCTTCCCCATTGACGGAATTGAGCCAGTTCTTCTAATGTGAATTTTCCGCTCAGGGCCAATACTGAGTATAGCATTGGTGACATATGTCCCGGATCGAGGAAGAAACGGTCGCGACCTTCCCAACGTGGATTTTCGGGATCATAAACGAGAAATTCAGAAAACAGTACATTTACAAAGTCTGCACCACCCATTGCGCCACCCGGATGACCGGAATTAGCTTTTTCTACCATAGAAGCAGCCAAAATACGAATGTTGTCGGCTGCACGGTTCATTAGTTCTTTATCGTTTTTCATTATTGGATATGTTAGTTTATGCAAAGATAGTAATATTCTTTAAAATGTAACTATTTTTATTTTTAAAAGCTGGTAACTCAAGGGTTGCGTAATCCGATTCAAGGGTAAGATGCTTGCCATCTGCTTTTATGACATTGAATGTCGTTTCCAGACTATTTATGCCATACGGTTGAAGTTTGCTTATCGGATAGATGATTTCACCCTTTTCGTTTTTATCTATTCCTACTCGTATACCGTCATCTCCTGTAGAGTAGCGATGTACAAAGTCTTTCATTACAACTTTTTGTTTGTCGTTTTCGTAAGAAAATCTGCCAATGAATGTACCATAGCCATGTGTACATTGCTTTTCTGCTACTTCTACGACCCATAGCTGGATGCTGAAAAACATTCGTTGACAGTCTTTATGAACGACGCCGTCTTCGTGTGTAGTGAACTGTTCCAGCCTCCACATGCCTTCTATATTTCGGTCTATCGGCTCTTTTTGGCATCCGCTAAATGTTATGCAAAGCAGTAGTATAGTTATATAAAATATACTTTTCATTGTTCTATATATAAATGAATATTATTCTTCGACTTTATAATATGCTTCCTGTTTTCTTTATGCTAAGCATTCCTCCGGTAGAGTTGCCGAGGTAATTACCGCGGTCCAGTCCCATGCTGACTGATGTACTCCATCCTTTTGCCCATTGGGGGCTGTATGTTACTTCATACAGTGAACTGAACTGTTTTCGTTGCTTGTCAAGAGGAGTACTGTAAGTTCCCCAGTGGCGGGCAAAAGAAACTAAAATGCGATAATTCCATTCGTCACTCGGATTACCTTCTATGCCTAAATGATTTGCTCGTACTCGGTTGCTTTTAAAGGTTATTTTTCCATTCTTTATTATATATAGGTCCGGGTAGGAGAGGGTTTCCCATACCTTGTCCCCAGTGCTGCCATGCTTGATAGCAGTAATTATTGTAATAATTGTCTCCTGCACTGATTTGATAACCTAAACTGCCTGCAAACAAGTCATATAAAATTGGTCCGGTCTGATCTTTTGTAGACATTCCTTCCCATAATATAGAACTTACCCATCGGTTCTTTGGCAATGTAATTTCTATGCCTATCTGTCCGTCTTTCCAGCGTCCATATTGCCAGAACATTTGTGAGTGGTCATCGAAGAAATGTTCCAGATAGGCACGGAACTTCCAGTCTTTCAAATAATAGTTTATAGCAAAGTTCCAGCTACCCAGATGATTGCCTTCTACATTTACCTGATCTCCCCAAGGTGTATCACTTCCACCGCTCATTGGGACAAAAGCTTTGAAAAAACTCTTTAAACCATCAGGCATGTCGGTAATCAACTCACTTGTACCGTCACTCTTCTTTTTTAGCTGGTCGCCTGCAAATTGGGTTGCCATGAGTAGACCAAACTCAAATTCAGCAGGAAGTTTTTTTCGGTTACCGATTCGGAACATCAGGGACTTGCTATGATAATAAATATTTTTACCATAGGTGTTTCCTGCTGACACGAAACTTTCCTGCCATCCGTTATCGGTAAACATTCCGTATGCTAAATGTCCTTTCAGCGAGAGCCATCCTTTGGTTCCGGGAATAGCTACATATTCTGCTATTTCTCCACGGACTTGAGGCACTGGGCGTGCATTGGCGCCTTCTACCATCATACCACTACTCAGGCGTTCATTCTTTGTCAGAGGAAATCCCGGACGTTCTTTGCTTCCAACACTTAGTCGGAGAAATTTCCATGAGAAATCAGCAAAAGCTTGCTGAATAACAAAATCAGCTGTCTGATTTGCAGTTGCTGCTACATCCAGTCCTGCCTGTATCTGCCAGTTATGGCGTAATTCTTTATCAAAATTTATTCCTGCACGGACATAGCCGCTATTAGGTTCTACGCTTGAAAGTCCGTAACGGTTTGAGGTTAGCCACAATGGGGCATACGTGCCATTTGATACATTTCCACTTGCTTCCACCCGATAGGTTAGTATGGAGTCTGCTGTCTGTGCATGCATAGTTCCACCCAGACATAACATCGCAAGCCATGTACTGATACATTTGTAAGTCATTGATAATTGATTTGATAAATGTGAATGCAAAGTTAAAACTTTTCTGTCAGTAAACCAAACAGGGTATTTGCTGGGCTGTTTGAAACTAACAGAAGCGTTATTATTAAGAACAAACAACTATAGGCTATTGTTGTGCTGAGTGTAAAATTTGATATGAGTATAAATAAAATCTCCTCCATGTTTGATACGTGGAGGAGATTTCTTGACTCTATCTACGAATAAAAGTCTTCGTATAAGATTTAATAAAATTCTATTCTGCGTAAAAGATTACTCGAATAATTCATTAGCAGATTTTGCGAGCTCCATTGCTGATTACTACATCATATACTTTAGGGCTGCGACCGAATTTTTCTTTGAAGCGTTCTTTGGCTGTGATGATGAATGTTTCGTAAAGTTCATTTTTCACCAAGTTGATAGTACAACCTCCGAAACCACCTCCCATAACTCGAGAGCCTGTTACACCACAATCGAATGCTACATCATTCAAGAAATCCAGTTCTTCGCAGCTTACTTCATACAATTTACTCATACCGTGGTGAGTTTCATACATTTTCTGACCTACGGTTTCATAATCATTGCGTTCAAGAGCTTCGCATACATCAAGTACGCGCTGAATTTCTTCGATTACATATTCTGCTCGTTTATAATCTTCTTCGCTTACTTCTGCTTTTACCTCTGCAAGCATTTCGAGAGTAGCGTCACGCAAGAATTCAACGTTCGGATATTTTTTCTTCAGTGCAGCTACTACGTTTTCGCAACTCTGGCGGCGTTTGTTGTAAGCTGATGAAGCAAGTTCGTGCTTAACAACAGAATCAACCAAAACCAGACGGTAACCTTCCGGACGGAATGGGAAGTATTGATATTCCAATGAACGACAGTCAAGACGCATTAAGCTGCCTTCTTTACCGAATACAGATGCAAACTGGTCCATAATTCCGCAGTTTACTCCGCAGTAGTTGTGCTCTGTAGCCTGACCTACTTTCGCAAGTTCAAATTTATCTATTTTGTTGTCGCCGAATAAATCATTCAGAGCAAAGGCAAAAGTAGATTCGAGTGCAGCAGAAGAAGACATACCAGCTCCCAGAGGAACATCGCCTGCAAATGCTGTATTGAAACCTTTTACATCTACTCCTCTCTTTATCATTTCGCGGCATACGCCAAAAATATAACGTGCCCAGCTAGCTTTAGGTGCATCTTCTTCATTCAAACCAAATTCTACATAGTCTTTCAGGTCAATAGAGTAAGCACATACTTTATTGGTGCCGTTTGGTTTAATTTCTGCCATAATACCTTTGTCTACAGCTCCCGGGAAAACAAATCCTCCATTATAGTCTGTGTGTTCTCCTATCAGGTTGATGCGTCCGGGTGATGCATAAATACTTCCGGTTGTACCATCGAAATGCTTGATGAAACGGCTTCTTACAAATTCTATATCCATAGTGGTAAAAGCTTAAAAGGTTAATATTGTTTTAGTGAGAAACTAAAAAATGATGAATGAAGACTTCTTTAACAAAAAGTGATAATCTTCATCCATCATTTTCGTCTATCATCTTATTATTCAACAGGATATCTTTATTTACATTTTGCAACCTACTAATCCGTAGAACAACAGATAAGCTAACATTGCAATGATAAGCCAGTAACTATTCATGTAACCAGCTGAGTCTGAGATGAACTGCTGTATCAATGGCAGGATTCCACCACCTACAACCATCATATGAAAATTCCTGATGCCTGTGCTGTATATTTACCCAATCCTTCTACAGCGAGGTTGAAAATACCTCCCCACATGATTGATGTGCAAAGTCCGCACAATACAAGGAACAGAGCGCTCAGAGGTACAGATGCCATCTGGAAACCATTGTCGGCGCTATAGCCCGGCATAGATACTGTAACTTCTTTCGGAGTAAAGATAGCGATAAGAATAAAGCAGATAGCAACTATTGATACTGTGATAAGCTGTACACGACTTGATACTTTACCGCTGATGACACTACTTGCCAAACGTCCAACCAGCATCAATAACCAGTAAATTGCAGCGATAGCTCCACCGATAGCGGCACCGTCTGTAAGCAGACCAGCTCCTTTTTCTGTAGAGTCTGCCAAGTAGAAGTTAAGTGTTCCCGGGATACCAATTTCGATACCTACATAAATAAAGATACCGATAACACCTAGTACAGTGTGACGGAAGCTCCATGGGCTGTGAGGGTGTTGTTCTTTTTGAACTTTACCTTTACGCAAGTGCGGTTCAGGAATGCTGACAAAAGAAATAATGATGAATGTGAAGATAAATACACCCATTGCGATGAAAAGCAACGGAGCTACATCCGACATTGCAGTCTGAGGAGTTACACTGCCGATCAATACACCTACGAAAAGCGGAGTAAGAGTACCTGACAATGAGTTCAGTGCACCACCTGCCTGGATTAACTGGTTTCCTTTGTTACCACCTCCACCTAACAGGTTCAACATCGGGTTTACTACAGTATTTAACATACATACGCAGAAACCACAGATGAATGCTCCCAGCAGATAAATGATAAAGTTTAATTTAATAGTGTATTCACCCATTGAGAACACTGAAACATCAGCGCCTACCAAGCTTGAAATATACTGGGTGAGCAAGCCGAAGAAACCTACTGCCATTGCAATCAGGGCAGTTTTCTTATAACCAATTTTTACAAGCATATTTCCTGCCGGAATACCCATGAACAAGTATGCAAGGAAGTTCATCATGTTTCCCATCATACCCAGGGTGTTTGCACCGGCATATTGGTTTTTCCAAATCGTTCCGAAAGGTGCTGCAAGATTAGTGACGAAAGAGATCATCGCAAAAAGAAAGAACATCGTAATAATTGCGATGAGATTGCCATTCTGTTTTTGTTGATTCATGGTTTTGTTGATAATATAGGGTTAATAAATTAGGTTAGTTCTGTTTCATTAAATTATTGCTCTATTCCGAATTTGTATACGGTAACTTGATGGTATACTTCTCCAGGATTAAGGGCTGCAGAAGGGAAATGGCCTTTATTTGGTGTATCGGGGAAATGTTGTGCCTCGAAACAGATTGCACTACGTGCGGGGAATGTAGCTCCATGCCATCCAGCGAAACCACTGTGCCAGTTGGCTGTGTATACTTGTACGCCTGGTTCGGTGGTATAAACTTCAAGAGTACGACCGCTGATTGGTTCTACGCATTTGGCAGCAAATGTCAGTGTTCCTGCTTCTTGCTTATTGATTACATAATTATGATCGTATCCAGCTCCATAAACGAGTTGTTGGAACGGTTCGTTGATGCGGCTTCCTATAGTATGTGGAGTGCGGAAATCCATTGGCGTTCCTTCTACTTTTAGTATTTCTCCGGTAGTAATAGAAACTTCATCAATCGGAGTATAAAAATCAGCGTTGATGGTAACTATATTGTTTTCTACACTGCGGTCGGTGTTGCCAGACCAGAAAGGCTGAAAAATGCGTGGTGAGTAAGATTAACAATTGTACGTTTGTCTGTTGTTGCTGTATAAGTAAGAACTAATTCGTTCTGATTGGTAAAAGTGTAAACAACTGTTATATCAAGGTTGCCTGGGAATCCTTCTTCTCCATCCTCTGAAAGATAATGAAGTGTTACACTTTGTTTGCTTGTTTGCTGAGCATCCCAAACGCGTGCATGGTAGCCAGTTGGTCCTCCGTGAAGTGAATTCGGACCATTGTTGATTGTAAGTTTGTATTCTTTACCGTCAAGCTGGAATCTTCCTTTGGCTATACGGTTTCCGTAGCGTCCGATTAATGTACTTAAGAAAACTTCCGGGCTATTGATTACGCTTTCTATATTGTCATGTCCTTGTACGACATTGGCCAGTTTTCCATTTTTTATCAGGAACCATAATGCTAAGATAGCACCTCCATAGTTGGTGATAGCCATTTCAGCACCGTTGTCGTTTGTCAAGATAAATAAATCAGTTTCTTTGCCTCCGATATTTTTCTGGAAATCGGTTCGCTTTAAGCCGCAAAGGTTATTTTCGTAATAAAATGTGTTATTCATAATTTTTTATATCTGTCGTTATCTTTTTATGACTTGTAAATGTATGCAAATAAAAAGATTTTATTCAAGATACACAAACAAATCTGTTATTTTATTCTTTAGGTAGCAAGTCGAAAGCAAATCGGCAACGATAAAACTACTTCCCCCTACAAATATAAAGTCATCTGTTTCTGCATCTTTTTGCGCAGAGGCTAATGCTGTTTTTACATCGGGATAAGCTTCACCTTTCAGGCCAAATGGAATTGCCAGTTCTTTTACTTTATCGGCTGGTAGAGCACGTTGTACACTTGCTTGAGTAAAATAGTAAATGGCGTTTTTAGGAAGCATTGCCAGTACTCCAGTAATGTCTTTATCATTTACCATTCCGATTACAATACGTAGTTGTTTATATTTTTGGCAGGATAATTGTTTTACAATGTATTGTATTCCTCCTACATTATGTCCTGTATCGCATATAACAGTAGGATGTTCCGATAATTTTTGCCAGCGTCCCATTAATCCGGTCAATTCACAGACATGAGCAAATCCGTTCCGGATATCTGTTTCGGAAATATGGTAATTCAATTTTTCTAGCTGATGAATAGCCGAAAGTAAAGTATTGGTGTTCTTCTTCTGACAAAATCCTCCCAGTTCACCTTTTAAGTCTTTAAGAGAGCTTGTCTGGTAAGTATATTTTCCATCTTCGTCTTGGAATATATCTGTTAGCAGATGCTCTTCTTCAGCAAAAATGATTGGGGCGTTAACTTCTGCTGCCTTATGTTGGAAAACTGATTTTGTTTCGGGAGTTGTTTCACCAATTACTACAGGTACGGATGGCTTGATAATTCCTGCTTTTTCACCTGCTATTTTTTCTAGCGTATTACCAAGAAATTGCACATGATCGAAACTGATATTGGTGATCAGACATAAATCTGGATGAATGATATTAGTGCAGTCCAGTCGTCCTCCCAATCCTACTTCTATAACAGCTACATCTACTTGCTGGCATGCAAAATAATGAAATGCCATTGCGGTAGTCAGTTCGAAAAAAGAAGGGTGAAGCGGTTCGAAGAAAGAACGATGTTTTTCCACGAAATCAATAACGAAGTCTTGTGAAACAGGAATCCCGTTTATACGGATACGTTCACGGAAATCGACCAGATGAGGAGATGTATATAATCCCACACGGTAACCTGCGGACTGAAGGATTGCTGCTAATGTATGCGAACATGAGCCTTTACCGTTTGTTCCAGCTACGTGGATAGACCGGAACTTCTTGTGTGGATGTCCGAAATATTCGTCGAGTGCCAGTGTGTTTTCTAATCCTTCTTTGTATGCTGCCTTTCCTACATGTTGAAATAAAGGAGCGCTATTATATAAATATGCTAGAGTTTCCTGATAAGTCATTTATGTCTGTTGTTTTTTGTCGTGCAAAGATAAATCATTTATTGACATAATATATCAGTACCACCATGGATAATCATTTTTTCTTCCCTCTATACCTATACTGAAAGAGCTGCTTTCGCCTACCTTGAAATTAATCATGCCTCCGATACGGTCGGGTGCATAGTTTGGCAGAGGATAATAATAAGGTGGACGTTGAGGTGTGAAGGATTTGTTCCCATAGGCGTAAATACTGATTCTGTCGGTCAGTTTATATGCTGCTACTCCTGCAATTCCTACCGTATGATATCGGAGAAATCCCCAGTCCATATTGCTGGCATAAAGTCCTCCTGCCACACTGAGCGTTCGGTGATAGGAACAGCATACATAAATGCTGCATCTTGTCCGAATCCTACTCCAGATGGAGCATATTTGCTGGGGCTGAATGTCAGATTCAAGCCAATGGAAGCATTGAAGCCTTTGTGCAGTTGCCATGTGGCATAACCATAATCGAATGGGGTGATACCATACATACCAAAGGGCTGTATATATCCTGTTTGAGGAATAGGGGATACCAACGGTACATCAAGGCTGTCTTTTATCATTGTAGTTTGCGTAGCTTCAGGAGAAGGAGCAATGTCTTTTTCCTTTTCTGTCTGTGAAAAGATTTTGAAAGGGAATAATAAGACGAGTAGTATCAGGTATATTTGTTTCATGTCAGCGTTTTTTTACATTTATCTTTTACCAAAGATACGGATATTCTTGTATGTCGCATGACAGGAGCAACAGAGATTAACGCAGATTAACGCAGATTTATATGAAAAAAAGGTGCAACATAGCCTTTCTCTTATACAAAGAATGCTATGTTGCACCTTTTTTGTTGTATGTGAAATATTAATCGAACAAGCTTCTGAACTTTTTGAATATCTTTTCTTTTAAGCTCATATCTGGTTTAAAGCTTTCCGATTCCTGCCATTTTTCCAAAGCTTGTCGTTCTTCTTTGGTCAGACTCTCAGGAATATATACACTTACATTTACCAGTAAATCTCCAGTTCCGGTACTGTATCCATAACTGTTAATGTTAGGTAATCCTTTTCCTCGCAGGCGAAGCACCTTTCCGGGCTGTGTACCCGGCTCGATTTTAATTTTAGCTTTTCCGTCGATAGTCGGAATCTCTACGGTTCCTCCCAGTGCGGCAGTAGGTACACTTAACAACAGGTTGTATATCAGGTCGCTTTCATCACGAATTAGTTCCGGATGTTTTTCTTCTTCGATAAGAACTAACAAGTCTCCGGCTACTCCGTTGTGCTTTCCTGCATTACCTTTACCGTTCATGGTAACTTGCATTCCTTCGGCTACACCTGCTGGAATTTTTACAGTAACTACCTCTTCGCCATATACGATACCTTCACCGCCACATTCCTTACATTTATTTTTGATGATTTTACCTTCACCGCCACACTGAGGACATACGGTTTGGGTTTGCATCATACCAAATATGCTTTGTTGTGTACGGGTAACGCTTCCTGTACCGTGACATGTAGGACAAGTTTCTACACCACCGTCACCTTCTGCTCCTGTTCCATGACAATGTGAACATTGAACATATTTCTTAAGCTTGAATTTCTTTTCAACTCCAGTTGAGATTTCTTTTAAGTTTAGCTTGACCTTTACACGTAAGTCTGATCCCCGGAATTTACGCTGGCGGGTTTGTCCGCCACCGCCTCCAAAGCCGCTGAAACCTCCATGTCCACCGAAGATATCGCCAAACATAGAGAATATGTCATCCATAGACATACCCTGTCCGCCAAAACCGCCAAAGCCTCCAGCTCCAGCAGCTCCATCTACTCCAGCATGTCCGAACTGGTCATAACGTGCACGCTTATCTGGATTGCTTAGTACTTCATAAGCTTCTGCAGCTTCTTTAAATTTTTCTTTCTGCTTCTTTATCTCCTGGATTTTTATCAGGATGATATTGGATTGCTTTCTTACGGTATGCTTTTTTTATCTCGTCTGCTGAAGCTGATTTGTCTACGCCCAGCACTTCGTAATAATCTCTTTTTGCCATAATGATAAAAACAAGGATTAGGAAATTACTGTGCTACAACAACTTTTGCATGGCGAATAACTTTGTCGTTTAGCTTGTATCCTGTTTGGACACAATCTAGAACTTTACCCTTCTGTGTTTCGTCCGGAGCAGGAACCAATGCTATTGCTTCATGAAAGTCGGTGTCGAATGTTTCTCCTACCGGTTCCATCTTTTGCAGACCTTCTTGTGCGAGAACTTTCAGGAATTTCTGTGAAATAAGGTCTATACCTTCATACATAGCCTGTACATTGTCGGCTTTCTGCATGTTTTGCAAGGCACGTTCTAAATCATCAAGAATAGGAAGAATTGCGCTGATTGCTTTTTCTCCACCATTCTTAATTAATTCAGCTTTTTCTTTCATTGTACGTTTGCGGTAGTTGTCGAACTCTGCAGAAAGTCTTAAATATTTATCTTTTTGGTCTTCGATAGTTTGCTTAGCTTCCTCTAATTCTTTTTCCAGCTTTTGTTCAGCAGATGGCTCTTCGCACTGTTCTTCTGTGTTAGAAGTTTCTTCTGTTTGAGTTTCGGTTTGTTCCGATGCTTCTTCTTGTTGAGCCTTCAATACCTCTTCTTCTTGCGGATGATGATTTTTTGTAGTCATGATAATATCTATTTTTTTATTTATTTCTTAATACAAATGTTGCATATAATTATTCTTCGACTTTCTTACAAATTTCGTGCCTGAATGAATAAAAACATAAAACAGCTGCAAAAATACAATTTTTTTGTCATACTGTCAGTCAAAAAAATGTGCTTCATGCCTTTCACCTGAAAGAGTTCCTTATGAAAGGATGAAAGGGAGAATGCGTAAAAACTTTGTAGGGAGAAAAATTCTCGATCTTTTGGTGAATTTTACTTGAAGTTTTTGGAAAATATGTACAATCTTTTTTGAGATTTTAGTGATGAATATATATCATGTCATTAGTGTCCACTAAAAAATCATAAGAAGTTCTTTGAAATAATTGAAATTCAATTTGTTATAAGTGTTTTGGAGTAATCGGATTTGAATTTACTTTGCGGTTATAATTCAGACGTTTATGCATAA
>ENA-OQJS01000039-OQJS01000039.1-human-gut-metagenome-genome-assembly--contig:-NODE-39-length-24997-cov-1.826136_pt1 | contig 24997 bp, 22 predicted proteins | sample MGYA00242598_ERZ504764 | MGnify/ENA primary metagenome ERZ504764 (study PRJEB26092, sample SAMD00036368) | human gut metagenome | host: Homo sapiens | study: EMG produced TPA metagenomics assembly of...
ATTGTGGTGAAAGGAGAAGCAAAGACATTTGCCGGAGCACCAGCCGTATGGCAAAGGTAAAATATACGATATCCCGTTCGGAATATATGTGGTTCCGTATGGGAGGTATGAATAAGGTAGAGTTGGATAACGGTGAGGTGCAGACGGATGCTGATGGAAATTTTAGTGTCCGTGTGGTGCTTACTGCCCCGGAAACAACCGGAAGGGATATGCTGGAGCACCGTTATTATGTATATGAAGTACAGGCAGAGGTAACCGATGGAGCGGCTGAAACACAGACAAACACCTTGTCACTTCCGGTGGGTAAGCAGTCGTTGGGCTTGCAGATACGCGGACTGTCGGGTATGGTCATGCGTGAGAAACAGGAAAAGGTGCAGTTTATGGCATTGAACCCGAATGGAACTCCTGTACAGACAGAGGTCGCTTACCGTGTGTTTGCATTGGATAAAGCGGGCAAGAAAGCCGGATTGCAACTGGAAGGCAAGGCGGAAGCTCAACGTTCGTTTGTTCCTTCCGAATTGCTTGCATTGCCTTCGGGCAGATATCGCATTGAAATTTCTGCAACGGATGCGCAGGGACGAGTATGTACGGCAGAGCAAGATTTTACATTGTTCTCGCGTCTGGATACACGACTCCCGTATCCTGCTGTCGACTGGTTCTATCAGGATGGAACCGAGTTTAACGAATCGGCTCCGGCAACCTTGTATGTGGGAACCAGTGAAAAGAATGTGTATCTGCTGGTCGATGTGTACAGTGGAAGCAAACGGATCGATTCTCAGCGATTGACACTGAATGATGAAATCAAGAAATTCAGTTATCCGTATCGGGAGGTGTATGGCGATGGTATTACCGTAAACTTTGCTTTCATGCGGAACGGCAGCCTGTATAGCAAGCAGGCGACAATCATCCGGCCGGAACCGGAAAAGAAACTGACATTGAAGTGGGAAACTTTCAGAGATAAGTTGCAGCCGGGCAATAAGGAAGAATGGAGCATGCATATTACAGATGCGGCCGGAAATCCGGTGAAAGCTAATGTGATGGCATCCCTTTACGATGCTTCGCTCGATAAGCTGTATCAGCACGACTGGCGTTTTAATCTGTGGTTCTCTCGCCCTGTTCCATGGATTTATGCAGGTATGTTGTCGGCAAACCAGGGAATCGGCATGTTTGCAGGTTTTCCATACGTAAGGACATACACCGGACTGAATCTGCTGAATGGTGAGTATAGTTCTTTGCTGGTCTTTTCCGGAAATGTTTATATGCGAGGCATCAATCTGGCTGGCACATCAACCCGTATTCTGGCGAAACACGATGCCGGAAATGCCGTAGAGGTGAAATATCAGCCTGTCATGACTGTTGAGGAATCGGCGGTAGTCGCCTCTCCGGATATTGTATCGTCCGGCTTTAAAAAAGAAAGCGGCAGTGCTGGTGTAGAAGAAGTCTTGCAGATTGTAGAAAATGATGCAGCTGTCGAAGGAACAGATGGTAAAGAAACGATGATTCCGGTGCGTGAGAACTTTGCCGAAACAGCCTTTTTCTATCCGAATTTGCGGACTGATTCACTGGGTAGGGTAAGTATCGTCTTTACCGTACCGGATGCATTGACCGAATGGAAGTTCACAGGACTGGCGCATACACAGGATGTCGATTACGGCATGCTGACGCAGACCGTGAAGACGAGCAAGCCATTTATGGTGCAACCTAATATGCCGCGCTTCGTCCGCAAAGGTGACCGAACCGTTATTGCTGCTTCGCTGGTCAATCTGTCGATGGACAAGATTGAAGGGAATGCCGGTATCAAATTATACGATCCGGTGACAGAAGAAGTGGTTTACGATTATCAGCAACCGTTCAGTGTGGCAGAAGGAACAACGGGGGTCGTACGGTTTGACTGCCAGATTCCTGATAAATATGATATGGTGGTATGCCGGATTACGGCCGAGGCTGGAGAATATAGCGACGGCGAACAGCATTACTTGCCGGTACTGACCGACAAGCAGTGGATGACGGAAACCATTCCTGTCCAATTGAGTGGAGAAAGCATGACGGAAGTCGGAACCGAAGACTTGTTCAACAAGCAGAGCAAAACGGCTACCGAACGACGGCTGACAGTGGAGCTGACTGCAAATCCCGACTGGTATGCTGTTCAGGCGTTGCCTGTTATTGGCAATCCGGCAGAAGAAGATGCATTGTCGTGGGCAACTGCCTATTATGCCAATTCACTTGCTGAGGCTATTGTGAAGGCAAATCCCCGCATCAAACAGGTGTTTGATACCTGGATTGCTCAGGGAGGAAGTAAAGAAACGCTTTTGAGTAATCTCGAACGCAATCAGGATTTGAAGAATCTGTTGCTGGAAGAAACTCCATGGCTTTCCGAAGCAATTGAGGAAGGCGAACAGAAACGGCGTATAGCCTTGTTGTTCGATCTGAATTCGATGGACAACCGCCTGCGTACTTCGGTAGAACGTTTGCAAGAACTGCAACTTTCCGATGGCTCATGGAGCTGGTATAAGGGTATGACAGGTAGCCGGTATATTACAACGCAGATTGTGGAGATGCTGGCACGTTTACAGCACATGAACGTGACGCTCGACGGAAAGGTCGCTCCGATGTATACACAGGCTTTGCGCTATTTGCAGAACGCAGTGAAAGAAGATTATGAAATGATGAAGAAGGCGGAAAAGGAAGGTGCGAAAAACCTTGTTCCCAACGCAGGTGGTACACTATCTGTATGTTTGTGCCTCGACGGGCAGGCTGCTTCGTTGGCAGATAAACAGATAAACGCCTATATGACGGATAAGCTGGAAAACCGTTCGGCTGAGTATTCTATCGGTGAGAAGGCGATGATTGCTCTCATTATGCAGGCTGATGGCAGAAAGCGTCAGGCTCAGGAACTGGTTCAGTCTGTTAAGGAGTATACGGTAAGCACGCCGCAACTGGAAGTCTATTTCGATACACCGAAAGCACCTTATTCATGGAGCAATTACAGAATCCCTGCACAGGTGGCTGCTATGGAGGCTATCCGGCAGATTGCTCCCGATGCGGATATGCTGGCCGGTATGAAGCTTTGGCTGCTCAAACAGAAGCAGGTTCAGGTATGGGAAAGCGGTATTGCAACAGCAGATGCGGTGTATGCTTTCTTGAATGGCTCCGGTAAGCAGTTACAGGTGAATGGAAAGATGAAGGCAGTAGCCGGTAATATCGAGGTACGTACTCCGGACGATGCTTTAGGATATACCCGAAAGACGCTGACCGGAACGGATACTCGTGTGGAACGTGTTGTCGTTTCGAAGTCGGGAACCGGTATAGGCTGGGGAGCTGTATATGCGCAGTATCTGGAGGATATGGATAAGGTACTTCCGGCAAAAGGTAACGGCGTTTCAATAGTACGTGAGTATTGGCTCGACGGTAAGCAGGTTTCGCGGAAGACTGCCTTGCATGCTGGAGATAAACTGACTGTACGACTGACGGTAAAGGCCGATCGCGACATGGACTTTATCCGAATAAAGGATGAGCGTGCGGCATGTATGGAACCGGAAAACCAGTTGTCCGGCTATCATTGGAACAACGGTCTGGGATATTATCAGGTGAACCGGGATGCTTCGACCGAACTCTTTATCGACCGGATGCCGAAGGGTACATATACGCTGGAGTATGAAGTTTATTTAGACCGTGCGGGAAATTATCAGGCTGGTGTGGCAACCATCCAGTCGGTTTATGCTCCCGAGTTCAGCGGACACACAGGAGGACAATCTCTGACAGTAGAATAATTCATTAGAAAACAGTACAGGCTGATGTATTTTCCATACTGGAAAAATCTGCATCAGCCTGTATTTCTTTTTACCGCTGTATCGGCAAATTTATATTAATTCACCACCAACCTTTGTTCGTCTTTGATTTTCTCTTTATCTTTGTTCACTCTAAACAAGTAACACACTGAAAGATGAAACGCATTTTATTTCTATTCAATATATTGTTTGCCGTAGTTTTGGTTGCTCAGGCACAGCCGAAAATAACATTCGACAAGAATGTGCAGGAGTTGGGATATGTGCTTTGGCGCAATCCGGTGACCATTACTTATAATTTCACGAATACGGGTGACAAACCGCTGGTTATTTCGAAAGTAACTTCTTCCTGCGGCTGTACGGAGGTCGACTGGACTAAGTCTCCGATACCTGCCGGTGGAAAAGGTACGGTAACAGCCGTTTTCGACGCAGAGGCTATCGGACATTTCTATAAAGAAGTCGGTATTTACTGCAACGCTTCTTATCGTCCTATTTATCTGGAATTTAATGGTGAAGTAACAGCCGACGCCAGAAATTATTCGTTTACCCATCCTTTCGGGTTTGGTGCAATCCGTCTGGACAAAGATGAAATAGAATTTAAAGATGTCAATAAAGGCGACCATCCTGAATTTAGTATTCTGGTTGCCAATACATCCAATAAAGCTTATTCTCCGGTGCTGATGCATCTGCCTCCTTATCTGAGTGCAAAGGCAGTTCCCGAAGTGTGGGAAGAGGTAAGAACGGTAAGATTATCGTTACGCTCGATACGGAAAAACTTCCAAAGTTCGGTATTACCCGTACATCGGTGTATCTGTCACGCTATCCGGGCGATAAAGTGGGAAGCGACAACGAAATACCTGTATCGACAGTCTTGTTGCCGGATTTCTCCGGACTGACCGAACAGCAGAAGAACAATCCTCCGCAGATTTCGCTTTCTACTACACAGTTGGAGTTCCCTCCGCTGAAACCGAAACAGAAAAAATCACAGAATGTCATCATTACCAATACGGGAAAGACCGATTTGGTTATTCAGGATATGCAGGTGTTCAACATCGCTCTAGCCGTCAATTTGAAGAAAACGGTATTGAAGCCGGGTGAATCTGCCAAGCTGAAGATTACCGTACTTGGTGAGAATCTTTCGCGTGTGAAAGGTACTCCCCGTGTACTGATGATTACCAACGACCCGAATAAACCGTCGGTTACCATTCGGGTAAAGGCAAAAATCGTACAGCCTTAAGATCTCTCGTAAGGCTATTATTATCAACTTAAAATACTAAGACTATGGAACACCCTGAGAACAGTGAGGAGTACAAGGGATTGACTGTTAACAAGGGTATCGAACAACCCTCCAGTATAAATCCTTATTTGAACCTGAGAAAGAAACCCAAGCGCCGTCAGTTTACCGTAGGCGAGTACGTGGAAGGTATCGTAAAAGGCGATGTAACCGTACTTAGTCAGGCTGTCACGCTGGTAGAGAGTGTGAAACCCGAGCATCAGGCAGTCGCACAGGAGGTTATCGAAAAATGTCTGCCGTATTCAGGCAATTCTATCCGTGTGGGTATCAGTGGTGTTCCCGGAGCGGGGAAGAGTACGTCGATTGATGTATTCGGCCTGCATGTACTGGAACGTGGAGGTAAGCTGGCTGTACTGGCTATCGACCCGAGCAGTGAGCGTTCGAAAGGAAGTATTTTGGGAGATAAAACCCGTATGGAAAAACTTTCCGTTCATCCAGATTCCTTTATCCGCCCCAGCCCTTCTGCCGGTTCGCTGGGTGGTGTAGCCCGTAAAACCCGTGAAACGATTATCTTGTGCGAAGCAGCAGGTTTCGATAAAATTTTTGTCGAAACAGTGGGAGTAGGACAGAGCGAAACAGCCGTTCATTCGATGGTGGATTTCTTCCTGCTGATACAGCTTGCCGGAACAGGAGATGAACTGCAAGGTATCAAGCGTGGTATAATGGAGATGGCAGACGGTATCATCATCAACAAGGCTGATGGTAATAACATCGAGAAGGCAAAGCTGGCTGCTGCTCATTTCCGCAATGCACTGCATCTGTTTCCGGCTCCTGAATCGGGATGGACACCACAGGTGCTGACATATTCAGGTTTTTATGGTATCGGAATCAAGGAGATCTGGGACATGGTGTACAGTTATATCGACTTTGTGAAGAAGAACGGATACTTTGATTACCGCCGCAACGAACAGGCTAAATACTGGATGTACGAAACGATAAACGAACATTTGCGTGATAGTTTCTACAACAATCCGGCTATCGCTTCGATGCTTACAGCTCAGGAACAGGAGGTATTGCAGGGAAAGGCTACTTCGTTCTCGGCTGCGAAAAAGTTGCTCGATACATATTTCGGTAATCTTTGATTGCTGGGCTTGCGACGGAGTACATAATTTCTCTGAAAATTTTTGTACGAACTTGCTGAACTTTCGTACAGAAAATAAAAAAACATCGAGATATTTTGGGCAGAAATTGCTGATATTATAGAAACTCTTTCTGAAGGTCTTTTTTAAAAGCCTTTGGGAAGAGTCTTTTTATTGTTATCAGTGTATGATAAATTTCATCAATAGGTTGATTCTCAGTCGTATTTAAGGCTTTAAAAACTCTGTTGTATCAATGAATAAACCAACTGCTATATTACAAGCGACTATGAGCTTTCGAAAATGTTTTGTCGGACAGCAATGTTTTATTATGCGTTGATCACAGCAAAATCTTCATGGATACTTGGGTTTTATTACAATTGACTTGGTAGGAAATTTACTTTTTTCAGAAAAAAACTACAGAATATTTGGTTTATAAAATAGACTACTTTATATTTGTAATGTGATAGAAAATAGGAATAAACGCGCGGATTTCTATTTTTTTTGCAGTGGTGGTTTATAAAATAAACTGTTTTATCTTTTAAAAATGTAAGGAGTATGGAAGAAAAGAAGATGTTTACAGAAAAAGAAAGTCTGGAACTGATTTCCCAGATGATTCAAATGACGAAAGAAAATTTGGAACGGGGTAGTGGCAATGTTTTTCTGATTTATGGATATGCTGCAGTAGCGCTTTCTGTAGTTGTATATGCAGCCGTGTATATCACAGGCAGACCGTTGTGGAACGCCTTGTGGTTTTTGATGTTTATTCCTGCCATTGTTATGAAAGTACTTCAGGTTCGTAAGAAACCTTCTGTGGTAACACATATGGATAAGATGCTTGCTCATACCTGGTGCATCGTAGGATCGTTGTTCGGACTGACTGTTGTGGCTATGCTACTGATAGGTATGGTGATTGGTTCGTGCAATTTTGGCTTGATGCTTCCGCTGTGTTTGCTATATGCGGGTATAGGAACTTCGATTACCGGTCTGATTGTTCGGGTTCCAGCCTGGTGTATTCACCTCTTGTTGCCTTTTTGGTTGCTGTCTATATGCTGATGGTACTGACAAATGGCGGTAGAGTGGCTCCGGAATGGAATCTATATTTCGGTTTTCCTTTCTTGCTTATGATGGTGATACCAGGACATTTGTTGAATAAAAAAGCCGCTGCTTATGCTTGCTGAACTAGATCCGTTGATACACTCGCAACTGCGTCTGGCGATTATGTCTATCCTATTATCGGTAGATGAGGCCGACTTTGTGTACTTGAAAGAGAAGACTGAATCTACTGCCGGTAATCTCAGTGTGCAACTGGATAAACTGAGCAAGGCGGGATACATTCAGGTAGAGAAAGAGTTTGTCGGAAAAAAGACTCGTACATCGTGCCGGATTACAGAAACAGGCAGAAAAGCGATGGAAGAATATATAAAGGCACTGAAGACTTATCTGGATTTGTAGGATAAGAGAAACACGTTCGGAAAGAAGAAAAGGTAGAGGCCGGAATTCCAATTCAAGAAAGAAGAGCTATTGGTTTAGATGAGTGTCCGATAAACATATATGAATATGAGCTTATCAGCATTGTTCCTGTAGATAACCTGCATAGCTGAATTCTGTAGGATAATTGCTTGTTCATCAATACTCTATCTTTGGATTGAAGATTCTTGTCAGACTGCAATAATTGATTTGTACGCTAACCATCCTAATCTGTAATAAAAAAGGTTCGTAATCACCCCATAGCGGGAAAATGATTAGAACCTTTTTTGTATTTTATTCTTGTAATTTACAATCAGAAGCCAGCCAGGCTTACAATCTTGTCGACTGCTGCACTAAGTCCGTCAGGATTCTTACCGCCGGCAGTTGCAAAGTGAGGCTGACCACCACCACCACCTTGGATCAGTTTGGCAGCTTCGCGAACCAGTTGTCCGGCATTCAGTCCGGCCTTCACCTGATCGTCGCTCATGGTAACAGTAAGCAACGGCTTGTTTTCGAATACGCTACCAATTACTACGAACAAGTTTTCAGGGAACTGTCCTTTCAACTGGAAGGCAATATTCTTGACTGCGTCAGCTGGCATCGGAAGAACAGCCTGAATAACTTTCACACCGTTGATTTCTTTTGCACCTTCAATCAGCTTGTTCTTTACAGCAGCTTCTTTTTCCTTCATGAATTCTTCCATCTGTTTCTTCAGACTGGCATTTTCTTCGATGTATTTCGAGATAGCGGCTTTCAGGTCGGGAGCGTTGTTGAACAAAGCTTTCAGATCGTTGATAGCATCTTGTACAGTATCGAACATTTCTTCAACCTTCGCACCTGTAACAGCTTCGATACGGCGTATACCGGCAGCAACAGAGCTTTCTGAGATAATCTTCACCATTCCGATCTTTCCAGTTGCCGATACGTGAGTACCACCACAGAATTCGATAGATGAACCGAACTGTACGACACGTACTTCATCGCCGTACTTTTCGCCGAACAAAGCGATTGCACCCAGTTCTTTTGCCTTTTCGATAGGCAGGTTACGGTATTCAGTCAAAGGAACGTTTTCGCGGATTTTAGCATTAACCAGATGTTCTACTTCGCGAATCTGTTCCGGAGTTACTTTCTGGAAGTGAGAGAAGTCGAAACGCAAAGAGTCAGGAGTAACAAGAGAACCCTTCTGTTCTACGTGAGTACCCAGTACCTGACGCAATGCTTCGTCCAGCAAGTGTGTACAAGAGTGGTTGGCTGCACAAGCTGCACGTTTGTCTGTATCTACACATGCCATCATCGGAGCTTCCAGATGTTCCGGAAGTTTCTTTGCTATATGGATAGGAAGATTGTTTTCCTTCTTGGTATCGATGATATCGATAGTTTCGAATTCGCTTACCAATACACCGGTATCACCTATCTGACCACCACTTTCTGCATAGAACGGAGTATCGCTCAATACAATCTGGTAAAGTGTCTGATTCTTCTGTTTAATCTGACGGTAACGCAGGATGCTTGTTTCGTATTCAGTATAGTCGTAACCTACGAAAGTTGTTTCTCCTTCTTTCAGTGTAACCCAGTCGCCTGTTTCTACGGCAGCAGCATTACGTGCGCGTTCTTTCTGTTTCTGCATTTCGGCTTCAAAGCTTTTACGTCGGCAGTCAGACCATTTTCACGCAAGATAAGTTCAGTCAGGTCGAATGGGAACCCGAATGTATCATACAGTGTAAATGCGTCTACACCGCTGATTTCAGTCTTACCGGCAGCTTTAGTTTCAGCCATTGTCTTGTCGAGCAGACGGATACCTGTTTCCAGTGTACGGAGGAATGATTCTTCTTCTTCCTTCATAACTTTCTCAATCAATGCCTGCTGTGCTTTCAGTTCAGGATAAGCACCACCCATATTTTCAATCAGTACAGGAAGCAGCTTATACATGAATGCTTGTTTCTGTCCGAGGAAAGTGTAAGCGTAGCGAACGGCACGGCGCAGGATTCGGCGGATTACGTAACCAGCCTTTGCATTAGACGGCAACTGTCCGTCGGTGATAGAGAAGGCGATGGTACGGATATGGTCGGCTACTACGCGCATAGTTACGTCTACCTTTTCATCGTCGCCATACTTCTTGCCAGACAAATCGCCGATTGCCTTGATGATAGGCTGGAAAACGTCAGTATCGTAGTTGGATGTCTTGCCTTGCAAAGTACGTACCAGACGTTCGAATCCCATACCGGTATCGATAACTTTTGCTGGAAGCGGTTCCAGGGTTCCGTCAGCCTTACGGTTGTACTGCATGAACACCAGGTTCCAGATTTCGATAACCTGCGGATGATCTTTGTTAACCAATTCACGTCCCGGAACGGCAGCCTTTTCTTCAGCCGAACGCGAGTCGATATGAATTTCTGAACAAGGACCGCAAGGACCTGTATCACCCATTTCCCAGAAATTATCGTGTTTGTTACCGTTGATGATGTGATCTTCTGGGAAGAATTGTCCCCAGTAGCCTGCTGCTTCGTCATCGCGGGAAATACCTTCGCTCGGGCTTCCTTCGAATACGGTTACATACAGATCTTTCGGATCAAGTTTCAGTACGCTTACCAGGTATTCGTATGCCCAGCTGATAGCCTCTTTCTTGAAGTAGTCGCCGAAAGACCAGTTACCCAGCATTTCGAACATGGTATGATGGTATGTATCGTGACCTACTTCTTCCAGGTCGTTATGTTTTCCACTCACACGCAAGCACTTCTGTGAGTCGGTTACACGTTTGTATTTCGCAGGATGGTTACCCAGATAATATCTTTAAACTGGTTCATACCTGCATTGGTGAACATCAATGTCGGGTCGTCTTTGATGACCATCGGTGCTGAAGGCACAATCTGATGTCCTTTCGACTCAAAGAATTTTACAAATGAGTCGCGAATTTCGTTTGCTGTCAACATAATGCTTATAATGTCTTGTAGTTAATATTCTCAAAATTGATTTGCAAAGATAATCGGTTTTATTATTTTTGTCCGTATGTTTGATGCAAAAACTTGACATGTTGCATCTTAAAATTTTTCAAAATTAGATTTGAATGCGTAAAGTCTATTATATTTATAATCCGAAAACGCGTACATACGACCGTATTTATCCCACTATGCGCCAGCGGGCGATGAGCTATTTGCGGCGTCTGTTTGTGGGTATGGGACTGGGTGCAGGATGTTTTATCATCCTGTTGCTGATTTTCGGTTCTCCTTCGGAAAAGGACCTGCGTGTGGAAAATTCGCGCTTACTTTCACAATATCATATTTTATCTACCGTCTGGACGAGGCTCTTGGTGTGATGCAGCAGCTTCAGCAGCGTGATGATAATCTGTACCGGGTGATTATGCAGGCAGATCCCGTGGCGGATGCCTTGCGTTCGGCCAGTTACGGTAAAACGAACCGTTACGAGGATTTGATGGATATGGCAAATGCCAAGCTGGTAGTGAATACTACTCAGAAGATGGACTTGCTTTCACGTCAGATTTATATGCAGTCGAAATCGTTTGACGAGGTGGTAGAGTTGTGTAAGAAACAGGATGATATGCTGGCATGTATTCCTGCTATCCAGCCGGTGGCCAACAAGGATTTGAAGCAGACGGCTTCGGGATATGGAAATCGTATCGACCCTATTTATAAGACTGTTAAGTTTCATGCGGGCATGGACTTTTCGGCAAACGTGGGTACACCGGTGTATGCCACTGGAAACGGTACGGTACAGAAAGCAGGCTGGGAAGGATTGTATGGCAACTGTATTGTCATTAATCATGGTTTCGGTTATGTCACCCGATATGCTCACTTGAGTAAAATTGATGTGAAGGTAGGGCAGAAAGTAGTGCGTGGAGAAACTATTGGCAAGGTAGGAAGTACGGGAAAGAGTACCGGACCGCATTTACACTACGAAGTGCATCTGAAAGGGCAGATTATGAATCCGGTGAACTATTACTTCATGGATTTGGATGCGGATGATTACGACAAGATGATTCAGATTGCTGCCAATCACGGTAAGGTATTCGATTAATATTACAGACTAAACAGAAAGGACATGGCTTTGAAGAGCGATAAAAATTTGAAATTATATTATTCTATTCGTGAAGTGGCGGAAATGTTTGATGTAAACGAGTCGCTTTTGCGCTATTGGGAGAAGGAGTTTCCTATAATTGCTCCCAAGAAGGCGGGAGGAAATATCCGGCAGTATACGAAAGAGGATATTGAAAATATTCGCCTGGTATATCATCTTGTAAAAGAAAAGAAAATGACTCTTGCCGGAGCCAGACAGCGTTTGAAGCAGAATAAAGAAAGCATTCGTGATACGGCCGAAATCATCGACCGCTTGCGGCGTATCAAAGAAGATTTGCTCAGTATGCGTAAGGAGCTGGATTATCTCACCTGATGCTTGCAGGTGTGAATTGTTTGGCTGGTGACTTAATTCTAGGTCTTTTTAAGCGATCATCAGACTTTTTCCGGACGTCGTATATGCGAGGAAACAACGAAAAACAACAATAAAAATGGCATATGAAGTGATTATGGTTTATCATCTTCATATGCCATTGTATTTTTTAGGGATATTTGCTGAATATCTTTATTTCGTCTTAATGGTTGTAATCTGTTATTGTCATCATCAGAAGATACGTCTTTTTAGTCGGCAATTGTATCTTCAAAGTTTTCGATACGGGTTACTTTTCTTGATGTGATCTATCTTTTTGAGGTTTGTACAGATGGTATTCACATCATCTACATCGTGTACGTAAAGCTGAATGCGACCTTCGAAAATACCATCGTTCGATTCAATATTCAATTTATGAATATTTACATTCAACTGTTGAGATATAACTTGTGTAACTTGATTGAGGACTCCTATGCCGTCTATACCTTTAATGTATACATTGACCGGGAAGTTTAATGCTTTGCCTGTTTCCCATTCTACAGCAAGCAGTCGGTTACCGAAACTGGTCTTCAGCTGGGCTGCAATCGGGCACTGGCGTTTATGAATGACAATACGGTTGTTATCGTCAATGTAACCAAGTACATCATCCCCCGGAATCGGTTTACAGCAATCAGCCAGAATGTAATTCTTCTGAATGGCATCAGGAGTCAGCTTGATGATTTTCTTTTTGTCTATATTCAGTGCAGGCTGTTCAGCTTGTTTCTCTTCCTGCTTGTTTTTACTGGTTCCTCCGAATGCAAAGCTGATATATTTCTTCCAGTTGGTAGGCGATGGCTTTTCCTTCAGTTCGTTTTTGTCTGCTTCACCTAATGAGAATATTCCCTGACCGATATTTAAGGTCAGTTCATCGTAATTCTTTACGTGATGCAGGTTGCAGAGCTTCTTGATATTCTCATCATTTGACGGCAGGTTTTCCTGATGGAAGAAATCGGTAAGCATATCTTCACCTTTCTGCTGCATCTCTTTCTTTTCACGCTTCAGAATAGCTTGTATCTTAGCTTTGGCTTTTGCTGTGGTGGCAAAGTTTATCCACGAAGGCTGTACCTTTTGTGATTTGGAAGTAAGTATTTCTACCTGATCACCACTTTGTAGCTTGTGGCTTAGTGGAACCAGTTTATGGTTTACCTTAGCTCCGATACAGTGACTGCCAGGAATGTATGGATAGAGAAAGCAAAATCGAGTGCCGTACAGTTTTGCGGCATAGTCTTGATTTCTCCTTTGGGGGTGAAGACAAAAATTTCGGATGCAAACAGGTTCAGTTTGATGGTATCGAGGAAATCGAGCGCATCAGGCTGTGGATCGTCCAGAATTTCCTTAATGGTCTTCAGCCACTTGCTCAGTTCGCCTTCATCTTCACTGCCTCCACCTTCCTTGTATTTCCAGTGAGCTGCAAATCCTTGCTCGGCAACGTCATTCATGCGTTCACTTCTGATTTGCACTTCAATCCATTGCCCTTTGTTACTCATCAGTGTCACGTGCAGTGCCTGATAGCCATTAGCTTTCGGATGGCTTACCCAGTCGCGCAGACGGTCGGGGTGGGGCTTGTATATTTTCGAGATAGCTACATAGATATCGAAGCAGTCGTTCAGTTCCTCTTCTTCGTTTCTTGGAGTAAAGATGATGCGCACAGCAAGGATATCGTAGATTTCTTCGAACGTGATATGCTTGGTCTGCATCTTGTTCCAGATGGAATAAGGAGATTTTACACGTGCCAGAATGCGATAAGGTATTTTCATCTTATCCAGTTGTGCACGTATAGGAGCTGTAAACTCGGTAAAGACGCTTTCGCGCTCTGCCTGAGTAGCTTGCAGCTTGTCTTGTATCTCTTTGTAAGTTTCCGGATGTTCGTATTTGAAACTCAGGTCTTCCAGTTCTGTTTTTATGCGGTTCAGACCTAGTCTGTTGGCAAGAGGAGCATAGATGTAAAGGGTTTCTCCCGCAATCTTATATTGTTTGCTGGGAAGCATGGAACCGAGGGTACGCATGTTGTGCAGACGGTCGGCTATTTTTATCAGAATGACTCGGATGTCGTCATTCATTGTAAGCAGGAGCTTTTTGAAATTTTCAGCCTGAGCCGAAGCGCGGTCGCCGAAAATGCCTCCGGATATTTTTGTCAGTCCGTCTACAATCTGTGCAATTTTAGGTCCGAACAGATTTTCTATATCTTCCACCGTATAGTCGGTATCCTCTACTACATCATGCAGCAAAGCCGAACAGATGGAGGTAGACCCCAGTCCGATTTCTACACACGCAATGCGTGCTACCGCAATAGGGTGCAGTATATAAGGTTCGCCCGAACGGCGTCGTACACCTTTATGTGCTTGCTTGGCAAAATTAAATGCTTTGGTGATTATTTCTACTTTTTTGCGGTGCTTGCTTTCCAGGTATCGATCTAAAAGTTCTTGAAAGGCATCATTTATTTGCTTTTCATCTGCTTGCTCTTGTGTAAGTTTTTCATCCGTCATTGTATTACTCCCTTAATCTATATTGCAAAAATAAAGAAAATAAAGAATTTAACAAGTAGAATGAAGTTTTTTCTTACAAAGCTATGGAAAAGGAAGATAGAAAAATGAAAAAACCATCCTACAAATCTTGGGATTGTCGGGATGGTTTTTATGATATTTCGGTGTAAAAATATGATACTTATCGGATGCGGAGTGATCTTCCGGCACGTATGTTACTGCCTTCGATTCCGTTCAATCTGCGTAACTGCGATACGCTTACTCCATATTTGGCTGCAATGCTCCCAAGGTTTCTCCGTTTCTGATTCTGTGATAAACGGCTTTTCCTGATTTGGCAGACGATTTAACATCGGCTACTTCTACTTTGCTGCGTCGTGTCTGATAGACCTCCGGTTTATAGTTATAGATGCTGTCTTCGTTTTCGAGGAAACAGCTCATCATCTTGTTGGACAGGCGAAGCGCATAAGGCTTCTCATTTCCAGGAATGATGTCTTTTTTAAACTCCGGATTCAAGGCACGAAGTTCATCGATGTTTGAGTTGCATACGGCGGCTATCTGCTGGAGGTTGAGCGGAGAGATATGTGTATAGTATCTGTTCCTTCCGGCATTCTCATTTCCAGCGGGCTGATGTTATGCTCACAGTAATAGGTCATGATATAGTTTGCAGCGATAAATGCCGGCACATATCCACGAGTTTCCTGAGGCAGATAATTGTATAGCTTCCAGAAGTCCTTTTCTCCTCCCGAACGTCGGATAGCTTTGTTTATTGTGCCCGGACCGCAATTGTAAGCCGCAAGTACCAGATTCCAGTCGTGATAGATATCGTATAAGTCTTTCAGATAACGTGCTGCGGCACGAGTAGATTTGATCGGGTCACGACGTTCGTCTATCAGACTGGTTACTTGCAGTCCGTAAATTTTACCTGTAGCCAGCATGAACTGCCATAAGCCTACGGCTCCCTGACGGGAAGTTGCCATCGGGTTTAAGGCCGATTCGATTACAGGAAGATATTTTAACTCCAGCGGCAGGTCGTGCAAGTCGAGTGCCTCTTCGAAGATGGGCATGTAGAAATTATTAGCACTCAGCATGAATGCAATCTTCTGTCGCAAGCGGGTAGCATACATGTCGATAAATTTGCGCACCACTTCGTTATACGGCATTTCGATGATGGCCGGAATACGTTGCAGACGATCCATGTAGATAGAGTCGCTTACTTCCGGATTGGTAGAAGTCGCAGTACAGTTTTCTCCCAGATTGATATAATTTTTCGAAATCCAGTCCAGATATAAACTGTCTGTTTCAGAAAGCATACCTTCGGGCAAATCGGCAGCTGCCTCCACACCTGAACTGGAGCGGACGACAATACTCTTTTCCGTTTGTTGGGCAAAGAGGGGCGAAAAGCTAAGGAAGGCGAGTATGCCAATACATAGTTTTTTCATAATTTAAAATCTAATACTGCATTGCAAGCCTATTCCTTGAGGAAGCTTGCGGTATGCATCGTTAAATATTGCAGGTTCCAGTGTCATTCCCAGATCGTTCGATATATCGAAGTTCGATAGCTCAGCGTCGACATATGCGTCGATTACCGACAACAGATAAACCCCGATGAAAGCAATTATACTTAAATCTCGCTGACGACGGAAGACATCTTTTCGTTTACGGAACAACTCTTGATAATAATCGAGTCTGTTTTGTACATCTTCTTTGGTATATCCGGCTGGCAGGAAATCCATATAACTGTCGTTATTCGGATTGTCACTCATGATGTCCTGATATGCCTGTGTATAATCCTTATACATCTTGCTGTTCCAGGTCAATGCATAAGTACATCCCACGAAACCTCCATAAACGATAGGCAGTTTCCAATACTTCCGGTTGTATATCTGACCTGCTCCGGGTATGGCAAGCGACAGCCAGATAGAATTATTGGGAGTGGGAAGCCATTTCTTTTTCTCCTTTATGGTTACAGGTTTCCGGCTTTGCAAAGAGTCACTCTGACGCATAAGTCTGGCCGTATCTACCGGAGCTTCCAGTTCCTCGATGCGCTTTTGACGTATATTCAGCGTATCGAGTAAAGCAAGGCTGTCGGCCACGTTTTGCGCGCGTATCGAATCGGCATTCAGTAAGCCTTTCCGGTGCTTGAGTGCACGTTGTGCATATCCTTCCGTACTTCCTCCCCATGCGAAACAGAGCATCAGTACGATATACAATACATATGTAAACGATCGTTCTCTCAAAACTTGTCCTTTTTATTCTTTTGGTTTCAATGAGTCCAGTATCTCCATGATTCTTTCCAGATCAGCTTCGTTGCTGAACGGGATACTGATTTTACCTTTTCCTTTGTTGCTGCACGAAAGCTGCACCTTTGTACCGAAGAAGGTACACAGATGATTTTGCAACATCGTATATTCTTCAGACAGTTTGGCGCCTTTGGGAGCAATCTTCTTGCCTCCCGACTCTACGCTTTCGCCGGCTGAAAGGGCTTTTACTATTTCTTCTACCTTGCGGACTGAATACCCTTGGGTGATTATTTCGTTGAAAATACGTATCTGTGTCTTCGGGTCATCCAGCGCAAGCAAGGCACGTGCGTGCCCCATATCTATTTCTTTATTTTTCAGTGCAACCTGTATCGGAGCAGGAAGTTTAAGCAGTCGCAGGTAATTGGCGATGGTAGTACGCTTCTTGCCTACACGTTCGCTCAGACGTTCCTGAGTCAGTTCATATTGTTCGATCAGATGCTGGTAGGCGAGAGCTATTTCCAGCGAGTTCAAGTCCTCGCGCTGGATATTCTCTATCAGAGCCATTTCCATTACATTCTCATCGTCGGCAGTACGGATGTAAGCAGGAATAGTCTTCAGCCCTGCCTGTATAGAAGCACGGTAACGTCGTTCTCCTGCTATGATCTGATATGAATCCTCATTCAGCTTGCGTAAAGTGATAGGTTGTATGATGCCGATTTCAGCTATTGAGTCGGCAAGCTCTTGCAGGGCAATCGGATCGAACTCGCGGCGTGGCTGGTTCGGGTTTACCGAGATTTTACTCAGTTCCACTTCGTTGATGGAAGAAGAGCCCGAAGTCTTAACCTCGTCGTTTGTAGAAATCAGCGCGTCGAGTCCTCTGCCCAGTGCAAATTTTTTCTGTACGGCCATATTTGTTTATTCTTTCAGCTTTCTATGCTTCTTAATTTTTGTTTATAATTTCGTTTGCCAAAGCCAGGTGGTTTTTTGCTCCTGTAGAATCCGCATCGTACAAGATGGCAGGTATTCCGTGGCTGGGAGCCTCACTCAGTTTGACGTTTCGCTGGATAATGGTTTTGAATACCAGTTCCTGGAAATGACGTTTCACTTCGTCGTATATCTGGTTTGCCAGACGCAGAGTGAGTCGAACATTGTAAGCAGGAAACCCTCTATTTCCAGCGAAGGGTTCAGTTTTGTCTTGATTATCTTGATGGTGTTCAGCAGCTTGCTGATACCTTCCAGTGCAAAATATTCGCATTGTACCGGAATGATGACCGAATCGGCAGCTGTCAGTGCGTTGATGGTAATCAGCCCCAGCGACGGTGAACAGTCTATCAGAATATAATCGTATTCACTTTTCATCGGCTCTAATGCCTTTTTCATAATCTTCTCACGGTTTTCCAGGTTCAGCATTTCGATTTCTGCTCCCACGAGGTCGATGTGAGAAGGAATAATATCCAATCCGTCAATATCGGTCGTGTAAATAGCTTCCCGTATATCGGTCTGATTGATAAGACATTCATAAATAGAACAATCTATTTCTTTTAAATCTACTCCCAGACCGGATGAAGCATTCGCCTGCGGATCGGCATCGACTACCAGCACTTTCTTCTCGAGAGTTGCTAATGATGCAGCCAGATTAATGGTTGTAGTAGTCTTACCTACGCCACCTTTTTGGTTGGCTAAAGCAATAATTTTTCCCATATTAATCAGTTTATCTGATTGCGAAGTAACAAATAATCGTCGAAACTATGTATCAGCAAATGTCTACATTTCTTGAAAATGTTGATAACTTACGGCTTTTGTTAATAACTTCGGCGAGGCAAAGATAACGATTTATCTGTAATTATTCGTCGTGGTTTGGGAAGATTAATATTTGTTGTAACTTTACCGGCGATTATTAATGGAGATATATATGACAAACGAAAGACCTCTTTTATTGCTGTCGAATGATGATGCGTGAATGCCAAAGGAATACAAGAACTTATCGCTGCGTTACGCACTGTTGCCGACCTCATTGTTGTTGCGCCCGACGGGCCGCGTTCGGGTTCATCGGGAGCCATTACTTCCGAGCATCCGCTTCGCTGTACAAAGATGCGTCAGGAGCCGGGACTCATTGTATATAAGTGTTCGGGAAGTCCTGTCGACTGTGTCAAACTTGCTTTGCACGCTTTGGTTCCCCGTAAGCCCGATATGGTGATAGGAGGTATTAATCATGGCGACAACTCGTCGGTCAATGTACACTACTCTGGTACGATGGGAGTGGTGATAGAAGGATGTCTGAAAGGAATCCCCTCGGTAGGATTTTCGCTTTGTAATCATAGTGCGGATGCTGATTTTTCTGCAACGCTGCCTTATGTGCGCCGCATTGTAGAAGAAGTGCTTGCAAAGGGACTTCCTGTAGGTAAGTGTCTGAATGTGAATTTCCCTGATACAAACGAACTGAAAGGTGTGCGTATCTGCCGTCAGACTGATGGGGTATGGACCAATGAATTTGTTAAGGCAGATCATCCACGTGGCGGATATTATTACTGGCTGACAGGTGAGTATCAGAATAACGAGCCTGATGCTGAAGATACCGATCACTGGGCGTTGGAACACGGTTACGTGGCTATTACTCCTACGCAAATTGATGTGACGGCATATTCGCTGATGGAAGACTTGAAACACTGGAACTGGAACGTATGAAATATTATCTGATAGTAGGAGAGGCATCGGGCGACTTGCATGCATCGAACCTGATGCGTGCCTTGCAGCACGAAGATCCGCAGGCCGAATTTCGCTTTTTCGGAGGCGATCTGATGAAGGCGGTGGGAGGTACTTGCGTAAAGCATTACCGTGAACTGGCATATATGGGTTTTATTCCCGTACTGCTTCACTTGCGTACTATTTTCCGTAACATGGATTACTGCAAGAAGGATGTTGAAGCGTGGCAGCCGGATGTGCTGATCCTCGTTGATTATCCGGGATTTAACTTGAAGATAGCCGAATATATCAAACAGCATACGCGGATACCTGTCTACTATTATATTTCGCCTAAGATTTGGGCTTGGAAGGAATATCGCATCAAAAATATCAAGCGCGATGTAGATGAACTGTTTTCTATTCTGCCTTTCGAAGTCGATTTTTTCAAGAAACACCAGTATCCGGTGCATTATGTGGGCAATCCTTGTGTCGACGCTGTGGATGATTTCCGGAAGAATGGTCAGGAAACTTTCAGTGAGTTTATTGCTGCCAATGGGTTGGAAAACAGACCGATCATAGCTTTACTTGCAGGAAGTCGCCGGCAGGAAATCAAAGATAATCTGTCGCGTATGATTGAGGCGGCACGCAGTTTTCCGCAGTATCAGTTTGTGGTGGCGGGAGCTCCTGGTATTGAGCCTGATTTCTACAAACAATATATCGACAGCAGCACGAAGATTGTGTTCGGGCAGACTTACCGTTTGTTGCAGCAGGCTGAGGCTGCACTGGTTACTTCGGAACAGCTACGCTCGAAACGGCTTTGTTCCGTGTACCTCAGGTAGTATGTTACTATACGGCAGCAGGCAAGTTGGTTTCTTTCCTTCGCAGGCATATCTTGAAGGTGAAATACATTTCATTGGTAAATCTGATAGCCGACCGTGAAGTGGTAACTGAACTGGTTGCCGACGGTATGACGGTTGCCAATATAAAAAAAGGAATTGGCTAAGATTGTACCGGGAGGAAGCGGACGTCCACTTATGCTTTCAGAATATGACCGACTGATAGCAATTTTAGGAGAACCCGGAGCATCGGAGCGTGCTGCATCTCAGATTACAGCTTTGTTAAAGTCGAATCACAAAGCCTGATACCATTGGCTTCTGTTTTTACATAGAGAATTTAGTTGAATGAAGAGCAAATGTAGAAAACTTCTTGATGTTTTTTTTATTTTTGTACGAATTTCAGACATAATAAGCCCTTCATTTCTTCTATTTATCAATACGTTGTGAATCAGTTGATTGCATAGCAAGATGCATGTCTGAAACGTATAGAAGAAATGAAGGGCGATTTTTATGCTCTTATGCAAGGATAAGTCCTACCAGATACAGGTATACTACAGCTGCTGGAACGGCCATCAAAGTACTGTCGAAGCGGTCGAGCATACCTCCGTGTCCAGGCAGGATATTGCCTGAATCTTTAATGCCGAGGGTACGTTTCATCAGCGATTCGGTCAGGTCACCCCATGTTCCGAATACTACTACAGTCAGTCCCAGTCCAATCCATACACCGGTGCTCAGGAATGTAAAGAAGTGTGCCATGACGATGGCTGCAATGATGCTGAACACGGCTCCACCGATAGAACCTTCCCACGATTTCTTTGGGGAAATACGTTCGAACAGGCGGTGTTTCCCAAACAGCATGCCGGTACAGTAAGCACCCGTATCGTTTACCCAGTTGAAGATAAAAATGGACAAGGGCAGTATTGGGTTATACTGAGATACGCTTTCTGTTGCGCTGCTGTGGTAAGCCAGCACGTTGAGCAGAGCGAATGATAAGGCAATATATATCTGGCTCATCATGGCATATGCCAGTTATTGAGCGGATTAGGCTGCTTCTTGTACAATTCACTGATAAACAGATAAAGTATCAGGAAGAGATAAGGGATGAATATCTCATTCGCTCCCGGCACTACTCCGATATATCCGAAGCAGAGGAATAAAAACAAACCAGCCAGAATGGATATAGGTTTGTTCATGCGCGTATGCTTTATTCGGTTGACAATGTTTCCGAATTCATTGATCGTAAGTGCACTGATCAATGCAAACAAAATTGTAAATGAAATGGGCCCTCCCAGAATACAGCCTACAAGTACGGCTACGAATATCACTCCTGTGATGGCTCGTTGAAGAAAATTGCTTTTCACGGCAGTAAGGTTTTAATGTTTGTTATTAAAAATACTTTTGTCATTCAGTAAGCTCGTCTGGAGCCTTCTGAATGACAAAAGTTATGTTATCTGTTGTTTATCAGATGATTGTCAGGCTTGCTTTTCCTCATCTTGTGTAGCAGAAGTTCCGGAGTTTTCAGTCTGTTCCTTAGTTTCCGGTTCAGATGCTGTAGCAGCTTCTTCTGTCTTTTCGGGAGCAGGAAGAGCTTTTTCCTCAGCAGCCATGATTTCTTCTGAACGAGATGCCCATGGACGCTTTCCGAATATCTTTTCTACATCTTCTGCAAAGATGACTTCACGGTCTATCAGAAGCTGTGCCAACTGGTTGTGACCTTCCTTATGCTCTTGCAACAATGCCTTGGCACGAGCATATTGTTCGTTGATCATCTTCTGCACTTCCTGGTCAATCAGTTCAGCAGTATGTTCACTGTAAGGTTTGTTGAAGCTGTATTCGTCATTGCTGTAATAACATAAGTTAGGCAACTTGTCGCTCATACCTGCATATGCTATCATGCCGTAAGCTTGTTTGGTTACTCGCTCCAAGTCATTCATAGCACCGGTTGAGATGTGACCGATAAATACTTCTTCGGCAGCACGTCCTCCTAGCGTAGCACACATTTCGTCCAGCATCTGTTCCTTGGTTGTAATCTGACGTTCTTCGGGCAGATACCATGCTGCTCCCAATGCACGTCCGCGAGGAACGATTGTAACCTTAATCAGCGGATTAGCATGTTCCAGGAACCATGAAATCGTAGCATGTCCTGCTTCGTGCAGCGCAATGGCACGTTTCTCTGCTGCTGTCATAACCTTGGTTTTCTTTTCCAGACCACCGACTATACGGTCGATTGCAGCCAGAAAGTCATCTTTACCTACTGACGGTTTTGAGTGGCGGGCAGCTATCAGAGCAGCTTCATTACATACATTGGCAATATCAGCTCCACTGAATCCCGGAGTCTGGCGAGCCAGCAAGTCAACGTCTACCGTATTATCCAGTTTCAATGGGCGGAGATGTACGCCAAATACTTCTTTACGTTCGTTCAAGTCGGGCAGATCTACGTAAATCTGTCGGTCGAATCGTCCGGCACGAAGCAAGGCCTTATCCAAAATGTCTACACGGTTGGTTGCAGCAGGATAATAACTCCACTGTTTGAACCAAATCCGTCCATTTCTGTAAGCAGCTGGTTCAGGGTGTTCTCGCGTTCATCATTACCTCCCATGCTCGGATTTTTTCCACGGGCACGACCTACAGCATCAATCTCATCGATAAAGATGATACAAGGTGACTTTTCTTTAGCCTGGCGGAATAGGTCGCGTACGCGTGAAGCTCCCACTCCGACAAACATTTCAACGAAATCGGAACCTGATATAGAGAAGAAAGGTACGTCAGCTTCGCCTGCAACAGCTTTGGCAAGCAATGTTTTACCTGTTCCCGGAGGGCCTACTAACAGGGCTCCTTTAGGTATCTTTCCTCCCAGTTCTGTATACTTTTGAGGTTGTTTCAGAAATTCTACTATTTCCTCTACTTCCTGTTTGGCTGCTGCCTGACCAGCAACATCCTTGAAAGTGATGCGGTTTGCTCCTTTTTCGAAAAGTTGTGCTTTACTTTTTCCTACACTGAACACACTTCCGGCTCCTCCCGGACCTCCGCCACCACTCATACGTCTCATGGCGAACATCCATATTCCTATTAATAATAAGAAAGGAGCAATGTTCCAGAAAATCATACCAAAATAATTGGTTTGCTTTTCGTAGCTGATAGAACCTGTAAAGTTTCCGCTGTCTTGTTCTTCGTCAAGGAATTTATCGAGTGCTTCCATTGAGCCTATCTTGACATTTACGGAAGGACTTCTTCCTACTTTATTAGCATCCTTTCCGAACACATCAACAATGTTTTCAGGCTTGATGAACATATCTACGGTGTTGTCATCGTAAGCAATGATTTTACTTGCATATCCTTTGCTTACCATTTCCTTGAATTCGGTATAGGTTATTTCCTTGCTAGCGCTTCCGTCTTCGCTCGAGAAATAAAGAAAACCAAAAACAAGTGCTATTATAACGTACAGCCAACTCAAACTAGGTCGGGGTACATTAATCTTAGGTTTATTGTTGTTTAAATTTTCGCTCATACAATTTTTTTATGAAATTAGTCAATATCGGGGAGAGATGTTAATTTGGCATCTGCCCACAGATGTTCCAGGTTGTAAAAATCTCTCACTTCAGGTAAAAAGACATGTACCAGTACATCTCCGTAATCCATTGCAACCCATTGTGCATTACGCACACCATCCATTCCGTATACTTTATGACCGGTTGTCTTTCTGACGTATTCTTTTACTGAGTCAACGATTGCCAGAACCTGGCTGGGAGAGTTTCCCTGACAAATAACGAAGTATTTACAAATAGTATCTTCTATATTGGTTAAGTCAGCTATTACAATGTTTCTTCCTTTTTTCTCTTGAATGCCTTCTGTAATTTTCTTTACTAAGTCTTTTGTTTCGTCCATTATTATTGTTTCCGTTTTTATTTATTATTCATATATAAATTAATGTAGCAAATATACTTGCTTTTCTGTATATCACGAAGGAATGAGGCTTAATTCTCTTTTTCTTTTGTATTTTTTTGAAAAAAAAGCTCCAAAATATTGGTATATTATAAAAAAGTTGTACCTTTGCACCGTCAAAATCAAATGAGGCTGACAAAACAATAGATTTTGGGCTATGGTGTAATGGTAACACAACAGATTCTGGTCCTGTTTTTCTTGGTTCGAGTCCGAGTAGCCCAACATCTTACAAAAGCGGAAGTCTTCATGGAGAGGATACCGTAAATATAAGTTTGGGCTATGGTGTAATGGTAACACAACAGATTCTGGTCCTGTTTTTCTTGGTTCGAGTCCGAGTAGCCCAACAGATTAAAAGCATTTTGGAGAAAATCCAAGATGCTTTTTTCTTTTATATATTCTTTCGATACGTATTTGGAGCTCAAGATAAAAACGGATTAACGTAACAACTGGTTCACGCCTTACCCGATTATTCGCCTTATTCTCTGGAGAAATATGAGTGTCTTAAAGATATCATGTGATAACTTGCATGGTCTGAGTGGAAGAATAGCCTATCCCTTAGGCTGGGAAGGTAGGGAGAAGATATCTTGATTGGTGGTAATGAATAGTCTGTAAGAGTGTGTAAAGCTTCAGTTTACTGAATATAAAAAAAAGAGGTACAAAAGATTTTAATCTGAAAATCTTTCGTCCTCTTGGTTATGGATGATGTTGATTTATGTTTTACTAAATCAGTTATGGATGTAGTATTATCTATA
>ENA-OQJS01000040-OQJS01000040.1-human-gut-metagenome-genome-assembly--contig:-NODE-40-length-24337-cov-1.359645_pt1 | contig 24337 bp, 26 predicted proteins | sample MGYA00242598_ERZ504764 | MGnify/ENA primary metagenome ERZ504764 (study PRJEB26092, sample SAMD00036368) | human gut metagenome | host: Homo sapiens | study: EMG produced TPA metagenomics assembly of...
TGAACGCGCCGCCGGCAGCAGGGCTGTAATACCACAGCCTGGTGGTCAAACTGGCGGGTCAAGGGTGACGGCCACGACCTCATAATCAAAGCCGAGGTACCGGCGCAGCTCGAGCCAACCCGATGGTCAGGGCCACGCTGTCCTTGCCGCCCGAAACGCCCACCATGATCTTATCACCGGGGGAGATCATCTCGTAATCCTGCACGGCCTTACGCATCAGCCGCAGAGCCGCTGCATGGCGTGTGGATCACTCATGTCAGGCTCACGCTTTCCACCAGATTGACGATATCGCTGATGGAGGCCAGCTTGGTCAGGCCGGAGACATAGACCACATCGCCGCTGTCGTATTCAATGGTGGCCAGCACGGCGTAGTAGGCTGGATATCACAGCGCACGGCAGTGACAGTGGCACCCTCCACCTGCAGCTTGACCTTGCGGGGCTGATGACACCGTAGGCTGCTTTCAGGTCGGCTTCCGACTGGCCGATGAAATCTTCGTAAGTGGCTTTGTCCCCCCGCTGGAACAGCACTACCTGATAGTTGGCGTTGGCGCTGTCCTCACCGGAAGCAGCTGCAGCGCATGGCCCAGCGCAGCATCCTCGGTCATCTGACAGACGGGCCAGACGGCACTTTCGTAATCCACCGAGATGCCATTCTCCGCATCAAAGTGGGTGTCGGGGTTGGCAGGAGTGCGGCGGGTTGACGGCCAGCGTCAGCCCAAAGTAGGCCAGCGCACCCAAAAGCACGATCACGCCCATGGCGAGCAGCAGCCTGGAGGCCGCTGCTGGGAGGAATCCTGCGTGTGAATGTCTTTCGGCATGGGAAAAATCTCCTTTTTACAATATCTTATATAGTATAACACACTCGGCGGCAAAATTGTAGCGCCGCCGGGACAAATTTGCCCCCCGGAGGCTGAAAAACTTTTGAAAATACGATTTTAGAAAACAAGAGATTTCGAGAGGATTCAAGAGATTTTGAGAGGTATAAAAATTTCCACTGAAAAAATCGCAAAAAGATGTTGACAGGCGCTTTTTTGTGTTGTATACTGACACTCGCGCCCCAAAGGCGCTGAATCGTACCAAACACTTATCAGGAGGAAATAGATATGAGCACTACTCTCGTAAAGCCCGCTGAAGTCGAGCGCAAGTGGTATCTGCTCGACGCAACCGGCAAGAGCCTGGGTCACGTCGCTGCTGAGGCCGCTGTTCTGCTGCGCGGCAAGCAGAAGGTCGATTACACCCCCAACGTTGACTGCGGCGATTTCGTTGTTGTCATCAACTGCGACAAGGCTGTTCTGACCGGCAAGAAGGCCGAGCAGAAGTTCCACATCACCCACAGCAAGTACATCGGCGGCCTGAAGAAGGTCCAGTACAGCAAGCTGATGGCTGAGCACAGCGATCTGGCCATGACCTACGCTGTCAAGGGCATGATCCCTTCCAACACCATCGGTGCTAAGGCTCTGACCCGCCTGCACTGCTACCAGGGTGCCGAGCACGCTCACGCAGCTCAGAAGCCCGAGAAGATCGAGTTCTAAGAAGGAGGCAATCGAACATGTACGAAACCAAACCTTATTTCTACGGCACTGGTCGTCGTAAGGATTCCGTTGCCCGCGTTCGCGTTTACACCGGCACCGGCAAGATCACCATCAACGATCGTGATATCGACAACTACTTCGGTCTGGAGACCCTGAAGCTGATCGTCCGTTCTCCGCTGGTCCTGCTGGGCCTGGAGGCAAGTACGATGTCGTCGTCCGCGTTTCCGGCGGCGGTGTTTCCGGCCAGGCTGGCGCTATCCGCCACGGCCTGTCCCGCGCCCTGCTGCAGCAGAGCGATGAGAATCGTTCTGTTCTGAAGAAGGCTGGCTTCCTGACCCGCGATCCTCGTATGAAGGAGCGTAAGAAGTACGGCCTGAAGGCTGCACGTCGTGCACCTCAGTTCAGCAAGCGATAATCTACAGCTTAATAATGCTAAAAAAGCCCGGAAATACGCCATTTTCCGGGCTTTTTCTATACCCAAAATTCTGTTTGGACTGTTCGATTTTGATGGAATTTGAACGGAAATTTATGGGTTTATAGTGGTCAAATTACTGGTGGACAAGCCCATTTTGACCTCTTATGGGTTAAATTACTGGTGGACAATAGGAGCAAATGAAGTCCAATTTTGCCGTCAACGGACGAACACATACTTGACTGATTTACATAGAGCCTTGGCTCATTCTTTGAAAACGAGAATGGGTTGAGGCTCTATTTTTTTCGCCAGAATCCGGCGAGACAAATTTGAGTAGGAGGTAACAGGTATGACGGATTTCAATCAGAAGACCCATGACACAGATGTGGGCAGTCATGGCGGACAGTCGAGGCAGATGATGGAGGTGTTTGAGAACCAGGAGTTTGGTTCGATCCGGTTGTTACAGGAGGCGGGCAAGACCTTCTTCTGTGCAAGCGACGTTGCGAAAGCGTTGGGGTATGTGAATCCCTACGCAGCAGTGAAACGCCATTGCAGAGGCCCCCTAACGAAACGCGAGGGGGTCGTTCAGAAGGTGAATCAGTATGGGGATGCTGGAGAGCAGGTCGTTGAAATCTCCTTTATCACAGAAGGCGATGTTTACCGGCTGATCGTTCACAGCAAGCTGCCGTCGGCAGAACGATTTGAACACTGGGTGTTTGATGAAGTTCTCCCGTCCATCCGAAAGCATGGTGCGTATATGAGCGATTCCATTTTGGATCAGGTGATTCAGCACCCGGAGGTCATCTACACCCTGGCGCAGGAGCTTGTAGCCGAGAGGGAGCAGCTTGAGGGTATCCGCAAACAGCTGGATGCGGCACAGCCCAAGGCAGACTACTTTGATACCTTTGTGAATTCGGAGGACTGCACCTGCATCCGGAATTTCTGTAAGGAAATCGGAATCCCAGAGAAGACGGCAGTAGCTCTCTTACTGGATCACCGCTATCTGTACCGCAGTCCAAGCGGCTGGCTGATGCCTTTTGCAGACAAATCTGCAAGGGGCTATTTTATTGTCCGGGATTGCTACGGCAGAAGCGGAAACTGGTGCAGCAGACGAGAGTGACCTGCAAGGGAAAGAATCATCTCTTCAAGTTGTTTAAGAAATGGGGTGTGATCGAATGACGCTTTTTACAGAGGGACGCCTTCAGGCGTTTGAACGCATGATGCAGGATACCGGCAAATACCATCGACGGGAGGACAGCGAAGATCGTCCGCGCAAATGTCCGAAGAAAAAAACGGAGCCTGCGAAAAAGGATGGTGAGCACCATGCCGGTATTCAGGGTTGAGAAAAACAGCAATTACACAACGATGTGCAATTACCACCTGCGGGATCAGGGTCTCAGCCTGAAAGGAAAAGGACTTCTCTCTATGCTGCTTAGTTTACCGGACACATGGAACTATTCGGTACGGGGATTATCTTCGATTACACCGGATGGCGTAGATGGGGTGCTTACAGCTCTGAAAGAACTGGAACGTCTTGGATATCTGGAAAGGAACCAGCAGCGTGAGAGTAACGGTCGGATGGGCAGAGCGGAGTATGTGATCTATGAGATGCCAAGGAAAAAGCCGTGTTCGGAATCACCGTGTACGGAAAAGCCGTATACGGTAAATCCGGATACGGACACACCGGTTACGGAAAATCCCGCGCAATTAAGTACTAATAGAACAAGTACTGAAACAATCAATAAAAGAGAGAAGAAGGAAATCCAGCACCGGTATGGCTCATACGAAAATGTCCTTCTCTCTGACACGGAATACGGCAAGCTCCGGCAGGAGTTCCCAGGAGATTATCAGATGCGGGTGGAACGGCTCTCTGAGTATATGGCTTCCACCGGCAGGAGCTACAAAAATCACCTTGCCACAATCCGGAGCTGGGCAAAGAGAGAAAAGCCGAAGTATAACCCGGCAGACTACACATTTGAGGAAGGAGACAGCCTATGAGCGACATGGTGCCTGAAGTATTGAATGCGGCGTTGGATTCGCTCTTTACGCCGAAAGAACCCGGAGAGCAGGAATACCAGGGCGTGGACGGACTGCTGTATTGCCGGAACTGTCATACTCCGGTGCAGTGCAGGGTAAAGCTCTGGGGCAGAGACAAGATTGTTCCCTGCCTTTGCAGATGCCAGCAGGAAGCGATGGCGGAAAAGAAACGCCAGGATGAACTGGTGGAGCGGCAGCGTAAAATCAGGCAGCTGAAAGCAACTGGGATTCAGGAAAAGCATCTTCTGGAATGGAATTTTGGCGTTGCAGAAGACAACAAGGACATCCAGATGGCAAAACGTTATGTGGAGCAGTGGAAAAAGGTTAAGGCTGAAAACCTTGGCCTTTTGTTATGGGGAGATGTCGGAACCGGAAAGTCCTTTGTGGCGGCATGTATAGCAAATGCGCTGCTGGATCAGGCATTCCGGTTTTGATGACGAACTTCTCCAAAATCCTGAACCAGATGGGTGCCATGTATTCGGAAGAACGATACCGGTATATCGCTTCGTTTTCCAACTATTCTTTGCTGATTCTGGATGATCTGGGAATTGAGCGCAGCACCGAATATGCGCTGGAGCAGGTCTACGCTGTCATTGATGAGCGGTATAAGTCCGGGCTTCCGGTCATTATCACAACCAATCTGAAAATTGCAGAAATTCGCAATCCGCAGGATGTGGCATACGCCGGATTTACAGCAGGATTCTGGAAATGTGTACGCCGGTGCGAATCAGTGGAGAGGACCGCAGAAAGAGCATTGGAAAAGAAAAACAGCAGGTCGTTAAGGAGGTACTTGATCTATGAAGTGCAAGGCAAAAAAGGCGTTTTTCGCAGGTAAGAATGACATCTATCACCGCTGGAAGGAGGTTAAGAAGCTGAATGGCAAAAGCAAAAACCAGTATTACAACAGAAAACCGCAGTGGCTCAGCTGCCGACGCTGCGGCTAAGGAGCAGCGGACGGAGATGCCGCTTTCTGACCTGCATCCCTTTGAAGGACATCCCTTTAAGGTGCTGGACGATGAGCTGATGGAACAGACTGTGGAGAGCATCAAGCAGATCGGTGTGGTATCACCACTGATTGTCCGACCTGACCCGGAAGGCGGATTTGAAATTCTTTCAGGACACCGCAGACTTCATGCGGCGCAGCTGGCAGGTTTGGAGACCGTGCCGGTCATCGTCAAGGAAATGGACGATGATGCAGCAATCATCTTTATGGTGGACAGCAACTTGCAGCGGGAGAATATTCTTCCCAGCGAGAGAGCGTTTTCCTACAAGATGAAGTTGGAGGCGATGAAACATCAGGGTCAGAGAAAAGATTTGACTTCGGAGCAATTTGCACCGAAGTTGTCTACGGAGATTATTGGTGAAGCTGTTGGAATGAGTAAGGATACGGTTAAACGCTATATCCGCCTTACCAACCTGATTCCTGAAATTTTGGATATGGTGGATGAGAAGAAAATCGCCTTTAATCCGGCGGTGGAGTTGTCTTACCTGAAACCGTCTGAACAGAAGGAATTTCTGGAGGCAATGGACTATGCACAGGCATCTCCATCCCTGTCGCAGGCACAGCGGCTGAAGAAGCTCTCACAGGAGGGCGGCTGCACGTTGGATGCCATGTGTGAAGTGATGAATGAAATCAAAAAGGATGAGCTTGACCATGTGACGATTAAAAACGAGGTTCTTCGGAAGTATTTCCCGAAATCCTATACGCCGAAGCAGATGCAGGACACGATTATCCGGCTGCTGGAAAAATGGCAGCGAAGTAAACAACGAGATATGGAACGATGAGAAGGAGATTTTTATGATGATGAACTTTAAGAAGAATCAGAACAACGCAGTGTGCAGCATGGATTGCAAGAACTGCCCGCACGGTGCATCGCAGCCCAATCCGATGGATGATTCCATGTTTGAGAAGTCCATTGCGATGCTTCATAACTGGCTGATGCTGGAGGCAATCCGTGAAGATCACCCGAAGGAGCGCATTGTGATGGTGATCCTGCCGGGGGCTGGCGGCGAGCTCCTGACCGAGGATGGCAGTCGAGACATCTTTGAGGATGTTTACGATGAGATGGAGGCTGATCTGGTAGCAGATGGGGAGCTGCTTCTCCATTATGATAAGAGCGATGTGATCGAGACAGACAGAACCCGCTATCTGCTGGGAGCTGCGGAAGTTTCGGAAATCGACCAGAACGGCAACGAATGCAGCATCAATCTGTTTACGCTGGAACGCACCATCGACTATGTGAACGAAAACCTGACGGTGGTTTCCATTGGCGGCGAGTTGGTTCCGGCACTGCGCCTGGTCTAAGGAGGAGCCTATGAAGAAATTCGATGTGGAGATTACGGAAACTCTCCAGAGAAAGGTTTCTGTGGAAGCTGCCTCACAGGAAGACGCGGAACGCATGGTGACGCAGGCGTGGAACAATCAGGACTATGTTCTGGATTCCGGCGATTTCACCGGAGTGGACTTCAAGACCGTGGGAGAACATGAACTGGCGGAGAGCAGAACAATGGATGTGCTGCTGGTACAGCCCAATGCCTACCCGAAGAAAATCAGTGTTGGCACGGAGCTGGAAGATTTGCAGGCAATGGTCGGCGGCGATATTGAAGTGACCTATCCATTTGAGGATGAAGTAGCCATTATTCTGAATGAATCCGGTAAAATCAATGGCTTGCCGCTGAACCGTGCGATTTACACCGAAGATGGGGATATGCAAGACATTTATGCCGGTGATTTTCTGGTGGTTGGGCTGACAGAGGATGACTTTGGTTCTCTGACCTCGGAGCAGATGCAAAAATTTGAGGAGCAGTTCCATCAGCCCAGATCGTTCGTCCGTATGGGGCGCAGCATCATGGCGATTCCGGTTCCGGATGACATGGTGAAGAAGATGGAGGAAAAGGCTGCAAAGCCCCAGGAAAAGGGTAAACCGGCACCGGACCGGGACGGTTTGTAAGGAAGGAGGCGGAGATTCATGCAGGAAGAAGTTGAAAATCGTACTGTCAATCTGGCAATCAGTACCACGAAACTGACCTTTCGCACCATCGTGAATGGCTATAATGCATGGAAGCGGCACCATCAGGCAAAGGTGGCTCAGAAAACAGCACAGTTGCCGATTGGAAAGCAGAGCATCAAGGAACTGATCGGTCAGAATCAGGGAGTCAGCAGTATCCCCATTGAGAAAACGGATTTGAAAGGCTTTGAACAGGTGGCGCGGAAATACGGTGTGGATTATGCTATTACGAAAGACCAAAATGTGATGCCACCCAAGTACACAGTATTCTTTAAGGCGAAGGATGCGGATGCATTGACTTCCGCTTTTGAGGAATTCACCAACCGCAAGCTGAAAGCAAAGGAAAAACCGAGTGTTTTGGAGCAGCTTAACAAGCTCAAAGAGCTGGTTGCTGCAATTCTGCCGGATAAGGTTCGCCACAAAAGTCAGGAGCGTGATCTATGAGTAATAAGAACCAAAAAGCTTCTGATCCTGAACCTGCCGTATCTGATTGCCGGTCTTATATGTACCGAATCTGGGAGAAGCGTGGAGAATTGCCGAGGGTGCAGACATGTCTGAGAAGCTCCTCGGCTTTCTTTCTGCCTTGGGTGCAGCCTTTTCCAATCCGATGCCAAGTCTGCATCCGATGGATTTGCTGATTGGAGTGTGCTGCGGAGCGGGTCTGCGGCTTGCTGTGTATCTGAAAGGCAAAAATGCCAAGAAATATCGCCATGGCATGGAGTACGGTTCTGCTCGTTGGGGTACGCAGAAAGACATCGAACCGTTTGAAGATCCGGTATTTGCAAACAATGTGATTTTGACCCGGACGGAGCGGCTGATGATGGGCAATCGCCCGAAGAATCCGGCAAATGCCAGAAACAAAAATGTGCTTGTGGTCGGTGGTTCCGGCAGCGGTAAGACCCGATTTTGGCTCAAACCCAACCTTTTACAATGTCACAGTTCCTATGTGGTCACTGACCCGAAAGGCGATATCGTAATCGACTGCGGCCAAGCCCTTTTGAAGAATGGATACAGCATCCGGATCTTTAACACCATCAATTTCAGAAAGTCGATGCATTATAATCCCTTCGCGTATATTCACAGCGAAAAGGATATTTTGAAGCTGACCACAACGCTCATTGCCAACACCAAAGGGGACGGCAAGGCCGGTGACGAATTCTGGACGAAGGCAGAGACCTTGCTGTATTGTGCTTTGATTGGTTATATCCACTATGAGGCACCGCTGGAAGAGCAGAACTTTGCAACGCTGATTGAATTCCTGAATGCGATGGAAGTGCGCGAGGATGATGAAACCTTTCAGAATCCAGTGGATCAGATGTTTGAAGCTCTGAAAAAGAAAAAACCGAACCACTTTGCTGTCCGCCAATATGCCAAGTTCAAGCTGGCGGCGGGTGTTGTATGCTCTAAAAGACTTCTTAATCAAGCGGTTGGGAAGTCTCTTAGAACACACAACCTAAAACCGAAGAAAGGAGCGCAAGTTATGAGAAAAAACGAGAAAATCACAGCTCTGTACGAACGACTGAGCCGTGATGACTTTGGCAAAGATGATGACCAACAGCGTGAGAGCAACTCCATATCCAATCAAAAGGCAATGTTGGAGGAGTTCGCCGCACGGCAGGGGTTTACGAACATTGTCCATTTCACGGACGATGGCATTAGCGGCACCTGCTTTGACCGTCCCGGATTTTTGGCAATGATGAAAGAGGTTGAAGCCGGGAATGTGGAGTACCTGTGTATCAAGGACATGAGTCGCATGGGTCGTGACTATCTGAAAGTCGGTCAGATTATGGAAATCCTGCGTCAGCGTGGCGTTCGCCTTATCGCCATCAATGACGGCGTGGACAGTGCCAGAGGGGACGATGATTTTACCCCTTTCCGCAACATTATGAACGAGTATTACGCCAGAGACACCAGCCGTAAAATCCGTTCCACTTTCCAGTCCAAAGGCAAGTCCGGCAAGCACCTCACAGGCACGGTCATTTACGGCTATCTCTGGAACGAAGCAAGAGACCAATGGTTGGTTGACCCCGAAGCCGCTGATGTGGTCAAGCGCATCTTTGCCATGACGATTGAGGCTACGGTCCGTATCAGATCGCCAGCAAACTGAAATCGGAAAAGGTGCTTATTCCGTCTGCTTACCTTGCCCAACACGGCGAGGGCGTGAACAAAAACAAGACTTTCAAAGATGTGTACGGCTGGGGTTCTTCCACCATCTGCAACATTCTTGAAAAGCGTGAATATCTGGGACACACCATCAACTTCAAGACCCGAAAGCACTTCAAGGACAAGAAAAGCCATTATGTCCCGGAGGACGAATGGACGATTTTCGAGAATACCCATGAAGCTATCATTGACCAGCAGACCTTTGACCTTGTGCAGAAAATCCGTGGGAATGTCAGACGCTACCCGGACGGCTGGGGCGAAGCAGCTCCCCTCACAGGCTTGCTTTATTGTGCCGATTGCGGCGGCAAGATGTATGTCCACCGTACCAACAACGGCAAGCGTATTTCTCAATATACCTGTTCCCAATACAGCAAAGTCCCAGTTGGAAAGCTCTGCACGACACAGCACCGTATCAATGAAGATGTGGTACTGTCCCTTGTTTCCGAAATGCTCAAAGCTATTGCCGAGTATGCCAAGCATGACCGAGCCGAGTTTGTCCGTGTGGTGCAGGAAGCGCAGTCCAGCCAGCAGACAGCAGAGGTCAGAAAACAGCGAACACGCCTTGCCACAGCAAAGCAGAGAGTTTCCGAGCTGGAAGTCCTGCTCTGCAAAATCTATGAGGACAACATTTTAGGAAAGCTGTCTGACAGCAGATATGCCACTCTGGACGCTCAATATGAAAAGGAGCAGACCGAGCTTACCGCTGAAATCTCTGTTCTGGAAAAGGCTATCAAGAGCTACGAGAAGCACGAAAAGGACGCTGACCGTTTTATCGCTCTGATTGACAAGTATGAGAACTTCGACAAGCTGACGATTGCCATGCTCAATGAGTTTATTGAGAAAATCCTTGTGCATGAGCGTGACCGCAAGGGCAGTATTCAGACCACACAGGAGGTCGAGATTTACTTCAATTTCGTGGGTCGTTTCGTTCCCCCTGCGTTTGGCGAAGTGGAGCTTACCCCGGAGGAATTAGAGGAAATCCGCAAGCGTGAGGAACGCAAGGACAGGCTTCATCAGAACTACTTGAAGCGGAAAGCCAGCGGAGCGCAGAAGCGATACGAGGACAAAATCAAGGGGAGAAAAAAGGCAGAAATCGAAGCCAAGAAAGCCGCCATTCGTGCGGAGGACATTGCAAAGGGAGTGTTCGTCCCTGTCAGCAGTTTACCGCAGAGAGAGCCGATGAAAGGAGTGCAATCAGCATGAATATCACTTACACACAGAACGGAGATTATCTTATCCCGAACATCGTTATCCGCAAGACAAAGCCCCTCGGACACTACGGCAGACTTCGCAAAGCGTATTTGGAAATGCACCGCCCGATACTGTTCAATGAGCTGGCGCTATCCGACAAGCTCTTTGAGCATTGCGCCGAGATTGACGAAGCGGCACGAAGCCGCATGGAACTGATCGTGCCAGAGCTGGCAAAGCAGTACGGCGTGACAGAGCAACTGAAAGCCGAAAACCAAATGGAATGGGTGCGGCAGATGAACGTTTGCAAGGCGCAGGCAGAGGAAGTTGTGAAAGCAGAGTTGATTTATAATTGAGCGAGGAAGTCCAGGCAGAAAACTGTTCGGACTTTTCTCATATGTTCCAAAATGACGGTAGAATTGTTCACAAGTTTTATGGTATAATTTATGCGAATAAAGAAAACGGAAAATTAGAATCTAACAAGAGAATGTGGTTGTATGAAAAAATCCATATTAGTATTTTGGGCAATCGTGTGTCTGTTACCTATTCAAAGGAGGTTTAAGAATTTTAAATGAAACATATAAGAAATATATTGCTGTTGATTACGATTATTTTTGCTTTTGTTATGCAAGCTGAAGTATATCAAAATATGCTCTGGAACTTTAATGGTGCTTATTATTTATCGTCCAGATACACAACTACTAATGACGATATGGATTCATTTTTAGCCAATGCAGAAGATACAGCTGAGAAGCATGGTGTTCATATTTTTTCGACTTTTAATCAGAGAGTTTCTAATTATCAGACAAGACTTTATATTTATGGTGATGATACCGTTGTTCGGGATAGTCTTAAAAGCACAATGGATATTGAGGAAAAAACATATACGGCTTTGATAGGCGGAATCACCGTAATAGAATTTGAAGATTTTAGAGAAGCAAAAAACACAGGCAATGGACAGGAAATAATGGTCAGCTATATCGGTGACGATGATGACATTATTGCCACATATCAAGATTTGGCAAAAGAATATTCTATATCGCAGCCAGAGTTTTGGCAATCAACCGAAACTGATATGATGTTCATTGTTTGGGCCTGGTTGCCATATTGATGATTGTACTTAATATGATTGAGGTGATACGCAGACAAAAGGAAGTAGTTGTACGAGCTTCTCTGGGCGAAAATGCTGCTGTGATTGCTCTAAAAGCTGTAGTGGCTGATATGATTTCATATGCTGCATTATTCGTCTTAGCAAAGTTGCTTGTTTCTCAATTTATATCGGGAGCGTATGAAGATCATCTCATTTTGGCAGTGTATTGTGCCGGAGCAGTTCTTTCCGTAATTCCTTATGCTGCTTTTGTCCGCTTTGATGTAAAAAAAGCCTTTGCCAATGCTTCAGATAAAAAAGGTATGTTTTATCTTCTGAACGGTCTTAAAGTATTTGCTACTGCTATGACGATTTTTACAATAACTACAAATCTCAGTAGCATTCAAGGTAATTTACTTACAAACACTACTCTTTTAGAAAATCATTATAATGATTACTATTTTGGAGTTATGCAGATTGAACCTCCTTTTGAAGAAAATGAGGAGGAATCCAAAGAGAGCGAATTTTGGAATGACCTTTACGAAAATGAATACAACACTATAAATCCGGTGGTCTGCATAGGCAGCCGGATAAGCGATACGGATAATTATATTTTTGTAAATCATAATGCCAGAGATATGCTGCAAGGGTTTTCTGATATGCTTACTGAAGATGATGAAAAAGAGGATATCGTGGTCTTCGTGCCAAAGGGAAAAAATGCGGAATCATACAAAGATATCGCAAAAGAGGAAATTGACTCTCTTACCCAAAATGCAGAAGAACTGCGTGTTGTTTATAAAGAATATTCTGGCAGAGAGCAATTTTATTATCTCAATTCGAACAGAGAAGAGGCTATTGACGGATTGTCAAGAGCAACAAATCCGATTGTTATTTATCAGGCAAATGAGGCTGTTGCTTTGAATGGAAGTTATATCGAAACAGGAACATATAATGGTGAGGTGATCTACGGATGCGATGAAAGCACAATTCGTAATGCTGCGAAAAAATATGCAGAACAGCTTGGTCCACACTATTTTATGCTGACGAATGTCGGGGAGGATTATACTTATAGTCATAGTTTCCTCGTGAAACTGATTGGCTTTATAAGCTCTCTTTGCGTATTAGTATTGCTGTTAGATATCGCTATCATCATATCTGAAGTGAAAATGGAATTTAGACTTAATGCGATGGAAATCTCCCTCAAAAAGGTTTTGGGCTATCGCTTTTATGAAAGGCACAAAAGATTTATTTCCGTTAATCTCTTAGAAAATATAGCCGTTGTGATATTGATTTGCATTGTTTCGCTTTTTATATCTAACGCAAGTGTCGGGATTGCTTTACTGGTTGGAGCATTGCTCACCATTATTGAAATGGCAATCATTTTCACAAATGTTATGTGGGTTGAAAAAACAAATATCTCAAAGTCCTTGAAAGGTGGATGTTTATGATTATAATTCGTGGCTTAAATAAAGCATTTGGAGAGAAAATAATTTTCTCCAACTTTAATTTGGAAATTCCGGATGGAAGTTTTGTAGTAATCAGCGGGGATAGCGGCAGTGGAAAAAGCACTTTGCTCAATATGATTGGTGGTATCGAAAAGCCGGATAGCGGCAGTATCATAATCGAAGGGCTGAATATTACCCGGCTTAAAAATAAAAACAGTTTTTTTGCGGATACAGTGGGGTTTCTTTTTCAGAATTTTGCACTGCTTGAAAATAAGACAGTTAAAGAAAATTTAAGTTTGATTAAAAAATCAAGCCGAACTAAAGTATCACTTAAAGAAGCTCTTAATCGTGTGGGGTTATCAAAGGAAGTTAACAAAAAAGTTTATCAGCTTTCCGGTGGTGAACAACAGAGAGTTGCTTTAGCTCGTCTTATGATGAAAAAATGTTCTGTTGTTTTGGCAGATGAACCTACTGGCTCACTTGACAAGAAAAATAGAGATATTGTTATGAGGTTATTGCACGAACTCAATGAAGAAGGTAAAACGGTTATCATTGTTACCCACGATCAGGGTATTATTGAAGATGAACCTTATGTTGTGAAAATCTGAGAGTACCTCTTAGAAATGTCTTGATCTACATTTTATGTAATTTGGGTCAGAAGAAAATCCCTTTAGGAACTAAAGGGCGCACTTCTATACTCTCCTATCGGGAGTATGTGCGTCCTGCGGAGCTTCATTCCCGGTCAGCAGAGAAAAACTGCTTGACCGAAAATGTTTCGTCACTTCGTTCCGTCAAGGGAGCTACACTCCCTTGCGACGCTTGTGCGTCTATCCCTTGTGGACTTGCCGTCCGCAAACAGCATGAAATGCTGTTCGCCGCCAGCAAGTTTGAAAAACCGAATACCGAAAATCAGACCGTTGACTGGTCGCAATGTGCGAAAAGTTGACGGTCTTTTTTTTATCCCCAAAATCAAAAAAGGAGGTCAATCACAATGACAAAACCGAAAACCCTTGAACAGCTTCGGACCGAAAAGGAACGAGCCGAGACGCAGCTTGCACAGGAGAAGCACAAGCTCAACCGTCTTGAGAACAGAAAGAAATATCTGGAGAAAGGCGAAAGGCAGAAACGCACCCATCGTCTTTGCAATCTGGGCGGCACGATTGAGAGCCTTGCCCCGGAGGTCAAAGATCTCACACGCACCGAAATGACAGAGCTGATGGAACACATCTTTCTCTGTCTGAAGTCCAGCGAGCCGTCCGTCACATGGCGATTACTCACATCAACCAAGCGAACAGAGAAAAGGAGTTGAAAGCCGATGGCACTATTTCATCTGAGCGTCACGCAGACTAAGCGAAGCGCAGGACAGTCCGCTATTGCTTCTGCCGCCTACCGTGCCGGGGAGCGATTGTATAGCGAGTATTACGGCGAATACAGCGACTACACCCGCAAGGGCGGCGTGATCTGCTCTGACATTCTCCTGCCGTCCCATGCTCCCCCGGAATTTGCAGACCGTCAGACATTGTGGAATGCCGTGGAAAAAGCCGAGCGTGGAAAGAACGCCCAGCTTGCATACAGCTTTGACATTGCCTTGCAGAATGAATTTTCCCTTGAGGAAAACATCGCTCTTGCAAGGCAATTTTTATTGGAGAACTTTGTGAGCCGGGGCATGGTGGTTGACTTCGCCGTACACCAGCCAGACCGGGAGGACGGCGGCATACCAAACCCGCATTTTCATGTGCTTTGCCCCATCCGTCCCATCGAGCAGAACGGCAAATGGGGACTAAAGCAACGCCGGGTGTACGAGCTGGACGAGGACGGCAACCGTATTCGAGACGCAAACGGTAAGTATGTGTTCAATGCCGTTCCTACTACCGACTGGGGCAGTCCCGAAACGCTGGAACATTGGCGGCAGACATGGGCGGAACTATGCAACGCCAAGTTTGCGGAAAAAGGGCTTGATGTTCGTATCGACCACCGCAGCTATGAACGGCAAGGCGTGGATTTACTTCCCACTATCCATGAAGCGCAACCGTCCGGGCAATGGAGAAGAAAGGTATCCGCACCGAGAAAGGCGAGTTCAACCGCTGGATCAAAGCCACCAATGCCGTTATCCGGGACATCAAGAAGAAAATCGCTCTCCTGTTTGATTGGATTGCCGAAGCAAAAGCGGAGCTTGCCAAGCCGCAGGCACCCGACCTTGTTTCTCTGCTGAACGCCTATTACACCAAGCGCAGAGCCGGGGCATATTCGCAGAAAGGCAAGGTCAGCAACCTAAAGGAGATGAACGAGACTTTCAATTATCTCCGGGCAAACGGCATTTACTCCCTTGAAGATTTGGAAAGCCGTGTCAGCGAACACAGTGCTGCCACAGAGAGCTTGAAGAAAACGCTGGACGAACAGACCGCCCGAATGAAAGCAATTAAGCAGCTCTATGACAGCTCCGCTGCTTTCCAGAGCTTGAAGCCTGTCTATGACGGCTTGCAGAAAATCAAGTTTGAGAAGCCCAGAGCCAAGTACAAGGCAGAGCATGAAGCGGAACTGATACAGTTCTACGCCGCCAGACGAAAGCTGACCGAGGAGTTCCCGGACGGCAAGGTGGATATGAAAAAGCTGTCCGACGAGTATGACGAGCTGGAACAGGCACACGAAAGCACCTACGGCGAGTTTAAGGCTGTCAGAGACGATTTACACCGCCTTTGGAAGGTCAAGTCATGTGTAGATACTGCCGCCCGATTTAACGAGCGTACAGAGGAACAAAAGCTCCAAAATCGACCCCAAACACGACAGAAAAAGGAGGAACTATCCCGATGAATTACACCCAAGCACAGATTGACCGGGCAAACGCCGTCAGTCTGGAAGATTTTCTCCGCACACAGGGAGAGACACTTATCAAAAGCGGACGAGAATACCGCTGGAAAGAACATGACAGCCTGACCGTCCGGGGAAACAAGTGGTTTCGACACAGCCAGAGCAAGGGCGGCTATCCCATTGATTTTGTCATGGAGTTTTACGGCAAGTCCTTTCCCGAAGCTGTCCAGCTCCTGACCGGCGAAAGCGGCGAAGGACAGACCGAAGCCAGCACAACACCGCCCACAGCGTTTCACTTGCCCTTGCACAACCGAACAGCCGACAGAGCAATTCAATATCTTTGCGAAAGCCGAGGTCTCAACAAAACGCTTGTTGAGGCTTTTCTTCTTTCCGGGGATATTTACGAGGACGCAAAGCGGCACAATGTTGTGTTTGTCGGCAGAGACCGAAGCGGTACGCCGAGATACGCCCATGTGCGAGGAACGGCAGACCCATTCAGACAGGATATTACCGGGTCTGACAAGTCCTATCCGTTCCGCTATGAGGGAAACGGCAACCAGCTTTTTGTTTTTGAAGCGCCGATTGACCTTTTGTCCTTTATCTGCCTTTATCCGCAGGTTGGCAGACAAGAAATTATCTTGCCCTGGGCGGCGTTTCGGGCAAAGCCCTTGACCGTTTTCTTTCTGAACGCAAGGACACCCGAAAAGTATTCCTCTGTCTTGACAGCGACACCGCAGGAAGTGAAGCCTGCTTCCGACTGGCGCAGGACATTCCCAGCGAGATCGCCGTCATTCGCCTTGTCCCGGCAAGGAAAGACTGGAACGATGTTCTCCGTCAGCAAGGGGACATTCCCAGCCGCAAATTCATAGCCGAGACAATCACGCTGCGAGAGCTGCCCACCGCCCAGCCTGTCCCAATGCTCCGTATGGCAGATGTGAGCTTACGAGCGTGGATTGGTTATGGTTTCCGTATATTCCCTTTGGAAAGCTGACCATCATACAGGGCAACCCCGGCGAGGGCAAGACCTACTTTGCCATGCGTCTTGCGGCGGCTTGCACCAACCGAAAACCTTTGCCCGGTATGGAGACACTTGAGCCTTTCAATATCATCTACCAGACCGCAGAGGACGGTCTGGGCGATACCGTCAAGCCCCGGCTGATGGAAGCGGAAGCAGACCTTGAAAGAGTGCTTGTCATTGACGATAGGGACACACCGCTGACCCTTGCCGATGAGCGCATAGCAAGGGCAATCCGGGAAAACAACGCAAGGCTGGTTATCATTGACCCTGTACAGGCGTTTCTGGGCGCAGATGTGGACATGAACCGGGCAAACGAGGTGCGCCCGATATTCCGCAGTCTGGGAGACATTGCACAGGCTACCGGGTGCGCTATCGTGCTGATCGGACACCTCAACAAAGCCGCAGGAACGCAAAGCACCTACCGGGGATTAGGGTCTATCGACATTACGGCGGCAGTCCGTAGTCTGCTCTTTATCGGCAAGCTGAAGGACAGCCCCACAACAAGGGTACTTATCCATGAGAAAAGCTCCCTTGCGCCGCCCGGACAGTCCCTTGCCTTTTCTCTGGGAGACGAGAAAGGCTTTGAGTGGATAGGGGCTTATGACATTACCGCTGACGAGCTTCTTGCCGGGACAGACACCGCAAAGACCGAGAGCAAGACCGCACAGGCGCAAATGCTCATTCTGGAATTGCTTGCAAACGGAAAGCGTATGCCGAGTGCAGAGCTGGAAAAGGCAGTCAATGAGCGTGGGATTTCCTCACGCACCATGAGAACGGCAAAGAGCCGTATCGGAGACAGGCTTGTGACCGAGAAAGACAGCACAGCATGGGTCTGCTATCTCCGAGACTGACAACAGGAACACGGCAAGCGTGGCAAAGACGGCAAGGTTTTTATAGATACCTTAATGTTGCCGCCTTGCCTTGTTCCCTCATACCGACACCGCCCGATGATGAATAGTTACCGGGCACTTTTTCATTTACAGGAGGATTTTGAATGAACAATACCGCAACCAACACCACCACTTGCCCGACTGTCAGAAAGCAGATCGGCAAGACCACCTATATCGTCCGTGTCCATTTCAGCGAGAACGCCAAGGAGACGATGGAGGACAAAATCAAGCGTATGCTCCGTGAAGAAGTCCGCAAAATGTGACTTCTTTTTGAATTTGATGAAAAAGTCCTTGACTTTTCGTCTCTGGCAAGACAGCCAAAAGCATTTTGATTTCCTGCGTGCAAGACTGGCTCCCTTTGATATTCCCCAACTTCGGGAGATCATGTCTTATGACGAACTGGAGCTGGATAAGCTGGGGGATGAAAAATCAGCGCTGTTCTTTCTTATCAGCGACACGGACACCACCTACAACTTTTTGGTTGCCCTCGCTTTTTCGCAGATGTTCAACCTTCTGTGTGAACGGGCTGACAACACCTATGGCGGGCGTCTGCCTACCATGTGCGGGTGCTGTGGGACGAGGCAGCCAACACCGGACAGGTGCCGGGGCTGGAAAAGATCGTGGCCGTCATCCGCTCCCGTGAGATCAGCCTGACGCTTTTTTATCAGGCAATGAGCCAGTGCAAGGCATTGTACAAAGACCATTCCGAAACCATCATGGGCAACATGGACAGTATCGTATTCCTCGGAGGCCGGGAGGCTTCCACCCTAAAGGATATTTCGGAAAACTGGCTGGGCAAGGCCACCATCTCTATGCAGACCGAGGGCCGAAGCCGTGGACAGTCTGAAAGTTACAGCCAGAATATGCAGCGGCTTGGCCGGGAACTGATGACCACCAGCGAGATCACCACCATGCCCGGGGATAAATGTATCTTGCAGCTTCGGGGGCTCCCGCCCTTCCTGTCCCCGAAGTATGACTTGAAAAAGCACCCGAATTACAAGTACACAGCCGAATTTGATAAAAAGAAAAACGCCTTCCGCTTGGAAAGCCTGTTCCGCCACCGGCCATTGAGACTAAAGCCGGAGGACGAATACACGGTGTACGAAGTGGACGGCTCCGACACGGACGAAGAAGCTGACCTGTTGAATTTCGATGATCTGGACAGCGACGAGTTTGTGTAACTTCGGGCCATGATGACCCGAAGCGCCGCCGATGTGGGCGGCTTTTTTTGTACCCAAAACCATCAAACAAACAAAATGGAGGAACGTATATGGAATTTTTCAATCAGGCACTCGACATTCTTAAAATTCTGGTCATGGCTCTTGGCGCCGGTCTGGCGGTATGGGGCGTCATCAACCTTCTGGAAGTTACGGGTCGGATAACCCTGCGGCAAAATCACAGGGCATTAAGCAGCTCATGGCTGGCGGCGGTGTCGTTCTGATCGGCCTTCAGCTTATCCCTCTGCTGTCCGGCCTGTTCAGCTAAGTGTCACCCGTTGTCCCTTTTTCCAGAAAAGGAGCTGATGTATGGACTTTATCATCGACGCAATCGTTGAATGGCTGAAAGGTCTGCTCGTCGATGGTATCATGGGAAATCTGGACGGCCTTTTCGATAACGTCAATCAGAGCGTTGGCGAGATCGCCACACAGGTAGGCACGACCCCGGCGGACTGGAACGCCGGGGTCTTTTCCATGATACGACAGATCTCCGAAACTGCCATTCTGCCAATCGCCGGGGTCATCCTCACTTTTGTTATGACCTATGAACTGATACAGATGCTCATAGAACGCAACAACCTCCATGAAGTTGACACATGGATGTTTTTTAAGTGGGTGTTCAAAACCTTTGTGGCTGTGATGATCCTGACGAATACCTTCAATATCGTGCTGGCGGTCTTTGATGTGAGCAGCATGTGATCCAGCAGTCAGCGGGCATTATCCAGAACGGGACAGAAATCACGCCGGATGTGCTGGACAGTCTGCGGACAGAGCTTGAGGCGATGGAGTTAGGCCCTCTGTTCGGACTCTGGCTCCAGTCCTTCCTGATCCAGCTTACCATGATTGCCTTAAACATCGTGATTTTCGTCATCGTATATGGCCGTATGATTGAAATTTATTTACTCACAAGTTTAGCGCCTATCCCGTTTGCCACAGTCCCCAACAGGGAAACCGGACACATGGGGCAGAACTATTTCCGCTCCCTCTTTGCGGTGGGCTTTCAAGGTCTATTGATCTTAGTCTGTGTCGCCATCTATGCGGTGCTGATCCAGAGTATCGCCACCGACGGCGACCCCATCGGGGCGATCTGGGGCTGCGTGGGATATACGGTGCTGCTGTGTTTTACCTTATTCAAAACAGGCAGTCTTGCAAAATCCATCTTCGGCTGCCATTAAGAGACTTCGGGCCATGCTGACCCGAAGCGGAAAGGAGGCGGTATGCCCCGGCGTTACAAACAGGGTGCGGACGGACAGCCGCACCCGGCTTTCTATGGAAAGCTCCCCGAAGAATTTTCTAAAGCAGACACCATGCGCTTTATGGTGGAAACCGATCTGAACTGTCCGGGTGCGTATCGGCGGACACGCTGGCGGCACTCCGGGCGGAAGGCTATGACTACAAGGACGGGAACCTTGTTCCGCCGGAAAGGAGGAAACCATGCAGGAAAAGGTTGCAAACACCACCCCGGCCGCACCGTTGAAGCTGGATGTAAGCGTGCGGGTCATCGAACCTGTGAAAAACCTCATGGGCTTTGCCAGCGTGAAATTCAATGACTGCTTTGTGGTGGAAAATCTGAAAATCGTACAGGGCAGCAAGGGCCTCTTTCTTGGGATGCCCAGCCAGCCGGACGGCAAAGGCGGCTATCGGGATATGGCCTACCCTGTCACAAAGGAGTTCCGGGAGCAGCTCAATACTGCTGTTCTGCAAGCCTATGAGGCAAAGCTGGAACAGATGGCGGAGCGCGGCTCTGTGGGGCGTGCGTCCATCAGCGACCAACTCAAAGCCGGAAAAGCGGCTGCCGAACAGGCAAAGGCAGAGCGGTCTCCGAAGGAAAAGCCCAGCCGCAGTGCAGAGCGTTGACCTCGGGCCATGCTGGCACGAAGCAGAAAGGAGGCGGGAACCATGCCACGCAAACGGACGGGCTATGACGCGGCCTGCTATTACGACGGAAAACTGCTGGGCCGCTGTACCAAAGCGGACAGCGACGCCTATACCTGTTGATGAACGCCTGCGGCGGGGAGGCCGCCCGTGTCCTTCGGGAATATGCCTATTTTTCCCCGGAACTCCGCGCCATATTGGAAAATGCGGCGCTCATGCAGGCGGACCGGAGCCGGACGGGCGGAATGTTCCATGCGCCGAAAAGCTCCCCGTGGGGCGAGGTGCAGAGCTGTGAAACCTTTGTCCGGGGGTGTTTCTGGTATCTACCGCCAGCCACGGCGGAACGATGGTGGCAAACGAGGTAGCCGCCGTCCTCTCCCCAGCGGCGAAAAAGTGCGGCTTCAAGGATAAGGCTATATCGCTATGAGGAGGACGCACAGGAAAGTGTGGTGCTCCGGGAGCTGCTGGACAAAAAGCTGTGGAACATCCCTGACCGCATTAAGGACAAAGGACAGTTTGAAGAAAAACTCAATCAATCCATCCGGCAGTATCACCCCGAATACTGGCGGGCAAGGCAGAGCGGACGAGAAGCCGTCGAAGCTGCCCGCAGCACAGCCCCGGCCAAAGAAGCCGCAAGATAACCTCGGGCCATGCTGGCCCGAAGCAGTAAAGGAGGTGTACCAAAATGGCCTATGTGCCAGTACCAAAAGACCTTTCCAAAATCAAGACAAAGCTGGCCTTCAACCTAACGAAGCGCCAGCTTGTTTGTTTTTCCAGCGCGGCGGCGGTGGGCCTCCCGGCTTACCTGTTTTCCCGTGGCAGTATCGGGAACAGCGCCGCCATGTTCCTGATGATCGGCCTCATGCTCCCGTTCTTCTTTCTGGCTATGTATGAACGGGATGGCCTTCCGCTGGAAAAAGTGCTGAAAAACATCATCCGCACCCGGTTCCTCTATCCCCGTGTGCGGCCTTACAAAACCGAAAATTTCTATGCGCTGCTTAGCGCCAGAAAGGAGGCGCAGCCGATTGCGAAACAGCAGAAGGGCCGGAAAGCCCGCAGGCAAAAAGCCTGAAAAGCAGGGCCTTCTCGGCCTGTTCACAAAGGGAAAGAACATTCCCACCACCGCCCAGCAGACCCTCCCTTACCGGGAAATGTACCGGGACGGGGTGTGCCGGGTAGCGGACCGCTATTACACCAAAACCATTGAATACGAGGACATCAACTACCAGCTCGCACAGTCCGAAGATCAGGCGGCCATCTTTGACGGGTGGAGCGCCTGCCTCAACTACTTTGACAGCAGCCTTCCGTTCCAGCTTTCCTTCCTCAACCACCGGAGCCGCCCGGGCAGCCGGTACAGCGTGAACATCCCCATGCAGGACGATGATTACAACAGCGTCCGGTGTGAGTATGTGGAAATGCTGGAAAACCAGATCGCCAAAAGCAACAACGGCATTGTCCGCACAAAGCTCCTGACCTTCGGCGTAAACGTGGATGACCTTTCCACCGCCAGGGCAAGGCTGGAACGTGTAGAGGCGGACATTTGCGGGAACTTCAAAAAGCTGGGCGTCAAGTGCCGCTCCCTTTCGGGGCTGGAACGGCTGGAGCTTCTTCACGGGCAGCTCCACCCCGGCAGCGGCTCCCCTTCCGGTTTTCATGGGATATGATCCCCAAAACCGGGCTTTCCACCAAAGACTTTATCGCCCCGGACAGTTTCGATTTCCGTTTCAGCCGACTGTTCCGGGTGGGGACGACTTGGGGCGCCGCCTCCTACTTGCAGATTTTGGCCTCGGAGCTCTCGGACAAGCTGCTGGCGGAGCTTTTGGAAATGGATGCGGAAATGACCATCACTCTCCATATCCAAACCGTCGATCAGGCCGCCGCCGTAAAATCCATCAAGGCCAAAGTCTCCGACATTGACAAGATGAAGGTGGAGGAACAGAAGAAGGCCGCCCGGGCCGGGTATGACATGGACATACTCCCGCCCGACCTTGTGACGTACAGCAACGACGCAAAGACTCTCTTGGAAGATTTGCAGAGCCGGAACGAGCGAATGTTCCTGCTGACCTTCCTTGTAGTGAACATGGCCCCGACCCGCCGGGAGCTGGACAACGACCTGTTCACGGTATCTGGTATCGTCCAGAAATACAACTGCACCTTGAAGCGGCTGGACTTCCAGCAGGAGGATGGTTTTCTTTCCAGCCTTCCGCTGGGCCATAACGGCATTGAGATCAAGCGCGGCATGACGACCAGCTCCACGGCCATTTTCGTTCCCTTTATGACGCAGGAGCTCCGCATGGATGGCGAAGCCGTCTATTACGGGCTCAACGCACTTTCCCATAACGTCATCATGGCAAACCGGAAAAAGCTCAAAAACCCCAACGGCCTGTTCCTCGGCGTGCCGGGCTCCGGCAAATCCTTGCCGCAAAGCGGGAGCTTGTGAACGTGTTCCTTGCCACCCGTGACCGGATCATTGTGGTGGACCCGATGGGCGAATACTCGCCCCTTATCAAGCGGCTGGGCGGTCAGGTCATCGAGATCGCCCCGGACAGCCCCCACCACATCAATCCGATGGACATTGATTTGAGCATTCGACGAGGAAACCCGATGGCGCTGAAAGCCGACTTTATCCTGTCGCTGATGGAGCTGATCGTCGGCGGCAAGGACGGCTTGCAGCCGGTTGAGAAGACCATCATTGACCGCAGCGTCCGCATGGTCTATCAGGAGTTTCTTGCAGACCCCAAGCCGGAGAAAATGCCGATCCTCGAAGACCTCTACAACATTCTGAGAAATCAGAAGGAGCCGGAGGCACAGCGCATTCGCAACTGCCCTTGAAATCTATGTGTCGGGTTCCCTTAACGTGTTCAACCATGAAACCAATGTGGACCTGAACCGCCGTCTGGTATGCCTTGACTTAAAAAAGCTGGGGGCCGGGCTTCGGACGATTGCCATGCTCATTATGCAGGACTTGGTAAACTCGCAGGTGTCCATGAATTTCCTGCGCGGTATCGCTACATGGTGCTACTTCGACGAATTTCATGTGCTGCTCCGTGACCGTCTGACGGCAAGCTATTGTGTGGCGATCTGGAAAATGCTGCGAAAAAAAGGGTGCGTTCCGAGTGCTTTAACGCAGAACGTAAAGGATTTTCTGGCAAGCCCGGAGATTGAGAACATCTTTGAAAACTCGGACTTCCTTGTGCTGCTCTCGCAGGCACAGGGGGACCGGCAGATTTTAGCCAAACAGCTTGGGATCAGCCCCCACCAGCTTTCCTATGTGACCCATACCAATTCCGGCGAAGGGTTGCTGTTCTTCGGGAATACCACCATCCGTTTGTTGACCGCTTCCCGCAGAATACCGAGCTGTACGCCATTATGACCACCCGCCCGGAGGACAAAAAACAGGAAATGAACCGGGCATAACACACTTCGGGCCATGATGGCCCGAGGTTTGGAAAGGAGGGATACATCATCGGAAAGAAACCGGACAAACGGAATTTCAAAAGGCCGGGGCCGACGGAGGATACCGGGGGCAATCGCCCCGGACCGGCTGAACGGGAAAGACCTTCCCCCGCACCATCCCGACGTCTGCGGTTTGAGGACGAGGATACCGGACAGGACATCCCTCGGCCACAATGGCCCGAAGTCCAAAGCGCAATTCAA
>ENA-OQJS01000041-OQJS01000041.1-human-gut-metagenome-genome-assembly--contig:-NODE-41-length-24190-cov-1.590076_pt1 | contig 24190 bp, 17 predicted proteins | sample MGYA00242598_ERZ504764 | MGnify/ENA primary metagenome ERZ504764 (study PRJEB26092, sample SAMD00036368) | human gut metagenome | host: Homo sapiens | study: EMG produced TPA metagenomics assembly of...
TGCTATTTTTTTACTGTTCTTGATTATACGTTTGCTGGTAGTTACTTCACCATAAACTTGGGTTGTTTTTATTATTACGATGTCCTAATAGTTTTTGCACGGTAGAAAGCTGTACACCTTTTATATATTAATAAGGTAGCATTCGTATGACGTGCTGTATGGAAAGAAAAATGTTTTGTTATTCCTGCTAGTTTTCCTATACGAATTAATTCTTTATTAACCGAAGCGTTAGGCTTTATATGAAAAAATTCTTCTATATCTGGATAATGATATAAAATGCGGATAGCTTTTCCCTGAAATAAATAGCCAAGGGGAAGTTGAGTGACAGTTCCTGTTTTTTGTGATTTGAAAACCAGCCATAATTCTTTATCAGTTTGAATAAGATTTTGTTTTTTCATACTTATAAAATCAGAATAACGTAAGCCTGTATAGCAGCAAAATAAGAATGCGTCGAGAGTATGGCGAAGTGTATTCTTCTTTCTGGAAAGATTGATATGTTCTAACTTATCCAATTCTTCTGGTAATAAGTATGTATGGTGGCTTTCTGTTGTTTTTATCTTATATTCTGTAAAAGGTGAATCTTCTTTAGCTATAATTCCTTGACGGACAGCTTCATTTATAATCGTTCTTATATGTCGTAAATGTTTTGCGATGGTATTTATTCCTAATTTTTTGTTCTTCATAAATTGCTCGAATGATAATAAAAGTTTGTAATCCATCTGTTTAAAAGTAATCTCATGAGCAAAACTTTCTAATAGGGTAAGTGTGGTATACAAATTATTTTTTGTACTACTGCGTATGGGGGAATTTTCTATCCATTTTCTACCAAAAGAAATTATTTTATTGTCGGAACTTGTTTTTTCTTCCATTTCCTTTAGTAATTCCAAACAAATTTCTTTTCCTTGTTTCCAAGCATTTATCTCACGCATTTGCAAATTCAATATGAATTCTTCTAACATGTAATTTAATTCTTCAGCATGGGGATGGTTGCAAATTATTGATTTACGACTATTCCATTGGTCGGGTTTAATATAAATATGAGTAGAAAAATAAGCTTTTTTCCCTAATAGATAAGCTTCCACTTGAACTAAAGCTTTTCCCTGGCTATCTAACCGTTTTTTGCGGTTATAAACTATGCGATACTTAATCTTTTTCATTTTCAACTATTATGTGAAAGTATTATATCTTTATCTTAAATAATCTTTATTGCGTTTATATATACAATTAGTGAATATATATGCATTGATAGGTCTAAAAAAACATATAGGTCTCTTTACAAAAATAGACTTAGAAATTGAATATTAACCATCGCTTTTTTTAGAAAAACGTAATAATAACAAAGAAATTATTGTCATTTTCTATATTTTGTTTTTTTCTTATATAGCTTTTAATAATGACAAAGTGAAATGCTTTAGAGTTGAAAATAGAAGCATTTTGGTGTAAAAAACGTGGTGTAAGTGTTAAAATAAAAGGTTTATATTGAGTTTTTTCTATCGAAAAGTATACAGTTATTACATTTTTAACTATTTTTGCGACCGAGAAATATAACTAATGAAAAATTATTAATTCAAAGTTAAACTTTAAGAGAGAATCTTATGAAAAGAAAATTGATGCTTTTAATGACCTTCCTGATGATAGGTATAGGTCTGGTAAACGCGCAAGTTTCAAAGGTTACTGGTACAGTCACCTCTGAAGAAGACGGTTTGCCGGTTGTTGGAGCGTCTGTCTTAGTTAAAGGTACTACTGTAGGTACTGTAACAGACATCGACGGTAACTTTACAATCAACAATGTGCCTAGTCCGGCAAAAACTTTGGTTGTTTCGTTCATTGGTCTGGAAAGCCAAGAAGTAACTATCAAGCCTACTGTTAAGGTCGTACTTCGTTCAGATTCAGAACAATTGGATGAAGTTATGGTTGTTGCTTATGGAGGAGCTACCAAACGTTCTTTTACAGGTTCAGCTACTGAAATTGGTGGAGAGCAAATCTCGTTGAAGAATCCGACTGAACTATCTAAAGCATTGGCTGGAGAAGTTGCCGGAGTACAAGTGATGTCTACTTCTGGACAACCTGGAAGTAATGCTAGTATCCGTATTCGTGGTTTAGGTTCAGCATATTCTAGCCGTTCTCCGTTGTATGTTGTAGATGGTATTCCTTTTGAAGCTGATTTAAGTGGTATCGATCCAAGTGATATTGCTTCTATGACAGTTTTGAAAGATGCTACTGCTACTGCATTGTATGGATCTCGTGCTGCAAATGGTGTAGTCTTGATTACTACTAAAAAAGGTGAAGCAGGTAAAACACGTGTTGATGCTGAAGTTAAATATGGTGCAAACATGCGTTTGACTCCGCTTTATGATGTAATTGATAGTCCGGAAAGATTTACAGAGCTTACTTGGGAAAGTTTACGTGGTTATGCAGAAGTTGCTGGTGGGTATGATCGTGCTACAGCTGCAACATGGGCTTCACAACAGTTGTTCGGAGGACAAAATGGTATTGCTCCTATATATAATATGTGGAACGCAGATGGTGACAAGTTGATTGATCCTTCTACAGGACGTTTTTATAGTGGCATTACACGTAAATATACTCCGGAAAAATGGGAGGATTATTTGTTTAGAACAGGTCAGAAATTTGATGCTAGCCTTAAAATCTCAGGTGGTAACGAGAAAATGACCCATTATACAGCTTTTAGTTATCTGAAGGATGAAGGATATTATATTTCTTCGGATTACGAACGATTCAATGTTCGTAACAATATGAGTAATCAGATTGCCCCTTGGTTGAAAGCTACAACATCATTATCGTATGCATATATGATTACCAATAAGCCGGGACAGTCTGATAGTAATATGAACAATGGTTTCCAGTTTATAAACGGTATGCTTCATTGTTCCCTGTTTTTGAACGTGATGAAAACGGAAATATTGTACAAGATACAAGCATTGGAGGAAATAAATACGATTATGGTATGAATGCCGGTTATAGCCGTCCGTTTGCTGCTGGTATTAATCCTGCTGGTGCATTGCTTTTGGATAAAGATGAAATCAAGACACACCAGTTTAATGGTAATGCTTCATTTGAGGCTCGTTTCTTGAAACACTTCAAAGCAACTGCTAATGTTGGTTTGCAGTATTATGGTCAGGCTGAAAACGAATTGACAAATCCATATTATGGTGATAGTGCTGGTAAAGGACAAATTGTGAAAACTCAGGTGAATTATTTGAACTTTACTGCTAACCAGATTTTATCATGGACTCAAAGTTTTGGAAGAAATAATTTTGAAGCTTTTGTTGCTCATGAATCAACAAATAGTACAACCAACGTATCATATGGTGCTAAATCAAAAATGGTTCGTCCGGATAATACAGAATGGAGTAATGCTGTTATAATGGATTATATGGAATCGTATACTTATGGTTATGCGATTGAAAGTTATTTTGGTCAGTTGCGTTATGACTGGGATAATAAATATTTTATTCACGGAACACTTCGTGCTGATGGTAGTTCACGTTTTGCTAAAGGTCATAAGTGGGGAACATTTGGATCTATTGGAACTGCATGGGCTATTACTAACGAAGAATTTATGAAAGATATCAAATGGTTGAAGAATTTGAAATATAAATTGAGCTGGGGTGTTCTTGGTAATCAGGATTTTATAACAAGTCCTGTTGTCGCTGGATACTATCCATATGAAGATTTGTATCAGATTAACAACTTGAACGATAATTATACTTTCAGCTTTGTTTATAAAGGTAATCCTGATTTAACTTGGGAAAGAAGTTCTACTATTAATACTGGTATTGAATTTGATATTGCTGGTATACTTGAAGGTGAAGTTGAATATTTCCATAAAAAGACAACTGATATGTTGTTTATGAAGCAGGTAGCTCCTTCTTTGGGATATGCTTCTTATCCTGTTAATGATGGAGAGCTGGTAAATCAGGGTGTAGAATTTTCTTTGACTGCACATCTTTTGAATAAGAAAGATTATAAATTCGATTTCCGTGTTAATGGTGGATATTATAAGAATGAAATGACTAAGATGCCTATTGATGAAACTACAGGTAAAGAGAAGGCTTTGGAATTAAGCACTTACTATGGATGGGCAAAAGGACATTCTTTGTATGATTTCTACATGCGTGAATATGCAGGTGTAGATCCTCAGACCGGATACGCTATGTATAATCAGTATTATAATGTATTGCCTGATGGTACTAAAGAGTTGATTACAGATATGGAAACTTATAAAATCAACTAAAACCATCAATAAACTGGAAGTAGAGCAGACAAGCGACTGGAGTCAAGCTACTAAGAAATTTGTTGATAAATCAGCAATACCTGCTTTACAAGGTGGTTTTGGTTTTGATTTATATGCAAAAGGATTTACTTTGAATGCGACATTCTCATATAGCTTGGGAGGATATGGTTACGATTATAATTATCAGAAATTAATGCATAATGATGGGGCTGGAAAGCATAATTGGCATAAAGATATTGAAAACCGTTGGCAGCAGCCTGGTGATATTACAGATGTTCCTCGACTTACCAATAACTATGGTGGAGGGGATGACGGTACTAGTTATGCTAATGCAACTTCAACACGTTTCTTGACTAGCCGTTCTTATCTGAACCTGTCTAATCTTCGTTTGGGATATACTTTCCCACAAAGCATTACTTCTAAACTGCACCTGGGAGGTCTGAGCGTATATGTATCTGGAGACAACTTGTTCTTCCTTTCGGCTCGTAAAGGTTATGTGGCTAATGCTTCTTCAGGTAGTAGAGATACGGTCAACAATGATAATAATAATGACTCAGGAGAATCAGGCAGAAGCCAATACAGCCCATTGAGTACAATTATGGGAGGTATTAAAGTTCAAGTTTTAACTAAAATAAAATCAGAAATTTATGAAATTAAATAAATACATTCCGGTTGCTGCTTTAAGTTTGATGCTTCTAAACAGTGGATGTTCAGATTCATTTTTGGAAAAAAGTCCTTCGGATTATATCACATCTGGTGATTTGGAAGAAGTGGCTAAATGGAATACCAATATATTGATGGGACAAGCATTAGGTACTTATTCTACAACATTTGCAATGTCTACAGGTGATGTAAAAGGTCATGATGACTTCGGACAGAAAGCTGTTGATATAGCAACAGACTTGATGAGTGGAGATATGGTCATTATGATGAAAGGATATGGCTGGTTTGAATATGCTGGTGATTTGACTTGTTCAACTCGTACAGCATCTCAGTTCTCTTATCAATTCTGGAGATATTATTATCGTCTTATCAAAGCTGCCAATGAAATTATTGATGCTGCTGGAGGTGATGAAGCGAAACCTACTGGAGAAAATGGTGTGTATTTTGCACAAGCCAAAGCTTTGAGAGCGCATTCTTATTTTAACTTGGTAAACTTATATGCCCGTCCTTATCAGGAAGATAAAACAGCTTTAGCAATACCTATTTATCGTACTCAATTAACTTCGGAAGCTGCAAAGAAATCAAGTGTAGAAGAAGTTTATAAACTGATTGTTAAAGATTTGACAGATGCTATTCCTATGCTTGAAGGATATGAACGTCCTTCAGGACAAAAGGACCAGATTAATCAGGCGGTAGCAAAAGGTATGCTGGCTTATGCTTATCTTATGATGGGTGAAAATGGAGAAGCGGCTCGATTGACTCAAGAGGTGATTGATTCGAAAGAGTTTACCTTGATGAATAGAACGGAAGTTATCAATTCAGGATTTAGTTCTGTTTCTATTCCTGGATGGATGTGGGCTATTGATCTGACAACAAGTAACTCTCCGGCTCTGCCTACATTCTGGGGACATATGGACTTGTTTACATATAGCTATGCGTATGCCGGCGGTGAAAAATTGATTGATACTAATTTGTATAATTCTATACCGGATACAGATGTTCGTAAAAAATGGTTTACTGAAACAGATGAAAAGGGAGAACATATGAATTGACAAACTGGTGGAAATTCTATAACAGCAAGCGTATCTTAGGAAACAGAGAATGGTATGACGATGAAGTATATATGCGTGTCGCTGAAATGTATTTGATAAATGCAGAAGCTAATGCACGAGAGAATAATCTTTCTGATGCGAAAATTTCTTTGAAAGCTTTATTGGATGAGCGTGATACAGAAGCAGCCGCAAAAGTAGAACAGATGGGTAAAGAAGGGCTTTTGGATGAAATTTACTTTAACTGGCGTTTGGAATTATGGGCTGAAGGACGTGGATTGCTTACAATGAAGCGTTTCCAGAAGAGTATTACTCGTTGTGCAGAAGATGCTATGCTTCCTGGACAAACTTATGATTATAAAGATGAACGCTTGACATTTAAAATTCCAGAAAAAGAGATTATAAATAATCCGAATTTGGATGATTAAGTTAAAGCATAAGCACTGATATTTTAGAACCCCGTCATTGGCATTAAACTGTTGATGACGGGGTTTTATTGTTTCGGATGATTTTCATAAAATACATAGCATGATGTTTGGGGCTGTATGATAAATACTTATTGTATGAATGTTTCTTTAATTTTTTGTTTGATAAAATACTTGGTGCGTGCTTTTTCGCTATATTTGCCACAATTAGACATACAACTATACTGAATGAAAGAATTTGTTATATCAGATGCGCAGACTGAAAAGGCTGCATTGGTGGGTTTGATTACCCAGACACAGAACGAGCGTAAAACGAATGAATATTTGGATGAACTTGCTTTTCTTGCAGAAACGGCAGGAGCTGAGGTCGTAAAACGTTTTACTCAAAAAATGGATTATCCCAATACTGTGACATACGTAGGTAAAGGTAAGTTGCAGGAAATTAAAGAATATCTTCTTCAGAAAAAGGAGGAAGAAGGAGAAGAAGTGGGTATGGTTATCTTTGATGATGAACTTTCTGCCAAACAGATACGTAATATCGAAAAGGAGCTGAATGTAAAGATTCTGGACCGTACATCGCTTATTCTGGATATTTTTGCGATGCGTGCACAAACTGCCAATGCCAAGACACAGGTTGAATTGGCACAATATAAATACATGCTACCCCGTTTGCAACGTTTGTGGACTCACCTTGAGCGTCAGGGTGGTGGTTCCGGAGCCGGAGGTGGTAAGGGTTCTGTTGGTCTTCGTGGACCGGGTGAAACTCAGCTTGAAATGGACCGTCGTATTATTTTGAATCGTATGGCTTTACTAAAACAGCGTCTGGCTGAAATAGATACTCAGAAATCTACTCAGCGTAAAAATCGCGGACGCTTGATTCGTGTTGCTCTGGTTGGATATACGAATGTCGGAAAATCGACATTGATGAATTTATTGGCTAAAAGTGAAGTCTTTGCTGAAAATAAGCTGTTTGCTACTCTTGATACGACAGTACGTAAGGTGATTATTGAAAACTTGCCTTTCCTGCTTTCCGATACGGTAGGTTTTATTCGTAAACTTCCAACTGATTTGGTCGATTCGTTTAAATCTACACTGGATGAAGTGCGTGAAGCTGATTTATTGCTTCATGTGGTAGATATCTCTCATCCTGATTTTGAGGAGCAGATACAGGTGGTAGATAAAACAATTGCTGATTTAGGAGCAGGAGGAAAGCCTACCATGATTGTATTCAATAAGATAGATGCGTATACCTATGTAGAAAAGGCTGAAGATGATTTGACTCCGAAAACGAAGGAGAATATTACGCTGGAAGAGCTTATGCATACATGGATGGCTAAGATGAATGATAATTGTATCTTTATTTCGGCTCGAAATAAAACGAATATCGATGAACTGAAGGAAATTGTTTATAAGAAAGTAAGAGAGTTGCATGTGCAGAAGTATCCTTATAATGATTTCCTTTATCAAACTTATGATGAAGAATAATTATGATAAATTACCGTTCGCTGACTGATGAAGAAATAAACAGGCTGGAATCGCAGCTTTGTTCGGCTTCCGACTGGAAGGATGTACGGGTGGCTGAACGTTTCACTCCTGACTATGTACATCATGCTCGTTTTTCCGGGAAGGTGTGTCTGGGAGTATTTGAACACGAATTTACATTGCCGGGAGGTATCTGTAAGCATTCCGAATTATCGTATGTGACTCTGCATAATGTGACAGTGGGAGATAACTGTTGCATTGAAAATGTAAAGAATTACATTGCTAACTATGAGATTGGGGCATATACATTTATCGAGAATGTGGATATTATTCTGGTAGACCGGAAATCTCGTTTTGGAAATGGGGTAGAGGTGTCTGTCTTGAATGAAACAGGAGGTCGTGAGGTTATGATTCATGACCGTCTTTCTGCACATCAGGCATATATTATGGCACTTTACCGTCATCGTCCGCAGCTCATTGAGCGTATGAAAGCGTTGGTTGAGGCTTATGCAGACGAACATGCTTCGGATAGAGGAACGATAGGTTCGCACGTCACGATTGTCAATTCGGGATATATTAAAAATGTGCGTATCGGTGACCATTGTGAAATAGAGGGAGCTGGCAGACTGAAGAACGGTAGTATTAACAGTAATGCTGACGATCCGGTACATATCGGTTACGGAGTGGTATGTGATGATTTTATTATCTCCAGTGGTTCGCACATAGAGGATGGCACGATGATGACTCGCTGTTTTGTGGGACAGGCTTGTCATATGGGGCATAATTATTCGGCTTCGGATTCTTTGTTTTTCAGCAATTGTCAGGAGGAAAATGGAGAAGCATGTGCTATTTTTGCCGGACCGTTTACGGTGACTCATCATAAGTCAACTTTGCTGATTGCCGGGATGTTTTCATTTATGAATGCGGGTTCAGGATCTAACCAGAGTAATCATATGTATAAGCTGGGGCCGATTCATCAGGGAGCGTTGGAAAGAGGTGCTAAGACTACTTCGGATTCATATATCCTTTGGCCTGCACGTATCGGAGCCTTTTCACTTGTAATGGGACGTCATGTCAATCATCCTGATACATCGGATTTACCTTTCTCTTATTTGATAGAGGATAAAAATACGACTTATCTGGTTCCGGGGGTTAATCTTCGTAGCGTCGGCACAATTCGTGATGCACAGAAATGGCCGAAACGTGATTTGCGTAAAGATCCTTTCCGTCTGGATCAGATTAATTATAATTTGCTCAGTCCATACACAATTCAGAAGATGATGAAAGGACGGAGTATTCTGAAAGAGTTGGAAAGAGTATCGGGAGAAACTTCGGAAACATATTCTTATCAGAGCGCAAAGATTAAAACTCGGCGTTGAATAAAGGTATCAAGTTTTATGAAACAGCTATTCATAAATTCCTGGGTAATTCGGTTATCAAGCGTCTGGAGGAAATACATTTTAAGAATGATGAGGAAGTACGACAGCGTTTATTGCCGGATACTTCGATCGGACAAGGTGAATGGGTTGACATTTCTGGCTTAATAGCTCCAAAAACAGAGATAGAGCGATTGATGAGCGATATAGAAACAGGTGTTTTGCATACTGTTGACCAGATACATGACCGTTTTGCAGAAATGCATGCCAATTATTATACCTATGAATGGACTTGGGCGTATGGAAAAATGCTGGAGTTCTACAGACTGGATGCCGAAACAATAACTGCAAAGGATATTATAAACATTGTGCATCAATGGCAACAGTCTGTGGTATGGCTGGATAAGATGGTATATGAAGATGCAAAGAAAGAATTTTCTTTGTCTTCGATGACTGGCTTTGGTGCTGATGGTAGTAAGGAAGAGCAAATGCTTGACTTTGAACAAGTGCGCGGTGTGTTCGAAAGTAATCCTTTTGTAACAGCCGTTTTGAAGCATATAGAAGTGAAGACTGAACTTGGAAATGAATTAGTTGCTCGTTTAAGCAATATATATAATTAAAAAGAATGTGATTTATGAAAGGCGTATGGCTATTTTTTGTTTTTAGTTGTATGTTTTTGTTTTTGCAGGCGGGAACTTATCGTAAAAGAGAAGTTAGCCGCCCGTGCTTTATTACGACAAATACGTCGAAAATAGAAATAAAGAAAATCATATTAACGGATGAGCAGACGCAGGTAGATGCTGTTTTGTATGGTGAGCCGGGAGAAGCTGCTGTTATCTCTTCGAAAACATGTCTGCGTACCACGCAGCAAGAATTTAGCTTGCGTGAAGCTGAAGGGGTGTCTATTGATGGAAAAACCGAGCCGGAGCTTATTTCGAAGTCGGGGAAGCATCATGTAACTCTTTCTTTTGCTCCGATTCCTGCAGGGGTGCATGCTGTTGATTTTGTAGAGAAAGAAGAAGGATGGATTATATGGGGAGTACAACTAAGTAAGGCAGAACCCTATGTATATATACCAAGTTTTTTGCAAACTAATCATCTGGAGCAAAGTCAGGATTTGCCTGCTCCCCGGTTAAAAGCAGGTAAGTCTATAATAAACGGTTATATATTAGGTTATGATCCTCAAATTGCATTGGATGTTGTTTTTCGTCATTCAGACTGGCTGTTTTATAATGATTGGGGAAAGACTGTAAAGGTACGTCAGGATGGTTCTTTTCATATTGAAACCGATTTACTGCTCGCCGGAGGGGCAAAACTTCAGATAAATAAGGCACAGTTGGATCTTTTCCTTTTACCAGGTAAAGAAATGACTGTGTATATTCATCTTCCCAGATTGAGTATGTCGGCTTCCCGTTTGTTGAAGGATGAGTATGACCGGAAGCAGAAAGCGTGGTTTGATGGAGCTGAATCCTTGTTGAATACGGAACTGGCTACCTGGGGATATCCTCTGGCTCTTAACGATGATCCTGATTTCTCAAGTAAGACGCTGGATTTATCTGATGAAGAATATAATAAACAGGTGCAGTCTGAGCTGGAAAGACTTGAATCGGATTTAGACCATGACCAACGAGCCGGTAAAGCGTATAAGGAATACGTATCTGCAAATATGCAGATAAATGCTCTTGTTCTGCAAGGTGCCCGTACTAAAATGCAGGGGATTGTAAACTCTCCTTATGATAAATATGGTTACGATTATGTGACATACTTACAGTATCGGGAACGTGATACGGGGGAAACGTTAGATTTGTGGGAAGATATAAAAAAGGCAAGAAATATTTATCAGAATGTTGTTAAAGAAGAACGTCTGAAATCGGCAGACAAAAAAATGCTGGCTTCGATAGAACATCCGGAAATAAGTGCATATGTAAGAGAAAAGATAAAGACCATGCAGGCTGTTGCCGAACGGGCAAAGGCTTCTGAAAAATATGTTATTGCAGAGTTGGATACATTAGTGTCGGGAGCTGATATATTGCCTGCTATCATATCTCAGCATCGGGGTAATGCTGTACTTGTTGATTTCTGGGCTACATGGTGCGGTCCTTGCCGGAAAAGCATGCCTGCGGTAAATGTACTAAAGCAGCGGATGTCATCGAAAGATGTAGTATATGTTTATGTTACAGGACCATCTTCTCCAAAAGAAGTCTGGAAGACTGCTATTGCGGAAATAAATGGTATACATTATCGTTTGACTCAGAAACAATGGGAATATCTTTGTAATTCGTATGGCATTACAGGAATTCCGGGATATCTGGTAATCAGTTACGATGGTAAGCTTCAGGATCGTTATGTAGGATTTCCTGGAGTTGACATTTTGCAGAGAGATTTGTTGAGAGCTATGGAGTAGGAGAGTTTCAGTAAATCTCTTACTGAATCATGAAAGTGAAATACGGCAGAGTTTTTTGAATCATTCGGAACAAAGATTTTATCTTAATTAAGGAAAAATTTCGATAATACTTCGTACCTTTGTTGGCATAGTAACTAACAATTAATTTCTTATCATTATGGCAACACCAGAATTCAAGTATCAGCCGATGTTTGAACACGGAAAGGATACTACTGAATACTATTTGCTTACAAAAGATTATGTGTCTGTAAGCGAGTTCGAAGGAAAACCTATCCTGAAAATTGAAAAAGAAGGATTGACTGCAATGGCTAACGCTGCATTCCACGATGTTTCTTTCATGTTGCGTCGTTCTCACAACGAACAGGTAGCCAAAATATTGAATGATCCGGAAGCTAGCGAAAACGATAAATACGTTGCTTTGACTTTCTTGCGTAACGCTGAAGTTGCAGCAAAAGGAGTTTTACCTTTCTGTCAGGATACCGGTACTGCTATTATACATGGTGAAAAGGGTCAGCAAGTATGGACTGGATACTGTGATGAAGAAGCTTTGTCACTGGGTGTATATAAAACATATACAGAAAACAACTTGCGTTATTCTCAGAATGCTCCGTTGAGTATGTATGAAGAAGTAAACACACGTTGTAACTTGCCTGCACAGATCGACCTGGAAGCTACTGAAGGTATGGAATATAACTTCCTGTGTGTAACAAAAGGTGGTGGTTCTGCTAATAAAACTTATCTGTATCAGGAAACCAAAGCTATCTTGAATCCGGCTACATTGGTTCCGTTCCTGGTAGAAAAGATGAAGACTTTAGGTACAGCTGCTTGTCCTCCTTATCATATTGCATTTGTAATTGGTGGTACATCTGCTGAAAAGAACTTGCTGACTGTGAAATTGGCTTCTACTCGTTTCTATGACAACTTGCCTACTACAGGCAATGAATACGGACGTGCATTCCGCGATGTAGAACTTGAAAAGCAAGTATTGGAAGAAGCTCACCGTATTGGTTTGGGAGCACAGTTTGGTGGTAAATATTATGCTCACGATGTACGCATCATTCGTTTGCCTCGTCACGGTGCTTCTTGTCCGGTTGGCTTGGGTGTTTCTTGTTCTGCTGACCGTAATATCAGATGTAAGATTAATAAAGATGGTATCTGGATTGAAAAACTGGATTCAAATCCAGGTGAATTGATTCCTGAAGAATTGCGTCAGGCAGGTGAAGGTAATGCTGTGAAGATTGACCTTAACCGTCCGATGCCGGAAATTCTTGCAGAACTCGATAAATATCCTGTTGCCACTCGTCTGTCACTGAATGGTACTATTATTGTTGGTCGTGATATCGCTCATGCTAAACTGAAAGAATGTTTGGATCGTGGTGAAGATTTGCCTCAGTACATTAAAGACCATCCTATTTATTATGCTGGTCCTGCCAAGACTCCTGCAGGTATGGCTTGTGGTTCTATGGGACCGACAACTGCCGGACGTATGGACCCGTATGTTGACTTGTTCCAGAGTCATGGTGGTAGCATGATTATGTTGGCTAAAGGTAACCGTAGCCAGGCTGTAACCGATGCTTGTAAGAAGCATGGTGGTTTCTATCTGGGTTCTATCGGTGGTCCGGCTGCTATTCTTGCTCAGAATAATATTAAGAGCATCGAATGTGTAGAATATCCTGAACTGGGTATGGAAGCAATCTGGAAGATTGAAGTAGAAGACTTCCCTGCATTTATCCTGGTTGACAATAAGGGTAATGATTTCTTTAAACAGATCAAACCACGTTGTACTGGAAACTGTAAATAAGTAATTTATTTCCAACTATAAGAAAGGCATCATCCTCTACTGATTTGAAAGAGGATGATGCCTTTTCTTTTTATGTTCCTAGTCGGTTTATTATTGAGGATTAGCGACGACTTCGAATATTTCAGCTTTGCCTTCCAGAGTGACTTTGGTTACTTTATCGTTTGTCAGTTCAAGTTTGAAGAAAGGCGAAGAAATACTTGTTTCGGATACCAATTCTCCTTTTTTATCAAATTGTTTGACTTTGAGCGGAGCTGAAAGTTTATCCATCAATAATGTATAAGTTTTTGTTCCTTGAGGAACTTCGAAAGTTAATGCATTAGAAACCTTATAAAAAGTAGACAGATTTTGATCGAATGCATAAACAACTTGTTGTGGATTCTCTGACTCCAGTTTGAATCCTAGATTTTCAACATGAAGCGGGTTGACCTCGAAAGAGCGGACAGAAGCATAATTTTTGCGTTCAGATTCCAGTCTTTTCAGTCGTACGTAACGTGCTTTTACAGCATCTCCTTTCCAGTTGATGACATATTGCTTATTCAATTCTTTGATAAGGGGAGTCCATGTTTTGCCGTCAGCAGAACATTCCAAAATCGCATGGTCAAAGTAGTCTACATCGTCTACAGAATTTCGTCCTTGCAGGATTGATATTTCTGTCACGTCACGGATGTCTCTCAGGTCTACTCCAATCCAGTCACCTTCTTTTTGTCCGATACCTGACGTATAGTAAGTAGTAGTGTCATTATCAAGCATTAATTTAGTAAGGATTGTACCAGAGTTACCAAACGAACCAATGCCTTTATAATCTTTAGGTGTTGTACCCAGCAGTTTCTTTAAGAAACCATGAGCCATATCGTCCATTGCATTTTCATAGAACGGTTGCAGTTTGAGTGTTCCGAATTTATGAGCTTCATAAGCTTTACGATCTTCTTTACTCATCAAGTTCTGCACATATTTGTTCCAGAAGCTACTGTCGTCGTTGCCTGAGCGATAAATTTGAGCCAGTTCAATAGCTTGTTTCCCTCTTGTTCCCAGCTTCCCGAATTCTGTCAGCCACGGACGGAGTTCTTGCAGCAGGGCTTTATTCTCACATCCTGTTCCATTTCAGCCGGGACTTTTTCTATTTTTTCGAATTCTGTTTTAAGAGCCTGAGCCGTGGCATCATTCCATTCTGCAATCCGGAATGTCTTAGTTTCCCAAGATTCATCTCTGCGATATCCGTTTTCAGTGTCACTGGAGTGAATGGCAAATGTACGGTAAGCATCTTTGGCTTTTGGAGTCAACTCCTGCAATCCTCTTTCCCAACTGTCTATAGGATTATAGTTTGCGATATTCCATGTGTAGTCTGCAACTCCGTACAAAGCAAGCTTGGAAGCCTCACCGTGTTCCATTGGGTTGCTGACAACACCACAGACATTTTCTTTAGTCAGCGAAGTATCCAGACCGTATACGGGACCTTGTAGAATGAAGTTACGGATATAATCGGTTACCGGATAGTTCCACCAGTAATATGCCGGTCTTTTGATACGTGAGTTAATCCATTCCATTGTTTCCGGAGTCAGGTCACTGCATACCACATCTCCTGTCCAGAATACTTTTATATCTGGATTCAAACTATTTCCATAAATAGCCAGGCTCCCTTGCGGAGTAGGATTAGCCCAAAGCTTAGAGTAGTCTGTCGGGCAGACTGTCAATGGAGATACATCACCTTTGGCTTTTACAAAGTCATCAGTCAGACGGTTTAGTAATTCTGTCTGTTTTAACGGATTGGTTCCTTCTCCTGAAATGTCATCGAAGAAAATTGCGAAATCTCTTACTCCCAGGTCGTACATCCAGTTAAACTTATTGACCAGATTCTGATAATCTTCTTCGTTCCATTTGATGTCTTGCCCCGGATGGATGGCCCATACAAAATCTACGCGATTCCGTTTACACGCCTGAACCAGTTCCTTGATATTCTGAGCTTCTTTTTCGGGATAAGGAAGTCTCCAGTTCGGACAACTATGAAATGGATCATCTTTAGGACCATATAAGTAAGTGTTCATTTTGAATTTTCCGTAGAAATCAATTAATGACATACGTACCTGATGTGACCATGGTGTGCCGTAAAAACCTTCTACTACACCACGGTTGGGTAAGTCTGGATAATCGTTGATATCCAAATAAGGTAATTGTTTTTCTGCAGCGATAGGGCTTTCTATAAGTTGGCGCAATGTTTGGATGCCATAAAAAGCTCCTCGTTCATCATATCCAACGATTGTAACTCCTTTTTTGTCAATACGCATGGTGTAAGCTCCAGAAATCTCCTTGACCCCTTGCTTAAGTGCCACCTTTTTTCCAAAATCGATAGTTAGTTTCACTCCTTTCTTTGTCAGAGTAAGAAATTTCAGATCTTCTGAAAATTTTTCTTGTTTATCTTTAAGAACCAATCCACCAGCAATATCCAACATATTGTTTCGATCTACTGTTAGTTTGTGGGGAGTCGGATTGATGATAATTCCCTGATGGTCTATCTTCTTTCCGGGAACGGGCAATACTTGTTGGATTTCCAGTCGTTGTGACGATAAATCAAACTCAGTTTCTTGTGCAAGGAGGTTACTGCATGCCATTGCGCATATTACTCCTGCCATTAGTGATTTTTTATAGTATCTTTTTTCCATATAAAATAGGTTTTGCTTTACAAAGCTATTGATTTCCTTGTAAAAGAAAGTTGTTTTAGGGCAAAATGTTTGCTTGAACTTGAAAAATATACTTTAATAAAAGATACTATTGTTTCATCTTTATTTTAAGTTCGCCAATACCATTTGATACGAGTAAAAACATAGTTATAAATACAGTTAAGCTTGTTAATATAATTCCGTGTAAAAATCCTAGCCAAGGAGATGAATAAAAATATTTTAATAAAGGAGTTATTCCTAAGATATTTAGTATTGGATATATCAAAAGATCTGTTGCTACATAGGCTATCATCGGATTTTGTCCAGACATGATTAAGAAACGTGTGGAACGAACACATTTGAAGTAATCACAAATAATATTGAAAATAATCAATGTCATAAAAGCTAATCCTGATGTAACAAAGAAATAGCTGAATGTTGCATAATCTTTTTTGATACCTTCTTGAAAAGGTTCAATAAAAAGCCCTAATAGCAGGAAGAAACTTCCTAGGTCGAACAGTTTGTACCAAAGTGTTCTAATATCAGTTTTAGGTTTACCTTTAAGTAATAAATATCCGGTTGTTAGTAAAATAATAGTAATAATCAGGTTTGCTTCAAGAAATCGATTATATAAACAATATAGATTTACTAATATGACAGATACCAGAATACTCAATAAAGCAACTCCTGTTATGACTTTTGTCGGATAGATATTCTCATGGTTCTCTGAGAGCCATTTTTTTAGAATCTCTCCTGCAAAGCTTCCTGGGATAACAATGAACAGATATTCCAGATATTCAAACCGGTACAGCCAAGGTATAGGAGAAATATTCAGGTAATGTTCTACCCATGAGCTTTCGATATCTTTACTTATCATCAAAGCTCCTAATAAGATTAAAATACAGATTCTTAGCAAGCGATTATGTATAGTAAATATGTAAAGTAACGAGCCGAATATAGCCATATTGGCTAATATTAATATGATAATATTACTAAAATATAGGGAAAAGCTTCTTTCATTGGCATATTGTGTCGTTACCAACATAATAATGGCGATTAGATAGGCTGATAGTTTTATGATTTTATGTATTTTTTCAGGTAGTTGATATGGAATACGCATAAACATAGGAAATAAAACCATAAAGCAAGTTATTGCTAATAACCAGGAACGTAAGTCTTGTGGAGAACTTATTACGTAAGGATAAAAATGTTGGATAAAAATAGCAAAGAAGGTTAATTGTATTCCTCTTTTGATCGCATCATAGCATAGCATTAATTTGCTTCTTCCTTTTTCTGCATGTCTGCCGATGGAAAAAGGAAATGCAGCTCCCATAGCAAAAAGGAAAAATGGAAAAACTAAATCTACCCATGTGATACCAGGTATTTCCGGGTTAAAAATATGCTCAGGAGGAGGGGTTTGGGCGTGACTCATCCATCCTGGTAAAATGGAGGATATAATGGTAGCTGATAATACCATTGTGATGATAGCATATCCTCGTAAAGCGTCTAGTGCTAAAGCTCTTTGATTCATTGGTTGTGTGTTTAGATTTATGTTTTATAAATATTCTGCAAATAGAGGCGTAGTTCTCATCTCATCGAGATTGAATGACTGACGCCTCTATAAATGATGGTCACCTTTTTATGCGTTATCCCTCCATCATTAATCAATAAAAACCTTAATATAACTTATGAAATTTATTTCTGGTATTGTAAAAAGAAAGATGAAAAATCTTGTGCCGATTGTATATATTCATGTCCAAATCGGTCGGTTATTTTTACACTTATTTGAGCTTGTGGGTTTTGGGGTATAGCCTTGAATAGATGATTTGTTTTAACCGGAGCAATCCAGCTATATGTCTGTACAGCTTCTTGACACATCTTTTCAGCTAGTGGATCATAAGCTGTATACTGAGTCATTTCTCCCATGAGTTTTCCATCTTCCATCCATTCAACTTTCCATAGCTTATCCCAATTCCATACATTAGCGATTATTGCTTGTGGAAATTCTTTTGAGGCTCCAGGCAGATATACTCTGGCCTGATAGTTATCAGGTTTTCCGATGCATTTATATTTCCAGATAAGCTGATTGCCGTTGACTTGATAAATACCATATCCTCGTGGAGTACCATCTAGACAGATATCGGAGCACCACCAAGTACCACAGATTGCAGCTGTATTGTGTTCCATAAGTTTGTCATTGTAACATATATTGAGATTGTAATGCATATGTCCTGAAATAATGTGCGTGGGATGATCCTTAATTAACTGGTGAAATGCTTCTGCATTGACAGTCTGGTCGGCTAGTGTATTATAGTCGAATTGGAACGGTTGTTGTTTTTCTGTAAGTCGGGTAGGTATATGCATGACAATTACAAGTGGAGTTCCTTCTTCTAAAAAAGAGAGATCTTTTTCCAACCATTGAAAAGTTTTTTCGTCGATGTAGCCGATATAATAAAATTCTCTTCCGATGTAAAAGTTATTATTTAAAATAATATAGTGTACTTTACCTTTGTTGAAGGAATAGCATGTAGGACCAAAAAAGCTTTCGAAGCTATGCTGTGAGGTTTCGAAAGAACGTCCGTTATAATCCATATCATGATTTCCTATGGCACGGTATACAGGGATATTCAATGACTTGATTGCTTCAATATATGGTGGAAATAGTTGGGCATTATCGCCCGTAATATCTCCACAGTCAATACCGAAGATATCCGTATTACGATATGATGCAAGTTCTTCCTGATAATCATTTAGAAAAGTATGATATGTTTCTAAATTTTCAGGTCTGATAGCTTGAACATCGGCTTGGGCAAAGAATACATGATTTAAGTCATCATGAGGGTTCTTTTTAAGATGAAAATTATAGTTCTTATCTGCAGAACGATCTATTGGCTTATAAGAATAATGGAATCGTATTTCTTTTGATTTCTGTCAGGTATCAGATGGTGTGGATATAAATACAAATCGACTTTCATTATCAATATTGAGGCTATAGTTACCTTGTTTATCTGTTTGTACGCAATTCTTTCCATCGGAAACAACAACACCACAAATGCCTTTATTTTCGCAAAATACAGTACCTCTTATCTGATGCAGGTGCTGTGTCATTCCGGTTGTTAATCCAAAAACCGATAATAATATGCATAAAATATGTCTCATCAGATATTTTTTTATTAAGATTTACATTTTTGTCCAGTCCAAAACAGTTCTATTTCTTCGAGTGTCTTTCCAGCAGTTTCCGGCATCAGTTTCCATACGATTAGCATATAGGGAAGACACATGAATGCAAATAAGAAAAATGTTCCGCCAGGAGTAAGTGTTTCTAGCATCCAAGGAGTAAGCTGTCCTATTAAATAAGTTCCGATCCATAAGGATAATCCGGCTACAGACATTGCCAGTCCTCGTATTTTTGTTGGATACATTTCAGAAAGCAAAACGAATATAACAGCACTGATAGAACCTGCACAGAAAAATATGTATGCTAGGAAGAATAGTAATAAATATGTGTTAGATAAACCAACTTTCTCTCCTACCAAGAAATAGATTCCAATGGCGATAAGAGATATAATCATACCTGAGACTCCATAATAAATGAGTTTTTTACGTCCTATTTTATCAATGATTAGCAAAGCCAAAAACTCCTGTTACCATATTGACTGTGCCGATTAGAATTTGGTAGAATAGGGAATCTCCTCCTGATAATCCTGCATCTTCAAAGATAGAAGGTCCATAATAGAGTACGGCATTTACTCCCATAAATTGTCCAAGCATAGCTATACATACTCCGATGATAACTGCTTTTAATATGCCAGGTTGCCACAACATAGACCAGCTGGATTGATGTTCGTTTGCCAGAATAGCTTTGGTCTGTTCTATTTGTAATTGTGCTTCAGAAGTGGTAAGATAAATATTTTGAAGTACTTTCTGAGCTTGATTTTCTCTTTGTACGACAATAAGCCAACGTGGGCTTCGGGAATAAAGAATATTGTTATCAGAAAGATAATAGCTGGTACTGATTCCATCCCGAGCATACTTCTCCATACTTCTGATATAAATATTTTATTAATCCATTCTATATTTGATTCGAATCCGCTTTGTGAGAAACTCAATAAATAAAAATTAGCAATGTATGCTCCTAAAAAGCCTACGGTTACAGCTACTTGATAAAGTGACACTAGCCTACCTCGATACTGTGCTGCTGCAACTTCGGATATGTATAGAGGGGAAACAATTGAAACTACTCCAATAGCAATACCTCCTAAAATACGGGCAGCTATTAAGTGATTGAAATCAGATGAAGCTGCACACCAGATTCCTGATATAGAGAATAAAAGAGCAGCGATAATCATTACCCATTTTCGTCCTAAACGGTCGCTTAACATTCCTGCAAACATTACACCACATATAGAACCAATTAAAGCACATCCTACATACCAACCTTGTTGTAATGCATCGAGTTGGAATTGATCGGTAACCTGACTGATAGTTCCAGAAATGACAGCAGTATCATAACCGAAAAGTAATCCTCCTATGGCTGCAACAAAGGAAAGGAAAATCATATATCCCAGATTGAATTTAGTTGATTCCATTATAATTTCTCCTTATTATTTAATGTCAAAATATTCTTTATACCTGTCGTAAAGATGTCCTGCTTGCAGATAAGCAGACTGAGGACTCATGAAATGCGAAAATTCAAAAGTAATGGCTTTATCATATCCGGCTCTTTTAGCTGCTTCTAGCTTCATTCGTAGTTTATCGAACTTGATTGGAAGGAAGCGGATAGGCATATCACGATCAAATGATTCTGCATTTGTCCAGCATTTCATGCCGTATTTATCTGCTAGCTTTTTGTTGACACTGAAAAAAGCGTCAAGTTCATCGTAGTCGATGTGGCCATCTTGGAAAGCACAAGCATCTACTACATTGTGTATAGCATCGAATATTTCATTCCATTCACGTTCGTGTTCTTGTACGGATACAGCATCTTCTTTTGTTAGATTACCTGTTCCCATAACGGCTTTTTTACCGTCAATCCAAGGTGAAATAAACGTAGGAAGTCCTCCTGATACATCTTTACATTGTTTCCCCAATGCTTGAAAGGCACCAATAGCTCCTTTAGTTTTTCGACTGATTTCTCCGCTTATATACCATCCTCCAAAACTTTTATATTTGGTACCGTATTGTTCCCATACTTCATCGATAACATACTTATTATCTTCTATTTCCCATGTAAGGTCACCTGTATCCCAGTATTTTCCCGAATCATATAGCCCGAAGTAGAATTTCATTTTATATTTTTCAGCTAATTGCAAAAATAAATCTACTAGTCCATTGATGGCATGTAACATCCTTTATTTAATAGATATTTTGATGGATAAGTAATAAATTTACGATAACCAGAACGGATAAGGATTACAGTATCGATTCCAATGTTTTTCATATATTGAAAATCACGATCCCATTCTTTTACTCCCCAATTCTGATGTGGTATGTCATGTGATATTTCATCCAAAAAAGTCCCAGTGATGCGTAAGCCATTGTTTTTGGGAATAATTAACGGATTGTTATCATTTTCTTTTTTCATATTGCTTTCATTGGCCAATGAGGCAATAGCGGGCATTTCATTTTCTGAGTGCAGGAAGGAGGGAGCTGCAAAAGCTGCGGCACCTGTCAGTAATGTCTTTTTTATAAAATCTCTACGGTTCGTCATATTGCTTAAATTTTAATTTTTTCTTGTTTTATATTTTGATATAAATATTCTTTCTGTATAATGTGTATCCTATTATTCCGATAACAACAGCTATAGATAATGCCATGAGTAGCGATGAAAAACAATTATCTCCAAAGTAATGAGCTAATACATGCTGATAATACCATGTATGAAGTGTGTTTCCTCCAATTGAAATATGTATCAGAGCGATGAATAATAGTTCGCCTGCTGTATAGCAGAATAATGGATTGACGCCATATACAGTAAAAAGTTTGAATCCTTTTTGATATTTTCGGATATCAATTATCCAAATAAGTAAAGATAATAGTAGAATGCCGGCACCACAAGTCATAAATACATAAGTGGGCGACCAAATTTTCTTGTTTATCGGACAGCCATAGCTGAATAGATATCCGGCGAACAAGAGTACAGTACCTATCAGAAAAAGTTTCTCTAATTTACTGTGTATATTTTCTTTTTCAATGCAAATTTTGCCAATACAGTATCCGATGAGTGTATGTGATATGGATGGTATCGTGCTTAATATTCCTTCAGGGTCAATACCATGATCGTTGTAAAGATGTGAAGCTCCTAAAATATATTGGTCAATAACAGCGATTATATTTTGTGGTCCATAGACAAATCCATTGCCAGTCACTAATATAATTTGATATATGAGGAGTAATACAGTGATTAAAGCAGGAATATATTTTTCGTGAATATTTGTACATATGATAACTGTAAAAAAGTAACAAAAGAGCTAGGCGCTGCAATACTCCTGGTATTCTTAATTCTTGAAAGCTGCACATACCCTTAGCACACCAGTTGATGAATAATCCGATGAGAAATAATAAGATGGTACGTTTAACTACTTTCTTTATTAATGGTAAACTAAATGAAAAATTAAATTTTTTGAGTGATATATAAGTTGAGATACCCATTATGAACATGAAAAAAGGAAACACCAAATCTGTCGGTGTTAGTCCGTTCCATACAGCATGCGTCAATGGCGTGTAGACATGTTTCCATGAGCCAGGATTGTTGACGATAATCATACCTGCAATTGTAATTCCTCTTAAAACATCCAAGGAGATAAGGCGCTGTGCTTTTTCCATAATGATAAGGTTTTATATCAGTTTGAAGATACAGATTATCAACATCTTTGATAATCTGTATCTTTATAAGGCACTTATTTATTGCTGAACTTCTTGCTGACGATTTGTATCCCACCAAACGTGTACAGTAGAGCCGTCTCCTTGATTTTGATTAAGGGAGGAGCTTGTTGCATTTTCACTGTTCTCACGTCGTTCATCGTCGGTATATCTTAATTTTCTGATGAATTCATGATTGGCAGGATTAATGTTAGCATCTTCACTATGCAGAACAGGTGAAAGTTTCGGATATCCTGTTCTACGGCATTCTGCCATGCCTCTATGCCATTAGGATAAAGGGCTAGCCATTTTTGTGTTCCGATTTTTTCTAATTTTCTGTTCTTTTGTTATCGTTGTCGTTCCATGCAACTTTACCTGTTGTCATATAAGTTTCGTCGTTGGTTGATGGAGACAGTGAAGCGTCACTTAAGAATGAACGCTCATCTGCTAAAGAAGCTTTAATGCCTTCTTTGTAATTTTCTCCAGCATCTCCAGCGCCGTTCCAGCCAAGTAGAGCTGCTTCAGCCTTTAACAGACAAACTTCACCGTAAGTCATGATTTTTAGAGGAAGAGTAACTGTTATATTTAATACATCTTCCGAAGGGGTTGTTTGAGAGTTCCAGTCGGGATATGCTTGTAATCCAAGGCAAACAGAATGTCTTCTTACTCCGTTTTCCGGCAATCCGATTTCTGTTGCATTCATTCCGTTTGACATGCCGGCAAATTGTTCTCCAGTATAAGTATTGTCTCCATTTCTTAAAGCTGCAACGTAATCTTGTGTTTGTCCAAACCAGAGAGGCATACGTGGATCAGTGACTGTACTTTCATTTTTTAAAATATTTTCCATAGTTTTACTCATACAGAATCCGTTCCATAAGCTCATCATGTATAAAGGATGTCCCCATCCCCAATCTCCGGTAGCAGAGGCTGTCATATAGGCATTGTCATCATTGCTGGTCATTACTCCGCTTGCCAAGCTGCTTCACCTTCTGATTTTGCACGTGCCGGATCGATATATGAAATTCTCAGTGCATAGCGTAATCTTAATGAATTACCAAAACGGATCCATTTTTGAATATCGCCTCCAAAGAACTAGATCATTGTCTGAAGTACAGGTTGTTTTGTCCTTCTCTTGTTTTCTTTTTAATTATGTTTTACTGCCTTCTTCGTTTAAATTTCTTAAAAAATTATTCATTGAATAGTTATAGATTTCCTGA
>ENA-OQJS01000042-OQJS01000042.1-human-gut-metagenome-genome-assembly--contig:-NODE-42-length-24033-cov-1.576132_pt1 | contig 24033 bp, 20 predicted proteins | sample MGYA00242598_ERZ504764 | MGnify/ENA primary metagenome ERZ504764 (study PRJEB26092, sample SAMD00036368) | human gut metagenome | host: Homo sapiens | study: EMG produced TPA metagenomics assembly of...
GTCGAACATTATGGATATGAAGAAGCAAAGAAATCAGTTCTTGAATCCATGAAAAAGTTAAAGACAGATTATCTGGATCTGGTATTGCTTCACCAGCCATTTTCAGATGCTTACGGTGCTTACCATGCATTGGAAGATCTGTACGATGAGGGAAAATCAGAGCAATCGGAATTTCCAACTTTTATGTAGACAGAATGGTTGATTTTGCATCCTTCAACCGCATTAAACCTATGGTAAATCAGGTGGAAACCCACATCTTCAATCAGCAGAAAGAGATGAAGGAATGGGCAGACAAATATGATATCCGGTTAGAAGCATGGGCACCATTCGGTGAGGGCAGAGGAGGCACCTTTGAGAATCCTGTCATCGCAGAGATTGCAGAAAAATATCAGAAAACTCCGGCACAGGTTATGCTTCGCTGGCATATTCAGAGAGGGGTAGTGGTTATTCCGAAATCAACACACATTGAGAGAATGGAAGAAAACTTTAATGTTTTTGATTTCACACTTTCTGATGAAGATATGAAGACTATTGCAGAACTGGACAAGAAGACAAGCTCCTTCTTCTCGCATCAGGATCCGAATATGGTGGAATGGTTCGTGAAGATGGTTGAGGAAAAGAAAAAAGAATAATGACCCGTAAAAATCGGGACATTATCTTAAAAATAGAAGCATAACCTTATCAGTTTTTCTTAAGTTCAAAATCGAATGTTGCCGGAACAAAACCAGGCAATGCAACAGGTTCATTGTCGCCTTCACCCAACGAAACTTCAGGGACATAAATCTTGAACTTCAGATTTGTTGTTTCTACTTCGTAATTCGCTCCATCAACCGGAGATACTTTAACCTCAATATGTAAATTCTGAGCCTCTCCACCTTCAGTTTCCGACGGATTGATACATTCAGTTCCAAAGGCTTCGGATCGAGAACGAATAAAATACTATCTTTTTCTGTATTCAGTTCCGGTTCGTATCCTATCTTATAACTTACATCACCTACTGCTTCTACAATCTTATTCGCAGTTTCCTCATCACCAACAATATCAAGTACAATATCTTTTATCGGGAAACTGTCAAAATAAACAGTATCATTGTCCACCTTTACCGCAACATCTGTGCCCTCAGGAGTATCTTCTCCTCCATCAGTTCCGTCTTCCGTTGTAGTAGATTCGGTCAGATAAAACATTTTTCCTGTATAATTGCCAAACATATGATCTGTTGTCACTTCGACAGGAGGTGTCGGAGTTGTTTCGTCGTCATCACTGCAAGCTACAAAGCCCAAAGAACATCCAAGCATCAGCATGGAAATAAATAAACGGTTCAGTTTAATTTGTTTTTTCATTTCTCTAATTTTTCGTTTGAAACTTCAATTACTAGTTTTATCAGCTGACACATAAAAAATGCCAGGTAACAAGTATTACTGCACAAGTTTATAGAGAAAAATAAATAAAATTTTTATTGAAGAATTTTAACATTTAACCATGCAGATTCATATCAATTCATCATTTAGAGAGTAAAAAGCTATTTAATGTTCAACAAAAAAACATATATTATGAAAACTCATTTTCCATTTTGCAAGGGATTTATAATGGCAGCAGCACTGACAAGCATTATGGGATTGTCATCTTGCCTGGATGACGATGATGAAAACTATTATTATATTAATTATCCTAATGCACTGGTTACTGTTAAGAGTGATGCAAATGATAGTTTTTTCCTCCAGCTGGATGACAGTACAACACTGCTACCGGTAAATCTCGCATCTTCTCCCTTTGGAGATAAAGAAGTGCGTGCTCTTGCCAATATAGAAGAAGTAGATGAACCAAGCGGAGCATATACTAAAGCTGTACATATTAATTGGATAGACAGCATTCTCACCAAACCGATAGCTACTGACTTGGGAGAGGAAAATGACCAGACTTACGGAACAGACCCTGTAGAAATAGTTAAAGACTGGGTAACAATAGCAGAAGACGGATATCTGACCTTACGATTCCGTACTGTATGGGGAGCAGGATCTCAACCTCATTTTGTAAACCTATTACTGGGAAATAATCCTGACAATCCGTATGAAGTAGAATTCAGACACAACGCATATGGAGATACATACGGCGAGTCTGGAGATGCACTGGTAGCATTTAAGCTGGACGGGCTTCCTGATACAGAAGGAAAGACAGTAAAGCTTACTCTCAAATGGAAATCATTCAGTGGAGACAAGTCAGCAGAATTCGATTATTGTACACGTAAATCGCTGGCTCCTCAGAACTCAGCAATTACATCTGTAAGAAGCAATTACAAACTCAAGTAACCCCTTTATAAATATATAGATACACTTAAAGAAGACAAAAACCTAGAAAATGTCCCGGTAGCATGATTTTCCATATTCTAAATAACCGCATACCATAACTTTTATCATGCTTACCGGGACTTTTATTGTAATATGTTATCTCTACGTATTATACAATCTTCACCAATTGATCCCTTTCCTATTGAAAAAATATTGGTTGCCGAAAACCATGTCCCGACAACCAATAACGAATCTTTATTTATACTCAAATTCCACAATATTTTGCGTATCAGCCGATGAAGAAGATATATAAGCTTTAAACTTGCCCGGCTCTGCAACCCATTCATGTTTGCGATCATCAAAGAATTGTAAGTCCTCCGGTTTTATCGTAAAAGTTATTTCTTTTTCTTCACCTGGTTGAAGTGAAACTTTCTGAAATCCTTTTAACTCTTTCTGCGGGCGAAGCAAAGAACATTTTTCATCTCCAATATACAATTGAACGGTTTCTTTTCCGGCTACCGTTCCTGTATTCTTAACCTTTACTGAAACCGACAGAGTTTCTCCTTCATTCATTTGTTTAGCCGACAAAACAGGCTTACTATACTTGTAAGTAGTATAACTCAATCCATAGCCAAACGGGAAGAGAGGTTTAATCTTCTTAGTGTCATACCAGCGATACCCAACTAATATATCCTCTTTATATTCCTGTTTGATACTATCGCCCGGATAACTCATTTCGCCATAAAAAATGAGCCGGACAATCTTTCAGTTTTACCGGATAAGAGAAAGGAAGCTTTCCGCTAGGATTTACTTTTCCAGTAAGCACATCAGCTAGTGCATCTCCTCCAACCGAACCTAGATACCAGGACTGTACGATAGTGGGAACCTTTTTTACCCACGGCATCTCGACAGCATTTCCACTTACGATTACAGCTACCAGATTCTTATTTACTTTCAACAAGCCCTCAATCAGTTCATTCTGACCAAAAGGAAGTTCGTAAGACAAGCGGTCACCTCCTTCACAATCTTGGAAATGATTCTTGTTCAATCCGCCAATAAAGATAACCAAATCAGCCTTAGCTGCCTTTTCTACGGCATCATTGCGTAAAGAATCGACTGTAGCCTGAGGTATTTTTTCCTCACGACCATACATTGGACGGCCAGCTGCATATCCTTGTGCATATACAATACGATTGCCAAAGTATTTTTTCAGCCCATCCAACGGTGATATAAATTTCTTCACTTTCAATTCGGAAGAACCTCCTCCCAACATCAAATTACGTGTAGCATTATCACCTACAACCAATATCTGCTTATACTGATCAGGAGCAACAGGCAATAAAGCTGGTTGCTTTCTGGCTGCTTCATTTTTCAATAGCACGATACCTTCTGTTGCTACCTGATAAGCAGCCTGTTCATGAGCTTCATTGGTCATCGATCCAAAAGGTTTCTGACGATTCATGGCTGTACGGAAAATCAAGCGCAAGACACGAGCAGCCTTATCGTTCACTACCTCCATCGGTATTTTTCCTTCCTTAACCATCTTCAGATAGTTCCTTCCCAAATAGTAGTCGTCATACCCAAACTCCGACTCAGAAGTCAAGCCATTGGTATACGATCCCATTTCAATATCCAGTCCGTACATGGCAGCTTCATATGTATCATGTGCGGCTCCCCAGTCGGTTATCACACACCCGTCGAATCCCCATTCATCTTTCAGTATGTCATTATTCAGCAGTTTATGGTGAGTAGCATGCATTCCGCGTACTTTATTGTATGCTCCCATGATGCTCCATACACCACCACGCTGTACGGCGGCTTTAAATGCCGGAAGATAAATTTCATACAAAGCACGATCACTAACCTGTACATCGATGTGCCCGCGCCAAAGCTCCTGATTATTTAATGCATAATGTTTCACACAAGCAGCCACACCGTTTTTCTGAACTTCCTGAATATAAGGAACACACATCTCAGAAGCCAGATAAGGATCTTCTCCCAAGTATTCAAAATTTCTTCCGTTAAGTGGAGTACGATAAATATTCACCCCCGGTCCTAACAGTACATCTTTCTTGCGGTAACGCGCTTCTTCACCAATCGCTTTACCATACTTCGCAGCCAGATCCGGATTCCAGCTAGCTGCCAGACAAGTCAATGCCGGAAAAGCTGTACAGCTATCACTCGTCCATCCGGCATATCCCCAGTCGTTCCAATTAATTTCGGCACGAACTCCATGTGGCCCGTCACTCATCCACAGTTCAGGAATACCCAAACGTGGACAACCGGGTGAACTGAATTTACCCTGAGCGTAACTGAGTCTTGTCTTCTCTTCCAATGTCATTCGCTTCAGAGCATCCTGTACTCTTACTTCCAACGGCTGTTTATCATCCAGATAAACAGGAATATCCGTTTTATTTTGTGCATGTAACGAAGCACATGCAATACTCAATAATCCTATAAAAATAAACGTCTTTTTCATAATATTCTTTTTTCAGCCAAGATAATATTATTCTGAAACAATATCAACTACAGCTTCTTTTAATCCCTCAGAAATCGCTTTCAAACGCGCTGCTCCTGTTTTTCCATTATTCTGCAATACGACCAAGCATTTACCGTTGAACGCCTTTCGTTTATTATCTTTAAAACGTTCCATCGAAGTCTGGCTTCCATTGTCAACTCCAGCTATAAACAGGTTTCCTTCTACCTCAAAACGAACCAGATTATCCGCAAGAGGACAAATATTTCCTTCTGCATCCAAGATTTCTACTGTTACAAAACTCAAATCAGTACCGTCTGTTTTCAAGATATTTCTATCTGGAGTCAGACGTATCATACTCGGTGTTCCCGCTGTACGAATTTCTTTTTCGGCAACCACTGTTCCTGCTTTTCGAGCAACAACCTTAACACTTCCCGGCTCATATTTTACACGCCAAAAAACATGTAAATGATTATCATCTTTCGATTTTATTCCTTGTGATTTACCATTCACAAACAGTTCCACTTCATCTGCCTGATTATAATAACACCACATATCAACATCCTGTCCCTCGGTCCAGTTCCAATGCGGGAAAAGATGCAAGACTTGTTTATCTGTCCATTCCGACTGATAGAGATAGTATACATCTTTAGGGAAACCAGCCAAATCAACAATACCAAAATATGAACTGCGTGCGGGCCAGCCATAAGGAGTCGGTTCACCGATATAGTCGAAACCAGTCCATACATATTGCCCGCTGATAAAATCATTTTTCTTTATCAACAGCAAACTTTCTTCATGAGTATTTCCCCAGGGAACATGACAGTTTTCATAAGAAGAACATGCAAATGTTGAATCATAAAATGGTTTATCCCAGCGTTCAGGCCAAATAAACATCTGGTCGCTCGGCATCCGGTAATATCCACGTGTCATCAGAGCCGAATTACTTTCCGTAATGATAAACGGTTTGCCAGGGAAATTTTTTGGAACCTCAGGAATGTTGACATTATGATAATTATAGCCAATGATATCCAACGCTCCGGAACGGAACAAATGATTAGCAGGATTAGGTTCATTGCATCCTGCTGTAATCGGACGAGTCGGATCCAAGGTTCTTACAAAATCGGCCAGTTTCTTTGTAAGTAAAGAGTTTACACTTTCTTCACCTTCCTTAGCCAGCATGTCTGCCGAGTGGCCGAAATTCAGAATCAGGTTAGCTTCTTCCAGACTTAAAGTATCAGCCTGCGCATCACTCCATTGTTCCAATACCTCATTTCCGATACTCCACATAAAAATAGAAGGATGATTACGGTCGCGAAGAATAAAATCGTGCAAATCTTTTTCATGCCATTCATTGAAGTAACGTGCATAATCATGAGCAGTCTTTTTCTTGCGCCACATGTCAAACGCTTCATCCATTACAATAAATCCCATACGGTCGCACAAATCAAGCAGTTCTGGTGCCGGAGGATTATGTGAACAACGGATACCATTACAGCCCATTTCTTTCAAGATCTGCAACTGGCGTTCGATGGCACGTACATTGACCGCTGCTCCCAGGCATCCCAAATCATGATGCATGCAGACACCATTTATTTTGACCGGCTTGCCATTCAGCGTAAACCCTTTTGCTGCATCAAAAGAAAACCTACGAATACCGACAGGAGTTACATAACGATCGACACATTGTCCATCTTTCTGAATTTCTGTAACCAAAGTATACATGTAAGGACGCTCAATGCTCCACAATAAAGGAGAGCTTACCTTTAAATCTTGAGAAACATCAACAGCCTTTCCTGCTATTGTATTCAGAGAAGACTCTGCCTGAGCAACTTTCTTTCCCTCTGCATCTTGCAGGATAGAATAAACAGATACTCCAGCATCTGCCTGCGTTCCTATATTCTCAACCGTTGTAACGACTTTCAAAGAAGCCTGCTGAGTATCGACACTTGTTGTAGTAACATATGTTCCCCACTCTGCAACACGGATATCTCCTGTTTTCACCAACCATACGTTACGATAAATACCACATCCCGAATACCAGCGAGAATTAGGCTGTTCAGCATTATCAACACGTACAGCTATCACATTCTTTTCTCCCCACTTCAGATATGGAGTCAAATCGTAACTGAATGAAATATATCCATAAGGACGCTTGCCCAACGAAATTCCATTAATGAAAACTTCCGAATTCATGTAAACTCCATCAAACTCGATACGAAAATGTTTTCCTTTATTTCCGTCCGCTGGAATAAACGTCTTCCGATACCATCCGATACCACCAGGCAAAGCACCTCCACCTGTTCCCGAAGAATTATCCTGACTGAAATCTCCTTCGATGGCCCAGTCATGGGGTAAATTTAATTTTCTCCAACCCGAGTCAGCAAATACTACTTGTGCAGCCAATGAATCATCAATCAGAGAAAAACACCATCCGTCATTAAAGCTCAGTCTTTCTCTCGGCTCAGAAGAAGGAGAGCTGCATGCTCCCAATAAGAACATGCAGCACACTCCTATTATAATAGATTGAATAAATTTATGACTCATAAATTTTACAACTGAATGGTTTGTGAAGTTCCATTATATTTTACAACAATACCTTTAGCATTCATATCGAACGGCTTCGGGCTATTGGCATTCACTTGAATTATTTCGAATGTACGTTCTTTCAACATACCGTCAAACTCACCTGTACGTTCTCCTATTACCAATTGCTTTTTAGCTTCGTTGTAAGTCATCGGAATCATCGCATATTTACCTTGCTCATAATTATAGTTTACACCTTCATCTTCATATAAAGTAAAGGCAGCATCCGCACCCTGATAAACATACAACTTGATATGTTCTGCCTGCTTTTCATCCGTATACTGGATCTCAGGACCGAAAGGTACAATTGAACCGGCACGCACGAACAACGGAATACGTTCGTAAGGAGCATCTACCATTTTCTTCTCACCACCTGCCTGGAACTTGCCAGTATAGAAGTCGTACCATCCTGCTGATTTCGGGAAATATACCTCACGACTTCTGTCACCGTAGTGATAAACCGGAGAAACCATGAATGACGGACCGAACATGAACTGGTCGCCAACATTATTTACATTCGTATCGGCAGTAAAGTCCATTACCAGCGGACGCATAATCGTATAGTCGTTAAACCATGTCATACCAGCCAGTGAGTAGATATACGGCATCATGCGGTAACGCAGTTTAGAATAGTAAACAACCGAATTGTAAGCCGGATGACCTTCGGGAGCAATTTCCCATATTTCGCGGAACGGATATTGTCCGTGTGCACGATACAACGGACAGAATGCACCAAACTGATACCAGCGTGCATTCAGTTCACGCCATTCCTTATAATCAGCATTTTCTGTTTTTGTTTCATTCCACTGTTTCTGTCCTGCTACATAGCGGTTCTCTACACAGAAACCACCAATATCCATTGTCCAGTAAGGTATACCGCTTACTGCAAAATTCAATCCGGCAGTAATCTGTGCTTTCATATCTTCCCAGCGTTCCTATATCACCACTCCATGTAGCTGTAGAATAACGCTGCAAACCGGCAAATCCAGAACGGGTAAGCAGGAAGACACGCTTATTATTGTCTACACTGCGCTGACCGTCATAGATTGCTTCAGCATTCATCAGTGCATAAGCATTGAAATATTCTGCAGAAGGTCCCAATGCTGTAGGACCGCATAAATCCTTGCGATATTGCAAATCCGTACAGTCGCGCACGTTCGGTTCGCTGGCATCCATCCACCAGGCATCAATACCCAACGGATAATAATGTTCGTACATCTGCTTCCAGAACAATTTACGTGCATCTGCATCGTAGGCATCATAGAAGCCATAATGATAACCCGGACCTACCCAGTCTTTCAGGCTGTCCTTAACTGACTGCTGATAAATCCAGCCATTCTTATCAAACTCCTTGTAATGTTCGGTTGTTACATAGAATTTCGGCCATACAGAAATCATCATACGTCCGTGCATGGCATGAATGGAGTCGACCATAGCCTGAGGATCAGGGAAACGGTTCTTGTCGAATTCATGACTTCCCCAGGCATCTTCCGGCCAATGATTCCAGTCGAGGACAATATTGTCAATCGGAATCTGACGGTCGCGGAAACCTTTCAGTGCACCAAGCATTTCATCAGATGTATTATACTTTTCACGCTCTGCCAGAATCCCATTGCCCATTTCGGCATGATAGGAGCTTTTCCGGTAAGAGTACGATAACCGCTGATTACATCATCCATATTATCACCGGCTACAAAATAATAATCAAGCTGCTTGGTCATTTCACTCCACCACGACTGCTTGCCCTGTTCTTTCGGATCAACCGGACTCAGTACACGCAGTCCCGAGTAAGAAACAGCTCCGTCCGGCTCCCATTCTATTTTAAGAGGAACTTTCTTTCCAGCTTCCAGGTTGACAGCAAATTTATAACTGTTCGGATTCCATGCCGTACGCCAGCGTTCAGGAACTACCAGTCATTATTTATATATACTTTCGTATAACCGGCATAATAAAGGATAAACTTAAACTCACCCGATTCTGAAGGTTCAATCATACCTTCATACGTTACTTTTGCTCCCATAAACGGGAAATTCTCAGGCAGGTTAACTACCTTCGACAAGTCTTCACGTTTCAGATGTTCGAAATAAAGAGAAGGCTCACGGCGAACAATGGTTTCTGCTCCTGACTTTGTATCAGGTACATAAGTACCGGTCAGCGCTCCCTCCTTGCCGTCCTTGTCATATAGTTTAAATACCTGTCCTAGCTGAGAATAGTCATTGGGGTTACCAAAACGACAAAGAGAATAACTGTCCAACAGAACACCATAATTCTTGTTCGATACAATGAATGGAACAGATACCTTTGTATTATACTGGAACAACTCTTCGTTCTTTCCTTTATAGTTGAATTCCTCTGCCTGATGCTGGCCCAGCCCATAAAAAGCTTCATCATCGGGAGATTCGAATACCTGACGGATTGAATATCCTTTGGTACCTTCCACTTCGATAGGAGTAAATGTCTTTCCTCCCCCCTTATTTTCCTGAAGAATCATCTTTCCGTTTTCATCCGTAAACCAGACTTCACCGGTAGAGCTTAAAACAAAAGCCTTGACTTCTTTGGTTGAAACAGTGATTGTATCTCCCTGCTGTGAAACAGTAAACGGAGTCTGTTTTTCCTGAGGAACAACAACCAGACTCTTTGAATCGGTAAATTTGCTTTCCGGAGTAGCAGATACATGTATCAACTTATCTCCCATTACCTGAAAACGAACCAGGCGAGTATCCTGTCCTCCCTTTTGCTGAACCTTAACGATGACACCATTATCTGTCTGTTCATAGACCTTGCCAGAGCAGGACCCAAAAATCAGCCCTGCCAACAAACAGTAAGAAATGTTTTTCATATTCATAAACCTATGTTTAAAGTTAAATACTAAATACATCTTTATCTCGTATTGCAAATTTAAACATTCCCCTATAAAACAACTAGTTATAATGTTTTACAAAAGGGAAAGTTTTCAATACATAGGTCTATCAAATGTTTCTAACTTAGGTATAATTTGTTACTTATCTTCCTTTTCCTGATATGCAGAAGGCAAAACCCCAAATTCTTCTTTAAAATAACGACTGAAATACTTAGGGTTATTAAATCCTACCTGAAAAGCGATTTCCGAAACATGAAGCTGACTGTCACGCAATAGTTGAGCAGCTCTTTTCAGACGAATAACACGAATAAACTCGATAGGAGTTTTTCCTGTAATCTGTAACATCTTCTTATACAAATGAACCTGCTCATGCCCAGTTCACGACTCAGCTCTTCTACCGACAGATCACTGCGAGAGATATTATCCTCTACATATTTTATAGCTTTCTCTATCAGCTTTTCATCCAAAGAAGTAATGACAATATCACTAGGCGCAGGATCGATAGTACCCTTTGACACATTATAACGGCTTAATTCTATCAGTTTTCTGATACGCAGAACCAGAATAGTCATATTAAACGGTTTCGTCACATAATCATCTGCCCCCATGGTCAATCCTTCCACTTTCGATTCCGTATTTTGTTTAGCTGAAAGCAGAATCACCGGAATGTGTGCTGTACGTTTATCTTCTTTTATCAAACGGCACAATTCGTTTCCATCCATTTCAGGCATCATAATATCACTAACCACCAAGTCGGGCATTTCTTCACTGTTTTGCAAGATATCCCATGCCTCTTTTCCGTTCGATGCCAGTTTCACCCGATACTGCAATCCCAGACTATACTCCATAAACAGACGGAAATCGTCATTATCATCTACAATCAGTAACAATGGGAATTTACTCTTGTCGGCCTCTTCATTAGATCGTCCTGCTGCTTCAGGAAGTAAATCCGGAACCGGCATGGAGTTAGCCGGATGATATTGCACATCAACATGCTTCACCGGTATATGTACAACAAATACAGCTCCTTTACCGATATTATCGAAAACAGTGACATCTCCTCCATGTAAAGCAACAAAAATCGTGTACCAGACTTAATCCAATGCCTGTACCGCTCGTTGCATCCACGTTTTCTTTGTTTTCTGTCTGATAAAAACGATCGAATATATGTTCCTTATCCGCATCACTTATTCCTACCCCTGTATCGGCAACCTTTATTTCTATCACATCGATATCTTCCTGAATGTGCTCTACCATAACCGTAACCCTGCCACCTTCAGGAGTGAACTTAAACGCATTAGCCAGCAGATTCATCACAATCTTACCCACCTTGTCGGCATCGAAAGCCATTGTAAAGTGATCTACACTCGAAAAGAACGAAAAGTGTATCTGCTTTTTATCGGCCATCAGCAAGAAAGAATCGCATACCCCTTGTATGTAAGTAATGATATCTCCTTCAGAAAGTGATAAATGATGAGAACTCATTTCACCTTTTCGGAAATCAAGCAACTGATTGACCAATACTAGCAGACGATGTGCATTGCGATACATAAGCTGAAGCCTCATTTTTCGAGATTCATCATTGCTTTCTTCTTTCAGCATCTGTTCCAGCGGAGCAATAATCAGAGTCAGCGGAGTACGAAGTTCGTGACTGATATTGGTAAAGAAACGGAACTTCATATTATTTACTTCCTCATTCTTAGCTACTTCCAGTTCTATCTGATGTAACTTGAACTTTTCTCTCTCACGCTTCAGCAAACGGAAACGTGCCAGGAACAGTAGTCCTACACCAATCATAAAATACAATAAATAAGCCCACCAGGACATCCAGAACGGAGGCAAGACTTCTATTTCAAGACTCGATACATCCTGACCGATATATCCGTCGCTATTGACAGCTTTCGCGCTCAGAATATACTTTCCGGGAGCCAAATTTGTAAAAGTCAGACTATGCACGCCCTCAGGCAGTGAAAGCCATTCTTTGTTAAAACCTTTAAGCTGATACATATAGCGTGTTTTCTCCGGCAAAAGCAAATTGTCGGAAGCCAAGAATATAGAAAAAATATTCTGCTTATAATCCAGCGTAAGTTTGCCTATACGGTTAAGAGATTCTGGCAACAATACACGACCGTCTACACGTTCGCCTACTTGTATTTCTTTGTTGAACAGTGAAAGACCGGTAAACAACACCTTAGGAAGTAATTTATTATAACGGACATTTTCCGGACTAAATACATTTATGCCATACAGTCCTCCTAAAAGTATTGCTCCATTATTCAATTCACGGATAGACCTGAGATTAAAATCACAATTTTGAAGTCCATCTTTGTCATTATATACATGCGGAACAAACTGATACTCACCTGTATCACCTTTCGTTACATTCAGATGAATCAGCTGGCGTGCCGATGTTACCCACATATCTCCGCTATTATCTTCTGCCACTCCTGCAATAATCCCCCCGTTATCCGGCATGACATCAGACAAACTCTTTACTTTTCCAGACTTTACATTATAGATATTAAGCCCGCCACGAGTGGCAATCCATACAAGTCCCCGACTATCTTTAAATACCTGATTTATTTCATTATGAGTAATTCCTACACTATCTTTTTCCTGCAAAATAGCCTTTATCTTACGACTTTCTACATCAAAGACAGCCACTCCCTGACTGGCAGTACCTATCACCAGATCGTTTTCATTGGTAAAGCACAAGGAAACAATATGATTATCATTAAGCCTGCCTTCTCCAAGTCTATCGTCTGAAAACTATGATCAGAAGGATTCAGACATTGAATACCGGCATCCAAAAAGCCAATCCATATATTACCTTTCCGGTCTTCTTGCAAAGCCCAAATCTTATCACTCAGAAGCTTACTTCCATCACCGGCTTTAAACGAACGTATCGCAGTACCTTCTATACAATACAAGCCCCCATTGAATGTGCCTATCCACAGTTTTCCGTCGGAAGCTCTCAACAAAGCAACAACAGGTTCTTCTCCCAATGTAAAATGTTTTTCTATTTGACGAGTAGTATAGTTCCAAAGCATTACTCCATTGTCATTTGTACCAGCCATGCCTTATCTTTTCCTTCAGGCTCTATACTTGTCACATCACCTGTATAATCTATTTCGAATTTAAATATGCTTTCGCCATAGTAAGAGATACCCTTCTTGTAAGTTCCAACCCATACAATTCCATCTCTGTCTGTATACAACGTATAAACCGTATTATGAGATAGGCTCCGGTCTGTATTTTTCTCAGAAGAAACAGATACTACCCGTCCGTCAGCTTTCGTAAGAATATCTATACCGCTATAATCCTTGCCCATCCAAATTCTGCCTTTAGCATCCTGCGTAATGCTATGCACAAAGTCAGAACGGTTACGCCAGCGTTCCGTAACGTCTTCCTGCCATTTTCCTTTCTCCAAATCGTATACCCACACGCCTGAGATACTATATATCCAAATACATTCCTCCCGATCGACAAATAAGGAAAAATCAATTTGCTTACCATCCTGGTTATCATTCTTCACTTCTTCCTTTATCCATCTGACAGTCAACCGGTCACGATCAACACAAACCAGCAAGCCTGTATCATAGACAAATAAAATTCCATCCTTACACTCTGCTATATCCGAAATACCGACCAACGGCAATTTATGTTCCTGAAAAGAAAAACATGCCGGCTTACTGTTCTTATTATACCGGTAGCATCCCTCTCCCATTACATAAATCCATACATTTTCCTTTGAATCGACAAAGATATCACTTGGAACTCCTCTGCTTCCCAATGAAGTCATAAACGGAGTTAAATCGGTTTGAAACACTTCTTTTGCCTTGTCAAACAGTACATACCCCTTTGCTGTCTTTACCCAGAATTGCCCGTCAGGCAGTTCTACCATACTTTCTATAAAGTTATCAGGAAGTGAATTCTGATTATACTCCTGACGAGTAAAAACCTTAAATGTATACCCATCGTAACAGTTTAACCCTGCTAATGTACCAAACCACATAAGTCCCTCACGGTCTTTATAAATACACCGTACAGAATTATTTGACAATCCGTCGGATACTTCGAGATGCTTAAACATGAAAGACTGCGCATGCAGGGAAAGCAATGAAAAAAGCAAGGCTAGCAAAGTGTATATTCTTATCATATCACATATCAATTTCTAAAGCAAAGAAAGTAAATTTTTGTAAAGCAAACAAACCTTTTACTTCCTTTTTTCTCTCTCGACACAATGACTAACTCAATCTGCTATCAATTGTATTCCGCAATAAGCAAAAAAAAGATTTATCTATCTGAAATAAAAGGAGTTGCATACCCTTTCCCGAATACTATAAAAAATATCAGGATGAGTTGCTTTTTCTTTGTACAAATTTTCAAAAAACATCAGGATAAATAAAACAAAACATGCTGATCTTTTCTGAAAAAGAACAGCATGTTTTTGTTCCATATACAAAAAGCCCTTCACACTTACACAAATAAGTGAAAGGTGCGAAGGGCAAAACTAGTATTTATTTTATACCTTCCATCAATCCATTATATTCCAGTTCATCATAAACCTGCAAATTTTTACGGTCGAACACTCCATCACCTCTATCCCAGTAGAATGGAACAAGTCCACGAGCATTGGCCTCGCGTACAACACACTTATCGAAAGCAGCACGCGACAAATCATGTCCTTCCTGAGCCTGCTGATCGGGCAAAGTACGACGGACAGCTGCAAATTCTCCAATAATAACAGGTACTCCCTGATCGGTAAACTTCTCTTTCAGCTTCTGGAACTGCGACTTTATATAATCTTCCCCACAGATATTATCCCATCTGCCTTCATACGTTCCGGTAGCATATTTTTTGTTTTCCTCACCCCAGAAATAGAAAGCCTTTCCCCCAGCTTTCATCATTTTCCATTCCACAGAACTGCCAGGAACTGTAATAATGCACTTCCACACTCAAGCGGTCAGGAGTCATATCAACAGGCAAAGAAGTCATATACTGCATCGTTTTGTCTATGTCAGTAGAAGGTCCCTGAACAATCAGGTTACGGTAAACATTCTTTCCACCGGTAGCTCTTACAGCATCCACAAAAGTCTGCTCGTATTTCAGCAAAGTAGCCATATCATCTTCATCTTCTACATTAGGCTCATTACATCCGGCAAACAACAAATGTTCATCATAATCGCGGAAATAGGTGGCAATCTGCGTCCATAATACTTTCTGCTTATTATTTACCTCTTCACTATATCCGTTGGGAATATCATTTTCAAGCCATCCGCCATCCCAGTGTATATTCAGAATAGCATATAAATCGTTCTGCATGCAATAATCCACCACTTCCTTCACACGTGACAACCATGAAGATTTTATTTCGTAAGTAGTTTCATCACTCAGATACTGATCCCATGCACACGGAATACGTACAGCATTGAATCCCATCTCACGTATCTTGTCTATCATGGCAAGGGTTGTAGCAGGATTTCCCCAAGCAGTTTCACCACCTGTTGCTCCAGTGAGTTTCCCAAGTTCCATCCTATTTTGATATTTTTCATCAATTCAGAAGCATCCTGTTCCATTCCAGTCTTGTCAGCTTCAGGTACAGAAAGAGCTTCCTGAGTAACAGTGACAGATTCTGTCAGATTATCCAATGTAAATACAATGGTAGCAGTACGTATCTCTCCTGTTGCATTCTGAGCCACCATGAATGTTTCAGTACGTGTTTCTACCGCACGTGTATCCACATGTTGAATCCAGTCTGCATTAATGTCAATCTGACAATCACCGGTAGTCTGCATCTGTACCGTAAATTCTCCTCCTTCACCAGGCAACGTGTATTCATGCTCTTCTACCAGCAAATAGTCATTGGCAGTCTGTACCACCTTCACCGTTCCATTAACCTCAGCTCCTTTTACTGTAATTACAGCTGTTCGATTTTCTGTATTCGGATTTTCTGTGACATGTACCAAATATTTAGCTGTTTTTTCGGATGTTGAAACTTGTTGAACAACAGAACACCAGTCGGCTGCATCGGAAGTTACTTCATAAGCAGCATTAGACTGTATATACAAAAGAGCTTCACCTTCATGCTTTCCAAAAACCAGTTCCTCTTTCGAAATCTTCAGATATGGAGCACCGGTAGCATCATCTTCAGAGCAAGCACTCAACAGCAAACTCATTAAACAAGTAAGAGTTCCCAGAAAATAAATAAAAGTATTTTTCATAGTTCGTTATGGTTAATAGTTTAAGAGCATACATATCTGGCAGCAGCCATCAATATGTATGCCTCTTTATATTTGTATTACAAAATTTTCAGACTGTCAATTGTAACATTTACAGCATCCAGATCAGCAATATCACTGAACATATCGAAGATATCGATTACAAATACAATGACACCATTATAAGCAGCTTCCGGTTTCATCTTGATGGTATAAGTACCGTCACCTTTCACCTTCACATCGCTTGTTCCTGAATAACAGCCACCAGTCCATCAGCTGTACACATCAGTCCTGCATTATATTCTTTGGTAGCGGCATCTCCAGTAAGGCCACTGATAGTAAATGTCAGTTCCATCGAATAGTCGAAAACGATGCTTGCCGGATCAATCGGACTGGCAGATGCAGTTTCGCCATACATATTATAAAGCTCGATACGGAAATTATTCTTATCGGTTTCCAGATGTCCCCAAACCAGTTTAGAGTTGTCTACAGCTATCGATGTACCTCCGGCTGTGAGGTTCCTCCTCCTGCATTAGGAATAAAGTGATAAGCCTGGTATTCATCTTTTTCAGCACTGCGTGCACCTACCCACATTCCCATAACATTACCGGCAGCGATTCAATGCTCAAAATACGTAACTGATTATTGCCATCAGCTCCAAACATGATATCACCACCACCGATATGATAAGAAGGAACATTTCCACTAAAGGTATAAATACCCTTTTCATCCAAAGTATAAGTTCCACTTGCAGTAGTACCGTCAGGCATTGCAAACTCATAAGTCATAGTTTTTGAATCGAGAGTCATAGAAAGCTGATCCAATCCGCTAACAGGTGTTGCCCAGTCTGGATAATTGCCGGCAGTAAAGTTATTCATCAGACTACCGTCCAGATTTGCCCAGTCAAAAGGAACATCGGCCGACATTGTCCATTTTATTTTGCTGGTAACCACTTCCGATACCATATCTTCCCATCCGTCGGGCAAAGCCGGTTCTGGATCTGGTTTATCTTCAGGCACATAATTGTCAGCATATTCTTTCGAAACGAAGTTCCAGATCAACCACCACGGACCTTCACTGTTATCACGCATTACTCCAATACGCATATGGTTTTCATCCAATTCGAGCAACTTCAAGTCGCGGCTCCAGTTAGTACTTCTGTCGCTCCAAGAAGGAGTATGCAGCAGTTCACAGTCAGTAAATGTGATTGTATGATTGCTTGTATTAAGCATGAACGTACCAGAAGCAGTTTCTTTCGAAGAAGAATTGTAAACAGTCACGTTTGCTCCACCTTTCAGACCAAATGTCATGGTACTTTCCCAAATAGCATCATCAGCGGTATGACCTACTCCCGGATCCCAGTTAGCACTCCAGTTATTCCATTCTACTGTTGTACTAGGATCGGCATAAGTCATTTCTCCAGCAGCATAGCCATACGATCCATTATCGAATATCCATACTTTTTCATTGTTTACACCTCCGGTAAGATATGTCCACAAATCATCATTTACGAAATCTGCACAGAAGCTATCTATTGTAAATGTTGCCGGATTACCATAAACAATACCACCTCTTGTCTGAACACCGAAAGTCACTTCATACTCTCCCTCAAAAGGCATTTGCAATGTTACTTCTCTTTCCTGACTTCTTCCCTGAGGATGTTGCCAGCAAACCTGATAACTTGAAGGCATTAAACTCTTCAGATAAACAATATTTGGATTTTCCGAATCGTGAGTGATAGAGAAAGCTATTCCTTCTACAAGATCGTCTACGGTAACGTCTTTCCCTTCCAGTTCAAAGGAATCGGGAGTACATGCCGAAAACAGTCCGACTGTTATAATCAGCCATGCAGTATATAATTTAGATATCAGTTTTTTCATAACTTCTTGTGTTTTTAATTCCAACCTTCATTTTGTTTCAATACCCCATTCGATAATGTAATCTGATTGTTAGGTATCTGAGAGAGTCCCTGCTTCTTTACGATATCTGATTCCTTAATAGTTACATTATCAGGATTGCCACCACTGGTTACAGAAGTATTGGTTGCAATCTGAGAAGCGGCATATTCTACTCCCTGACGTAACAAGTCCCAATAACGCTGTCCTTCGAAAGCAAACTCCAGCATACGTTCATTCATGATATTATCTTTTGTAGCTGTCACTTCACGATAGTTGCTTGAAAGAGTCAGACTACCATCTTCATCCTCAGAAGTATAAGCACGCTGGCGGACTTTATTCAAATACTCTTGTGCATTCGGACTTCCCAGCTCTGCGGCCATCAACAAGACATCAGCATAACGCATTACAATGAAATTCTGATATTGAGAAATCTGGAAATCTCCTTCTCCAAGACCTGAAATTTCATCAACCAGTGACCAGGCACCACTAGCTTCGTCTTTCATCCATTTAGACATCGGAGTATATTTCTTCACTGTATATCCGGTGTATTCACGCTGATCTTTATAAGAAGTTTCAAAATCAGCTTCATCAGAAATACCCTCACTTACCAGATTAATGATAGAAGCTTCACGACGTTCATCACCTGTACCGTATGATGTCCACATCTTAGGATTTACCGTACATCCTCCCCAGCCTCTTCCGTAAGGTGCATGTCCCAGATAGTTACGTAATCCCATGTTAACCAGCCAGCGGTTACCATCATTGTTTCCGTTATAGTCTTGAGTATAGTTAAACTTCTGTGCCAAACAACTTCTTTATTACCGTCGCCAGCATAAGTAGAAGTTTGTTCGTAATCACCAGTACTCTTATTTAAAGCCCATGTAGTAGAAGCAGCAGGCCACAAATTTTTAAATTCGTCTACCAGTCCGTAGCCTTCAGATTCGGCAACAGCGATGAAATCTTCCAGTCCCTGCAAAACAGTGCTCTTTGTTACACCTTCTACCTGAGGTTCCTTTCCATAATAACCGGTATAGAACAGATATACTCTAGCCAAAAGAGCTGATGCTGCATATTTGGTAATATGACCATCATTTGATGCTGCCGCACTCTTTGGATAAGCACTGGCCGGAATATTATTAACAGCATACAGCAAATCACTGAATATTACATTATAGACTTCATCCGGATCTGACTGTGGACGATTTTCATTGACAGGTTCAGTAAACAAAGGAATATTTCCCCACATACGTACCATATCAAAATAACATAATGCTCTTATCGCACGACATTCGCCCAGATAAGTACCTTTTGTTTCTTCGCTGCTCCAAGCTATCTGGCTTTCATGAGCCAGCAATTCATTACAACGATATACTGCTGCATAATAATTAGTCCATTCTGTTTCCAGAATATTCATATCCGAAGGCGACTGATTGACATCAAAACGGTCGAGCACCTGATAATTACGGGCATCTGTATTTCCCATACCGGCAAAACATTCATCAGCCATAACTTCTGAGGCAAAATAGAATGCACATCCTGCACTAGAACTTGTACATTGCCATCCATCGTAACAACCAATCAGGCACGCCATGCATCACTCTCAGTACGATAGAAATTGTCTGTCGTTGATTCTGTTTTAGATTCCACATCCAGGAAACCAGCGGTACATGAGGCCAATCCCATAGAAGCCAGCCCCAGTCCCAACATATATAGTTTAAATTTATTCATAGAGATGTTCTTTTAAAATTTATAAATTAGAATTTCAGATTAACACCAACCAAGAAGGTACGTGGACGAGGATAATATCCTAAATCGATACCAGAAACCCAGTCGGAAGTACCGTAACCGATTTCCGGATCCATACCGTCATACTTGGTAAATGTAAATGCATTCTGTACCTGGAAGTACAAACGTGCCTGACTGATAGCCTTCACATTTATCAACTTGGCAAAATCGTATCCCAACGTGATATTACTGATACGAAGATAATCGCCATCCTGTATATACAAATCAGAGAACTGCCAGTTGATATTAGTATTAGTCACACGCGGAATTCTGTTTGAAGTACCTTCACCAGTCCATCTGTCCAATATAGCTGAAGTATAATTGGCTTTGCTGTTTGCATGGTTTCTATAAGACTGTACAATCTGATTGCCTGCAGCTCCATATGCCACCAACGAGAAGTCAAAGTTCTTATAATTGAAGCCAAGGTTAAAGCCATAGGTAAAATCAGGAGTACCGTTACCCAGATCTACTTTATCGTTATCGTCAATGATACCATCCTGGTTCTGGTCGACATAAATCACATCACCCGGCTGAGGATCAGACTGTAAAATACCATGTTTTCCGTCAGCATTCCAGTTTGCAATCTGTTCCTTGTTCTGGAAAATACCAGCTGTCTGATATCCCCAGAAATAACCGATAGCATGACCATTCTCTGCACGATAGAATTCAGGAGAGTTATCATACAACATATTGACATCACCATGAATAATTCCATCTTCAGTTGGAATGTTACCTACCTTATTTTTATTGTAAGCTCCGTTGATACCAACATTATAGCTAAAATCACTTCCGATCTGATCATTCCAGCTCAAAGCCAGTTCAATACCGGTATTTTTCACATCACCACCATTGATGTATGGTGCACCAGTACCAGCTGTAGCCAGAATAGGAGCCTCAACCAACCAGTCTTTGGTAGTCTTGATATAGAAATCGGCAGTCAAGCTCAAACGGCTTCTCAAGAAACGTGCATCAATACCGATGTTAGTTTGTTCTGAAGTTTCCCATGTTACATCAGAGTTTGCCAGACGCTTGGATATGCTCCCCAATAACTAGACTGAGCAGAAGCGCCATAATTAGTTCCGAAAATATAATGTGTATTCGAAGAAGTAATAGGAGCTGTATACTGGTAATTGTCTATATTCTGATTACCAACCTGTCCCCAGCTGATACGTAATTTCAAGAAATCCAGCCAGTTCTGAGTAGTTTCCATAAACTTCTCGTTCGAAATAGTCCATCCGGCAGATACAGAAGGGAATACACCATAACGTTTACCTCTTGCAAACTTAGAAGAACCATCGGCACGCAAAGTTGCGTTAATCATATATGTTTCTTTCCAGTTCCATCCAAAACGTCCGAAGTAAGAAACTGAGCGGCTTTCATCCTGAGGATATCCGTCAACCGACATACCATCGTCTGCACTCGATGCTGTACCGTTTGCAACATAAGCATGATCCCAATCGTCGAAACCTTCTCTCAGTGTACCTGTACCGGCAGAAAGATAAGTTCCTGAATACTGATAAACTTCCATACCAATCAACGCATTGAAAGCATGATCTTTTACTTTCCAGTCGTAAGTAGCTGTATTAGTCCAAGTCATACCCAAGCTGTGACTCATATTCTGTGAAGCAGAAGTACGTGTATTGTTGTAGCTGTAAATAGAGAACTGATACATCGGAGTAAAACTACGATATTCAGAAGAGCCGTAAACAGCACCAAAAACAGTTCTCAATTTCAAATTTTTCACAGGCTGCAATTCAGCATAAACATTACCAGAAAAAACAGCATTTTTATTTTCATTATTTGTGTTTGTCATCATTAATCCATAAGGATTACCGTCGCCATTATACCAATCAGAATTGGAAGTATCGTTATAAGGAGAATCATAAATATTGTTATCACTATAAATCGGCGATAAAGGAGAAGTACTGAACGCTCCTCTTAATGTATTGTTATATTGATTACCTACTGAAACACCATTATTTAATTTATAAACGAAACTAACTTGTTCGCCAACCTTCAACAAATCCGAATCCTTAAAAATCTTATGTTCCGAATTGATACGGAAATTATAACGTTCATAGTTTGAAACATCCTTACCACCTACAATACCTTCCTGGCTCATATATCCCAAAGACATAGCGTAAGTTGATGTTTTCGATCCACCAGTAACACCCAATGTGTAGCTCTGTGTCTGAGCGTTATCCTTAAACATAGAATCTACCCAATCAGTATCATAGACATTTTCATTGGCATCATAAATACTTTTAAATGAACTCCAGTCATAAGGAGCATTACCTGAATTGACAGCCTGTTCGTCCATGATAGTCATGTATTCTTGTGCATTCAGCATATCAGCCTTACGAGCTACATTCTGTACACCGTAATAAGCATCGAAAGCAATCTGTGCCTTACCTTCTTTTCCAGATTTAGTAGTAATCAAGACAACACCATTGGCAGCCTGTGCACCATAAATAGCGGCAGAAGCAGCATCCTTCAAGACATCAATACTTTCGATATCGGCAGGATTCAATGTTGAAATATCACCACCAACACCATCAATCAAATAAAGAGGAGAAGCATTTCCTACTGTACCCAAACCACGGATACTTACCTTCATATCAGAACCCGGCTGACCAGAAGTAGAAGAAATATTCACACCCGGAGTCTGTCCCTGCATTGCCTGCAAAGGGCTGTTAGTATTCATCTTTGCCAAGCTTTCTCCTTTCACCTGCACAGTAGCACCGGTTACCAGTTTCTTTTTCTGAACACCATAACCTACAACCACAACTTCTTCGAGGGTTTCGGTATCTTCTTTCATTTCAACATTTAATGTTTTCTGATCGGCAACAACAATTTCTTGTGTAACAAAACCGATATACGAAAATACTAAAGTCTGACCTTTTTCCACTCCCAAGGAGTAGTTTCCGTCAAAATCCGTAATAGTTCCATTAGTGGTTCCTTTCACCAACACACTCACGCCAATTAAAGGCATCTTGTCTGTTGCCGAAGTAACAACTCCCGAAACTGTCAAACTCTGAGAAGCAGCCTTTATTGCCATCGAAGGCAAGAACAATAGTAACATTACCATTGCAAGACTACATAGATGCACGTTTGTGCATTTTACGAATAAGTGTTTACTCATGGTACATTGTTTATAGTTAAAGTTTACATTTATTATGTTTTTCTTTCCAGTATTATTATATCATCAACATTGCAAAGTAAACCAAAAAGAAGAATCTTAGAGGTACTGGTTTTGTTCCTATATGGTATATTTTGTTTATATCACCTCTTTATAACTTTTTATACCCATATAGATAAAAAGTTAATTATCAGAGAGAAACAATATAATCAATCTCTTTATCTTACTTTACTTGCCATTCATATATACCCGCTGTTTTTTCAGCGGGAAGTACGACTTCTAATTTTATTGCTTTCGTTTTCACTGTTTTAAATTTAACAGCACTTCCCTCTCCTTTAATGATACTGTATGCATTCAGATTCTCTACAGGGAGCCATTTTCCTTCAGCATTTTTATAATAAATCTTCCATGATTTCGGAATGCTGCAACTGCCCCAAGGAGTGTCATCAAACCAATAAACAGTCGAAGTGGAAACCTGCACTTCTTCCGGAAATTCATAAGAAATCCATTCGGTCGTACCAGTTTTAGGATACCAGTGGTAATAAGGAATTGTACGGTCATTTTCATCCTGAGGTATTAGTCCATCGGCAACAGAAAATAATGTCGGTATTTTATGTGATGCATCTATCTTACTTTTTGAAGCCAAAGCAGGAATAGCTTTCGGACGAGTTGCATTGACTTCATCCGGTAACCACACTGCCATATTCCCAGTTCCACGATGCGCCCATGCATAATAAGGAATCAGATGTCAGTATACGGTTCTTTTACCAGCAACCGTCCTGA